>Ga0209013_10001499_pt1 | contig 21552 bp, 16 predicted proteins | sample Cruoilmetagenom2_FD_187291 | JGI IMG/M metagenome (GOLD analysis project Ga0209013, IMG submission 187291) | Oil polluted marine microbial communities from Coal Oil Point, Santa Barbara, California, USA - Sample 2 (SPAdes) (version 2) | ecosystem: Environmental > Aquatic > Marine > Oil seeps ...
CAATCCAACTTCACGATCAAAGGTTCTGTAAATTTCTATTTGTCTTGAAGCGGACAATTGAGTGTAAAAATCCGATTCAATAATTACTTCTGCGCCAACATTCTTACATTCATCCAGTAACTCCACAACATAGTCTAAGGTCTCACTCTCGTAGATCTGAGCATATATCGCTATTTTCATATTGGAATGGTTTACGTAATTAGCTTCTAACTAGAGAGGACAGTGAGGGTAAAATCACCTTTTTCAGAACACTTCCCCACATAGAACTTAAACATTAAGATACTTATCAAGATAATCCGATCTTTCTTTTAGATTCTCAATAAACTGATCATCCTTATTACCAAAGAGTATATTGTAATTGTATCGCCGGAAGGTTTGGACAACTTCACTAAAATTACCAGTACTGATTTTTATCGTAATCTGAATAACATCATTTCGAATATCGGTGATAAATGCACCGAGCAACTTAGTATTATTACTTTCAACTATCTGAGATATTTCACTAAAAGAATAGTCTTTTACGCCTTTTGCTAATACCAGCATTCCTCCCGGTTCTGTAAAGAATGGGGTATCTATGAAAACACCAACAACATCATTAAGGTCATAATAACCTATTACCAGGTTTTCATCATCCAAAACCGGTAACAAATTGCACTCATTTCTGGCGAATTTTTCAAGGACATCCAGCCACGAAGTACTTTTTAATACAAAAAAGGACTCAAGATTATATTTATAATCTTCTATTTTTTTGCCACTTTCAAAGGTTTCAAGATCATTTTCTGATAAGACTCCCAAAAAAAAGTTATTCTCAACTATAGCCACATGCGAATAGGTGGTATGCTTAAAAAAGTTAATAACCTCATTAAGTGCGCCTTCCAAATTAAAAACTGGAATTGTCGTAATTATATGGGATTGAATCTGCATGTCCTTAAAATCTTACGCAAAATACTAATTTTAAATATCAAAAGGTATGCCTAATTTGTATTTTTGAGCCCTGGAAATTATAAATATGGTAAAATGACAAAACTTAGTGTTAATGTTAACAAAATAGCTACTCTAAGAAATTCAAGAGGTGGGGACGTCCCAAATCTCTTAAAAGTAGTTACCGATATAGAAGATTTTGGTGCACAAGGAATCACTATTCATCCCCGACCGGATGAAAGACACATTAAATATGAGGATGCTCGTAAGCTGAGGGAGGTAGTAACTACTGAATTGAATATTGAAGGGAATCCAATTGATAAGTTTATTGATTTGGTACTTGAAGTTCAACCCGATCAGGTCACTCTGGTTCCCGACTCGGTTAATGCTCTTACCTCTAATGCCGGATGGAACACTATAGTTCACGAAGACTTCTTAAAAGAAGTAATTGGGATTTTTAAAGAGAAAAATATTCGAACTTCGATATTTGTAGATCCCGAAATAAGTATGGTTATTGGTGCAGCTAAAACTGGTGCCGACAGAATTGAGCTCTATACCGAACAGTATGCGAAGAGCTATGAAGCTGGTGACAAGCTTGGGATTAATCCTTTCATTGAAGCCGCTAATGCTGCTCATGAATTAGGTCTGGGTATTAATGCCGGTCATGATTTAAGTCTCAATAATATAAAATATTTTAAAGATAATATCTCCAATCTGCTTGAAGTGTCCATCGGGCATGCCCTGATCTGTGAATCACTTTATCTGGGACTTGAAAATGTTATAAATATGTACTTACACAAATTACACTAATGTCATTACTTCATTCAAACATCCTAGGCGAAGGTAAACCGCTGATGATATTGCACGGCTTTTTAGGAATGTCCGATAATTGGAAAACGCTGGGTATCCAATATGCACAACATGGTTACGAAGTTCATCTTATTGATCAACGAAATCATGGTAAGAGTTTCTGGTCAGAGGAGTTTAATTATACAATTCTTGCTGAAGATTTAAATCACTATTTTAACTATTATAAATTTTCAAGTGCATGTGTCCTGGGTCATTCTATGGGTGGAAAAACTGCAATGACCTTTGCTTGTAAGTATCAAGATTTAGTTGATAAATTAATAGTTGCCGACATTGCTCCAAAATTTTATCCCTCTCATCATCAGTATATTATTGATGCCTTAAAAACCCTGCGAATGGAAGAAATTTCCTCTCGAAGTCAGGCCGACTTTCTTCTTGCGGAACACCTTCATGATTGGGGAATAAGGCAGTTTTTATTAAGAAACCTTCATTGGATAGAAAAAGGAAGATTAGCCTTTCGTTTTAACCTCGATGTCCTGTCGCAAAAAATGGAAGAAATTGGGGAGTCCCTCGGCCATACAGAATCCTTTACGGGCCCGACTTTATTTCTAAGAGGCAGCAGATCAGAGTACATTGCTACTGAAGACCTGTCTGAAATTAAGCTTCATTTTCCAAAAGCCGAGCTCGAAACCATCGATGATGCAGGGCATTGGTTACATGCCGAAAACCCACAGCAGTTTATTGAAAAATCTATGGTTTTTCTGAATTCGTAAAAAAGGGGCTAATCACCCTGGCGTTGTCCCTATGGATTATGAGGGTCTCAATTTTATAAATTAAAAAATATAACTACTTTTAAAGATGTCAATTAATATTGGCACCATTTATATTAATCCTAAAGACCTTAACAAATGAAACTTATTATTCGAATTTTATTGAGTGCCCTTGCAGTAGTAATACTGGCAAATATACTACCTGGTGTTGGAGTTGACTCCTATACGACAGCGATCATAGTAGCCATTGTGTTAGGCCTGTTAAATTTTATTGTTAAGCCTATAATGGTTATTCTTACCTTGCCTATAACCATATTAACTTTAGGCTTATTTTTACTAATTATTAATGCCCTGATTATATTACTGGCAGACAGGTTTATCTCCGGGTTTTCTGTAGATTCTATTTGGTGGGCGCTATTGTTCAGTCTCCTATTAAGCTTCCTTGAATCTATCTTTTTCTCATTTTTAAAGGAGGATAAAAGTTCCTGATTCAGGATTCGATAATCAGCTATTTAAAAACTTGTTCCAGTTCATAAAATATCCTATTTTTGCATCCCATTTTAGAAAGCAAATCAGAGATATCAATGAATATTCAGAAAGAGCAGATAGACGAGTTAAATGCTATTGTAAAAGTAGCAATAACGAAAGATGACTATAGTGACAAGGTAGATAAGATTCTTAAGGATTATAAAAAACAGGCCAACATTCCGGGGTTCAGGAAAGGTCAGGTTCCAATGGGATTAATCAAGAAACAATATGGCAAAGCCGTATTAGTTGATGAAGTAAATAAACTTTTACAGGATAACCTTAATAAATATCTCACCGAAGAAAAACTAGACGTCCTGGGAAATCCACTTCCAAAACAACAGGACAATTTTAATTGGGAGGCGGAAGATTTTTCTTTTGAATTTGAATTGGGCCTCGCTCCCAATTTTGAAGTATCACTAAAGACAAAAAAGCCGATTACTCATTATAAAATTGTAGCCGATAAGAAAATGATAGATGATCAGGTTGACCGTATAAGAAAACAATACGGAAAACTGATTAGTAAGTCTGAAGTTGGCAAAAATGATGAACTTACAGGCACTTTCAGAAATGAAGAAGAGGAAATAGACCATAAGTCTAACCTTGAAATGTCTAAAGTGAAAAGTAAAAAGGCCATAGACGGTCTTCGCGGTAAAAAAGCAGGTGATACTGTAATTTTGAAAACCAAAGGCCTTTTTAAAGAGGACTATTTATTATCCGGAGCTTTAGGAATTCAAAGGGAAGAGGCAGAAAAACTAAATATAGAAGTAAGTTTTACTATAGAGGAAATCAATGAGCGGGAGGCTGCGGATTTAGATCAGGAATTGTTTGATAAACTTTTTGGCAAAGATGCCATTACTTCAGAAAAAGATCTCAGAGAAAGAATAAAAGAAGATTCGGAGAAACAATTTGAGCAACAGGCAGATCAGAAACTATTGAATGATGTTACGGAGCGGCTTATTGAAACCATAAAATTTGATCTTCCAGCCGGATTCCTTAAAAAATGGATTCGGACCACAGGGGAAAAATCTCTTTCCGAGGAGGAGGCCAATGATGAATATGAAAAGTCTGAAAAAGGACTGAGATATCAATTAATTGAAGGGAAAATCATTAAGGATAACAGCATTGAAATCCAATTTGATGAATTGAAAGAGTTCGCTAAAGGTTTTATTAAATCTCAAATGGCGCAATACGGCCAGTTAAATCCACAGGAAGATGAATTAGACAACATTGCCACCAGAGTTTTGAGCAATCAGGAAGAAGTAAAAAGACTCTCTGAACAGCTAATGAGTCAAAAACTTATTGCACTTTATAAAGAAAAGGCCAATTTGAAGAAAAAAGAAGTTACTTATGATAATTTCGTGAAAGAGGTTTACGGTTAATTTTAAAAAATAAATTAAGTATCTTTACGGTGCCGAAAGCAGTAATTTCGGCACCTTTTTTTTATTTAAAAATATCATATTAAATATGGATTTCGGAAAAGAATTTCAAAATTATGCCATCAAGGACCAGGGTATAAATAGCATGTACTACGAGCGTATTATAAGCAGTATGTATCCGGTTAACATGACGCCAAACATTATTGAGGAAAGGCAATTGAACGCAATAGCAATGGACGTTTTCTCGAGACTTATGATGGACCGAATCATTTTTTTAGGAACAGGAATTAATGACCAGGTAGCAAATATTGTGCAGGCGCAATTGCTTTTTCTGGCCAGCGCAGATTCCTCTAAAGATATTCAGATTTACATTAACTCTCCGGGAGGAAGTGTCTATGCCGGGCTTGGGATCTATGATACCATGCAATTTATTAAACCGGATGTGGCAACTATATGCACTGGAATGGCTGCATCTATGGCTGCCGTTCTTCTTTGCGCAGGGGAAAAAGGTAAACGCAGTGGTTTGACGCATTCACGGGTAATGATACATCAACCGATGTCTGGAGCACAGGGACAAGCAAGTGATATCGAGATTGCTGCCAAAGAAGTACTTAAAATTAAGGATGAATTATACCATATTATATCTAATCACTCTGGTCAAAAATTTGATAAGGTGTATGAAGATAGCGATCGGGATTATTGGATGAAAGCTCAAGAAGCCAAAGATTATGGTATGATTGACGAAATTTTGGAAAGGGATAAGGATTAATTTCGACGAAATACGCATATTTATTGCGCTATAGGGTAATTTTAATGAACCAAAACTACTTTTGCTTCGTTATTGTTTAGAAATCTAGTTAAAATTATGGCTAAGGAAAACCTGGAATGTTCTTTTTGTGGACGAAAAAAACCTGAGACCAATCTATTGATTGCAGGTTTAGATGCACATATTTGTGATAGATGTATAGAACAGGCACACGGTATTGTTGCCGAAGAATCTAAGCAATCAAAGAATGACGACCTGTCTACAGAACTTATCTTAAAAAAACCTAAGGAGATAAAAAGCTTCTTGGACAACTACGTCATTGGCCAGGAACGCACAAAGAGGGTATTATCTGTTGCGGTTTATAATCATTATAAAAGGCTATTGCAGCCTCATTCCAAAGATGACGATATAGAGATTCAAAAAAGTAATATTGTGATGGTGGGCCAAACCGGTACAGGTAAAACATTAATGGCCAAAACCATTGCCAGGATGCTTAATGTGCCACTAGCTATCGTGGACGCCACAGTATTGACAGAGGCGGGATATGTAGGTGAAGATGTGGAAAGTATCCTTACACGACTTTTACAGGCTGCAGATTATAATCTAGAAAAAGCAGAGAGAGGTATTGTTTTTATTGACGAGCTTGACAAAATAGCACGTAAAAGTGATAATCCTTCAATTACTCGCGACGTTTCCGGGGAAGGTGTTCAACAGGGATTACTTAAATTGTTGGAAGGAACTATGGTAAATGTACCACCCAAAGGCGGAAGAAAACATCCCGATCAAAAATTTATAGAAGTAAATACAGAAAACATCTTGTTTATCGCAGGTGGTGCTTTTGATGGAATAGAGCGGATAATAACCAAACGATTGAATATGCAAGCTATTGGTTATAGCGCTGCAAAAAAAGAAGAAAGTTTGGATAATACCAATGTACTTCAATATATAATTCCAAAAGATTTAAAAGAATTTGGACTTATTCCTGAAATAATTGGAAGGCTACCTGTCCTAACACATATGAATCCTCTGGATGAAAAAACTTTAAGAGCAATATTAACGGAGCCCAAAAATGCTATTATAAAACAGTATGAAAAATTATTTGCCATGGACGGCATTAGTTTTAAGATTACTGAACAAGCTTTGGATTACATTGTGGAAAAGGCAGTGGAATATAAGTTAGGAGCCAGAGGATTAAGATCTTTGTGTGAAGCTGTTTTTACAGATGCAATGTTTGAACTTCCTAGTAGCGATGAAACGGAATTTAAGGTAACAAAACCTTATGCAGAGAATAAATTGTCCTTTGAAACCATCAAGAAACTAAAGGCCGTTTCTTAAAACTCAGCTTTTTTTTTAATAAGGCATCCAGTAAATCCATACATACTTTTTGGATTACTTTGTCGTCACTATATAGTTCTCTGCCGAATTTAGGCATGATTTCCATATTCACATCCATTTCAGACAACCATTCAGGGCTGGGTTTATCCTCCTGATATTCACCATAAAGTAAATTAATCTTACAATCTGGTTTTTCTTTTTGTAAATGGAGATTCAAGGGAGAAATTGCCGTTAATGATTTTATTGGCAACCCACATAAACCCGCATTCCAGGCAATAGTACCACCTGCACAAAAGGTAAGGTAATGGCTTTCTTCTCTTTCTTTTATTAAAAGCTGAGCCAATGCCATATTCATACCTCCATTATTAAAAGCTTCGCAGATATCTTCAGCTGTATTACTTATAAGATTTACATCGGAAAGTTGACGGATATCATAAAAAACAATATCAAAATATTGTTGCAAATAGCCCAGATACGATGTAATCCAAAGGCCCTTTTTAGCACCCCATATGTCTGATAAAACAACCAATCGTTCTGCCATAAAAGTAATATTTATTAATAAACGGGTTAAGTTTGGGCCTACAATTTGACGATTAATGGTCTATTTTCAACATTTTTTTGTTTACTTGATGCATTTCATCGATATAGTAGCTTAATCAATGGTAATCTGAAGTTATAATAAGTGGATTTATCAGTTTTTCCTAGCTATTCATTTCCAGTAATTCATCTACATATACCCTCTCATTAGACAATCGGGGAATTTTATGTTGACCACCTAATTTTCCTTTAGACTTTAACCAGTCATAGAAAAGGTTTTTTCTGGCCATATGAACTTTAGGCATTTTTAAAGTCATACTATTGTATCTCTTGGCCTCATAATCAGAATTTAATGATTTAAGGGCATTATCCAATACTTCTGTAAAGTATTGGATTTCTTCAGGAGCTTTTCGAAATTCTATTATCCATTCATGCGCCCCTTTTTCATTTCGAGACATAAAAACGGGAGCAGCGGTATAATCTATTATTTCAGCACCGGTCTTTCGACAACTATTTTTAAGTGCCTCTTCAGCATTTTCAATAATCAGTTCCTCTCCGAAAGCATTTATATGGTGTTTGGTCCTACCCGTAATCTTTATCCTATAGGGATTGGTAGAAGTAAAACGAACAGTATCCCCTATTTTGTAACGCCAAAGTCCGGAATTGGTAGTAATAATAATGGCGTAGTTCTTATTCTCCTCCACCTCCCATAATGGAAGCACTTTTTGATCTGGAAGACCATAGGCTTCCATCGGAATGAACTCGTAAAAAATTCCATAATCGAGCATTAATAATAAATCATCTGCATTATTCCTGTCCTGAATGGCAAAAAACCCTTCAGACGCATTGTAAATCTCATAATATTTAAAACTTTTCTTTGGGAGTAGGTTATTGTATTGTTCCAGATATGGATTAAAACTTACTCCGCCATGGAAATAAACTTCCAGATTTTCCCATACCTCAAACAAGTTCTTCTTACCCGTTTCTTCCAATACTTTGTTTAACAGAACTAACATCCAGGACGGAACACCGGCCAAACTGGTAACATTTTCCTGTATGCTTTCCTGTATAATAGCATTCATTTTAGTTTCCCATTCGCCCATCAATGAAACTCTACTTCTTGGGGTACTACTTAATTCTGCCCAAAATGGCATATTATCTATTAGAATGGCTGAAAGATCCCCAAAAAATGTACCGTTATCCTCATATAACTCCTTGCTACCTCCTAAGCGAAGGCTTTTACCTCTAAATAACTGAGAATTCTCATTATTGTTTAAATAGAGGCATAATAAGTCCTTTCCTGATTTATAATGACAATCTTCCAATGCCTCAGTACTTACGGGAATAAATTTACTTTTGGCATTAGTTGTCCCGCTACTTTTCGCAAACCATTTAATGTTAGTTGGCCAAAAGATGTTTTGTTCTCCTCTCCTAGTGCGCTCTATTAAAGGTTCTATTTCCTCATAGGAAACAATAGGAATACGTTCAGAAAAAGCCTTATAGCTTGCAATTGAACCAAATTCATGCTTCCTGCCAATCTTTGTATCTTCAGCAATTCCCAATAATTGAAACAATACTTCCTCCTGTACTTCACCAGGATACTTAAGAAAAAGCTCTATCTGGTGATAGCGTTTTTTTAAAAGCCATGAAGCTATAGAATTAAATAAAGGTATTGGCATTTTTAGGTATCTTTAGCGATCTAAATCTAACAGCTAAAGTTAGTATTTTCAATTGAATTTTTAACAAAAATCACCATTCATGCGTTACGAAGGCGTATTGCGCAAGATGCAATCTGAAATAGGCCAACCTATTCAGTATTATTTGATATTTAATAATGACTTTTTAAATGTCAATCAAGTGTTGGACAAAGAATTACAGTTTAATTTTATAAAATACCAGTGCCTGAATTGTAATGAAGACAAGCCTATATTCAGGCAAGGTTATTGTCAAAATTGTTTTTTTGAAACTCCTGCCGCCGGTGACTGGATAATGAGACCAGAACTTAGTGTGGCACATTTAAATAAGGAAGACCGGGATTTGGAATATGAAAAAAAGGTACAATTACAACCTCATGTTGTATACCTGGCTAATTCAAGTAATGTTAAGGTAGGTGTTACGCGAAAATCTCAGATCCCGACAAGATGGATCGATCAGGGTGCACATGAGGCCATCGAAATTGTTGAGGTTCCCAACCGCTTTCTGGCTGGCATAACAGAAGTGGCCTTAAAAGAACATGTCAGCGATAAAACCAATTGGCGCAAAATGCTTACAAATACCATTGAAGATGTAGATTTGGTAGAATGGCGGAACAAGTTAAGTAAATACATCCCTGAAGAAGCTTTCGCCTATTATATTGAAAGTAACCAGGAAACTCATATGGAGTTTCCCGTACTGCAATACCCTGATAAAGTCAAAAGTCTTAATCTAGGAAAAACAAGAGAATTCAAAGGCATTTTAAAAGGTATAAAAGGGCAATATCTGATCTTCCAGGATAATACTGTGTTTAATATTCGCGGGAATGAAGGTCTATATGTCTCCCTTGGAGTTAGTTAATTGAATCTTACTCTTTCTTTGAGTTACTTGAGCTTTTTTTCTTTCCACTTAAAATTCCACCGAGGATTCCTTTTGCCGTTTTCGCAAGGGGATCTTCTTTTACCAGGGAGTCCTTAATTAAGGTTGTTGTATCCTTGTTTGCTGTCTCATTTGCCAGCACATCATCCAGAACATCATTCAATTTTACATTTTCTGCACGCTCCTCACTCAAAGAGTCCTTTTCATTGTCCTTAACCGATAAAAGGTCTCCAAGCAATTCTCCAGCCTTCTCAGAACCTTTATTAATCATTTTTTGTTTTTGTACAGCAAGTAATCTTGAAGTTAGTTCCTTCATGCCTGTAGTAAGGTCAGTATTTATTTGCGGTGCATCATAAAAGCCCTCAACCGTTGCCTTTACCGGGAGCGTTAAATTATCCAGTTCTTTTTCGTCAATCTGTGCAATAAGCGAATTAAGCTGCTTGCCCAAATACTTTCGGGGGACCTCAATATTTAAATTATAGTTCAACTTTTTATCAAATGAATGACCACCATCCACGGTTATATCGATATCTTCATAACTTACTGTAAATGGTTTAACATTTACGGTTCCATCTTTGAATGAAAGAATTGTTTTTAAGGTCTTTAAATTAAATTTGTCCACTTCAATAAAATTTAAACGAGAATTCAGGGTGTTTAAAATTTTAGCATTTTCAGGATTTAATTCCATCGCTGATGCTTCTGCAAGTACATTCCCCGAGATACTTTTCAGATCTGGGGTAAAATCATCATTAAGGTTAGCCGAAATTTTTATTACCGAATTCAGATTTCCTTTAAGAGCTGCTGCCATTGGTGCCAATATCCTAAAAAGCTCTACGTTTTTAAAAGTATCTTCTAAATCTAAACTACTCATATCCAGTTGCATTGAGAAACCAGGTCTTTCTCCTTTTGTACTTGTATACCCATTTAAATTAAGCGATCCATTATAAAATGACGACTGGAAATTGGAAAGGATTGCCTGTTGGTCTACAATTTTTAATTGCCCTTTTACATTTCTTAAAATTAGGTTGTCATAAACAACGGAATTTGCCTGGGCGTCTATAGTGCAATCAAGGAAGGCAGGGATTTGTATTTTTTCTGATTTAAGTTCCTTACTTTTCTGGTTTAATTCAGTTTTATCTTTTCCCTGTTCCGCAATATCTTCCTTAGACATAAAATCGCCAAGATCAAAAGTGTTGGAATTCATTTTAAAACTACCTGCCACTTTCTCATCATTAAACAAAAATCCAAGCAAGTTTTTAATGGTTCCGTCAATTTTGAAGTCAGTTTTCCCAAGCTGTCCATTCATATTCTTGAGTAGTACTTCTTCTGGAGAAAATGCTATCCCTGCATCATGAATTTTAAGAGGTGCGGATAAATTATCAGAATTGTATCTTAATTCATTTACTTTTAAATGACCATTTAACGCTGTATTTTCATACCGCTTTTTTTCAATGGATTCCATATCAAAAGAGGTATTTATATTGGCATCGAGCAGACCTTTCAAATCTATCGCCTCGGGCATAGGGTAAGCCTCGGAAATATTACCTAGATCCATGTTGCATACTATATGCGAACTCACTTTGGTATTGCCCAATAATTCGGTAATCTTTGAGCTTAATTCAAAGCTGTCATTTTCTATCGCGAAGGATGCCTTATTTATATCAACATAAGTATCTTCCACCAGACCTGAGGTATTTTTAATAATAAGGTCCATATTGATGTTCTTTATGGCCTTTGGCAAATCGGGATACTTAACGGAGGCATCCCTGGCATCTATCTGAATATCAAATTCCGGGATATATTCATCATCTTTAACACCGGCTATCTCGCCTTCTATATTGAAAATTCCTGTGGTTTTGACATCCTTTATATTTTGGGTATAGACTTGGGGAATAACTGCTAAAAAATTATCAAATTCGGATGAAGGAGTTTTAAACTTAATGGCTACTTCCTGCTTATCTTCAAAATTCCTGACAAATCCCTCAAACACCAGAGGAAGCCTATTTATAAAGCCCTCGTTCTTCAAAAAGGAATATGTATTAGATTTAAGATCAACCCCAATTAACGCTTCCAGCATAACCATAGTATTATCCAGATAGCGGGTGCTATCTAATTCAAATGACACCATTGCGCTGGTTTGCGTATCTAATTCACTTATTTCTAAAGAAAGGTCCCCTTTGCCTTTGTGCTCAATATCTTTTACTTCAAGGAGTACTCCGGAATTTAAGTCTTCGTAGATTATTTCAGAATTCACTAACTCAAAAGATTCCAGACCAAAGGTAAAACCACTGGATACAGTTTCATTTTTGGAATTTGCTCCCTCCTCTTTGCCTATGGAGTAATTCGCATTTTGCTGCTTATCTGTTCTGAGCTTCAAAACTGCTTTGTCAAAGATCAGGCTATTTATGGTTATTGGTTTTTCGGCATCCTTTAATAGTTCTTTAATCCCCATTTCTAAAGAAATAGATTTGGACTTAAAGAGCGTGTCACCTTCAAACGGACCTTTAGTCAACAAATACAAATCTTTAATTCGAAGTTCGGCCTTTGGAAAACTCCGTAACAGACTTAGATTAACTTCAGAGAAATCCAAGGTGGCATTAATGTTCTTATTAACATTGTTCTTAATCAGGTCGCCAATCTTGGCCTCCAGGAAAAAAGGTACAGCAATCAGCACACCCAAAACGAGTAACAGAAGCAGGCCGGTAATTTTTAAAATTTTCTTTTTCATGATATTTGGAGTTCAGTCCGATAAGAACTTAAAAAAATGGGTATTTAGTATACCTTTCATCGAAAATTTGAAAAATAAAAAAGAAGATCAATTAATTGGATAACCCATTTACTCCGTAAGTCTAATCATTCCCGGGTATCCAGGTCTATTTCTTCACCCACGGCCAGGTTGAATCGCCTTCTGAAGATATATACAAACAAATAAAGAAAAGGGGTGTCGAGAAAGGCGATAAAAATCTTAAATATAACGCCACTAATAACCAGGCCCTGGAACATCTTCCAGGGAATTACCCCAAAAATGCAAAGAAGTCCCACCACTGTTGTGGTATCAATTATTTGCGATAAGAAAGTTGAGAAATTGTTACGAAGCCATAAATATTTACCTTTTGTTAGACGTTTCCAAAAATGATAGATAGCAATGTCTACATATTGCGCGCAGAGGTAGGCCAGCATTGAAGCCAACACAGCTAAGGGGGACAAGGCGAAAACACTACTAAAAACTTCATTATCCACAGGTGAGGAAGGAATTGCCGGTACCAAATTGGAAATCAAGATGATTCCCATGGAAAAAAAGGAAGCAAAAATTCCGGTCGTAACAACCTGATTCGCTTTTTTCCTTCCAAATATTTCTGATATAAGGTCAGTTATTAAAAAAGTAATAGGATATGGCAATACCCCAACGGAAATTTCAAATAAAGGTGCTCCAAAAACAGTTACATCTCCAAAAGGATACCAAAAAAAGAATTTTTGGAAAATTAAATTGGAAACAACAAGGGAGGTAATAAAAAGTGCCCCCAGGTATATATAAATGCGATATGCCTGTTTTCTATTTTTGGGAGTCATTAAGCTATTTAATGGTTAAGGTAAACGGCAAGCGTGCCTGAATTCCTTTTTGTTCCATTGCAGACCTGACTTCCTTATAAATACCGTAAACTTCAGCACCAATCTCTTCCCGGATCAGTTCTTCTTTATTAAAAATACTTGCGCCACCAAAATCTTCCATCAATCGTTCAAAACTCGATTTATATTTCGGATATTTTTTGACAGAGTAAGAATCCACATCGGCCAATAAGGCGGCGGCTTCAATTGCGTCATCTAGACCTCCCAATTCATCTACCAGTCCTAATTTTTTAGCTTCGGCACCACTCCAAACTCTTCCCTGGGCAACGCTATCTGCCTCAGCAATCGTAATATTCCGACCCTCAGATACTTTAGTTAGGAAAGTCTGGTAAGTAGATTCAATCCCTTCTTTTACATACGCTCTAAATTCATCACTCATGGGTTCAAAAAAAGAATAATCAACAGAATTCTTATTGGTCCCTACCTGTTCTGCATTGATTCCAATATTAGCTGCCAGTTCGTTAATATTCGGAATGGTTCCAAAGACTCCAATAGATCCGGTAATGGTTGTAGGCTCAGCATAAATTTGATCTGCACCAGCCGAAATATAATAGCCTCCGGAAGCTGCAACATCACCCATGGAGACAACAAGGGGTTTTTTCCCTTTTGCAATTTCAAGTTCACGCCAAATAATGTCGGAAGTAAGAGCACTTCCACCCGGAGAATTGACTCTCAATACAATTGCTTTAACAGTCTTATCATCTCTGGCTTTTATAATAGCCTTATTCATAATACCCTGCCCAATCATATCCGGGCCTCCTTCTCCATAGAGTATATTCCCCTGTGCAAAAATGACTGCAATTTTATCTTTGCCGCTATACAATTTCTTTTTGCGGGACATCTTCATATAATCCTCCAGTGAAATAGAATTGAGTTTATCCTCCTTACTAATACCGATAGCTTGTTTTAAACGATTTTCATATTCATCGTAATAAACAACCTCATCTAATAATCCTGAAGCTTTAGCATATTCAGGTTTTCTGCCACCAAGGGTATCCGCTATTATATTTATGTCCTGCTCGCTAATTGATCTATCTACTGAAATTTCAGAAATAATTGAATTCCAAATTGAACTCATAAGTTCCTTGATTTGAGTTCTGTTGTCCTCACTCATTTCATTAGATAAAAAAGGCTCTACCGCACTCTTGTATTTACCATGTCTTATTACTTCCATTTTTACCCCGGTCTTATCCTGCAAATCCTTAAAATAAAGAACTTCCGCAGAAAGTCCTTTAAAATCCACTGCGCCTACAGGGTTTAGAAATATACTATCTGCAACACTGGCCAGATAGTAATCCTTTTGAAGATAATAATCCCCGAATGCATATATGAATTTTCCGCTTTCCTTAAAATCCGACAAGGCGTTCCTTATTGCCTGAGTTGTTGAAATTCCAGCAGAAATATAATTGTTACTAATACTGATACCTTTAATATTATCATCCTCTTTTGCCACCTTTATTGCATGGAGTATTTGATCCAAACCCTGCGACTTATCAAAAAGAATGGCGAAAGGTTCCCCTTCATTATTCCCTGTGTAGTCATTAATTGGATATTTCATTTGTAATTCCAAAACGGAGTTTTTCTTAACAGATACGCTTTCTTCAGTGTTTACAAGACTCACAAAAATGACAAACATGAAGAACATGATACCGAATGCTATCAAAGTGCCGATGATTGCGGCCAGAAGGTTTCTTAAAAAATTCATACAATATTTTAATTATTACACCCAAAGATAACCAAACTTAGGATGATGCAATCTACTTATTTTTTACTAAAACATAATTCAATCTAAGTGGAAGAAGCATTAAGCAATTAATAAATAGAATGTCTTTATTGTAATTTAGTTACCATCTGGCTTACCTTTGTTTACACAATATGAAGGAAGCTAAAACTATATATCTAGCGCTAGGAAGCAACCTTGGAAACAAACTTTTCAATTTGCAGCGGGCGGTTCTCCTTTTACAAAAAGAGCTGGGAATTATTCTTAAAATATCCGGGGTATACAATAGTCCATCCTGGGGATTTGAGGGAGAAGACTTTATGAATGCATGTTTGTCTGTAGAAACTCAATGCACAGCTGCAGAAGTATTGCATATTATACTAAAAGTTGAACGGAAAATGGGCAGAAAACGCGTTGCGGTAGAGGGATATCAATCCAGAAATATTGATATAGATCTGTTGTATTATGGTACCGAAATAATTAAAACAAATGAGCTAACAGTACCGCACCCCCAATTGCACTTAAGACGATTTGTTCTCAAACCCTTAGCAGATATTGCTCCCCAATTCTATCACCCTATACTAGGTAAGGATACCAGAAATTTGTTGCAGGAATGTAAAGACAAGAGTAGCTTACATCAAACCACTCATAAATTATATGCCAGCAGGGAGTTACTCTTATCTCAACTGCATCTGGTGGCAATTGAAGGTAATATAGGCGCAGGTAAGACCACCCTTGCCAGGAAAATAGCCAGCGATCATAATGCAAAGCTGGTATTAGAACGTTTCGCGGATAATCCGTTCTTACCCAAATTCTACAAAGATCAAAGCAGATATGCCTTTCCATTGGAAATGTCTTTTTTGGCAGACAGATACCAGCAGTTTACAGATGATACCACCCAATTTGATCTTTTTAAGAATTTTATGGTAAGTGATTATGATATCTACAAATCGCTGATTTTTGCCCAGGTCACCCTTCAAAAAGAAGAATTTAAGTTATATCGTAAAATGTTCAATTTTATGTATAACGAAGTAAAAAAACCGGATATCTATATCTTCCTTTATCAGAAAACTGAACGTTTGTTAGAGAATATTAAGCGAAGGGGACGAGGCTATGAACAAGGAATTAATAAGGAATACCTGGAGAAAATTAATCGAGGCTATTTTGATTTTTTAAAGGGTTTTCCTCATCGTAAAAGTCTAATAATAGATATCGGTGATCTTGATTTTGTTGAAAATAAGGCAGATTATGAATTAATAATAGATAAAATTCTGGAACAGGCTCTTGCGGACTAAGGTCTTTGTTTACAAAGGTTTTCCGGTATAGGACACAAATTTTTTAACACAAATTTGGCAATTTTCTTGCATAGTTAAAAAGGAATTACTTTATTGCACCTTCATTTTTGAGAAACTAACTAACTCAAACTATATATCCAAAACCCTGACTATTTTGTCAGGGTTTTTATTTTCAGACGGTTACAAGTCCGAATGCCTGATTAAATTTAATTCTTTTTCGAAGCAAGTTGAAGTTTGGACCAAAGATCCCAAATAACTACTCCGGCACTCACAGATATATTTAAAGAATGTTTAGTTCCGTACTGAGGTATTTCTAAAACACCCTGACAGCTATCCACTACTTCCTGCGAAACCCCTTTTACTTCATTACCAAAAACCAGAGCGTATTTATTTGACGTTTCAGGAATAAAGTGATTAAGAGGAGTGGCATTTTCTGTTTGTTCCACCGCCAGGCACAAATAGTCCTTCTGAAGTTCCGCAATTAAATCTACGGTGTTCTTTTTATACTCCCAGGCCACACTCTCTGTAGCTCCCAATGCCGTTTTGTGAATATCCTTGTGGGGCGGAGTAGCAGTTATTCCACATAAATAAATCTTTTCAATCAGGAAAGCATCTGCAGTTCTAAAGACTGAACCAATATTGTTTAAACTCCTAATATTGTCCAAAACAAGAACCAGAGGTGTTTTTGAAACACTCTTGAACTGATCAATATCCAATCTATCTAACTCACTGTTTTTAAGTTTCCGCATAAACCGATGAAGTTTTGCTAATGATGATTAGGCCTTTATTTAAACTAAGCTATACTAAGTTATCCGAAAATATCAACAAGGGGTGACAATCCCTGGTAAAAATAGTATTTTCGTTTACTCTCTAGTTGACAAAAATAGGAGAATAAACAACTTTGGCCAATTCCGGTAAAATAAAGAAAGAAACGCCTCTGATGAGGCAGTATAACACCATCAAGACAAAATATCCTGATGCACTTCTGCTGTTCAGGGTTGGTGATTTTTATGAAACTTTTGGGGAAGATGCAGTAAAAGCAGCAGGAATTTTAGGGATTGTGCTCACACATAGAAATAATGGGGGTGAAAAGACAGAACTGGCTGGTTTTCCGCACCATTCCCTTAACACCTATCTCCCTAAACTGGTTAAGGCAGGCCAACGCGTTGCTATATGTGATCAATTGGAAGATCCTAAATTAACCAAGACCATTGTTAAACGTGGAGTTACTGAATTGGTTACCCCCGGAGTGGCATTAAATGATGATATCCTAAGTGCTAAATCCAATAATTTTCTCTGTGCGGTCCATTTTGGAAAAAATATACATGGTGTTTCCTTTTTGGACATCTCTACGGGTGAATTCCTTATTGCAGAAGGAAGCTTGGAACAAATCGATAAACTATTACAGAATTTTGCCCCAAATGAGGTATTGGTTTCCAAAGTGCACAAGACAGATTTTACAGAAGCTTTTGGAACCCGTTTCCATACCTTCTTTATGGAAGACTGGATATTTCAGGAAGATTATGCTCTTGAAACTCTTACCAACCATTTTAAAACCACTACTTTAAAAGGTTTTGGTGTGGCTCAGCTAACGTATGGGATAATTGCCTCAGGAGTAGTTATGCATTATCTATCTGATACACGGCACAATCAATTGCAGCATATCAGTAAGATACAAAGAGTAGCTGAAGAAGAATATATCTGGATGGACAGGTTTACCATAAAAAACCTGGAATTGTACAATTCACAGAATGAAAATGCGGTCACTCTTATAGACGTTATCGACAAGACTATTTCTCCTATGGGCGGGAGAATGCTAAAACGCTGGTTGGCGCTTCCCCTAAAGAATATAGAAAGAATAAGGCGCAGGCATGAAGTAATTTCCTATCTGAAGGAAAATGAAGGGTCCCTTCAAAAACTGCAAACTGGAATTAAACATATTGCAGATCTGGAACGTCTGATTTCCAAAGTTGCTACCGGCAAAGTGAATCCGAGGGAAACGGTTCAATTAAAAAATTCTTTGGATGCCATTGTACCGATCAAACAATTAATTTCTCAAAGTGAAAACGAATCCTTAAGGTTAATAGGAGATCATTTAGATACTTGCGGTACCGTACGTGAAAAAATAAAAAAGTTATTGCAGGAAGATGCCCCTGTTAATGTTCTCAAAGGCAATGTTATTGCTAAAGGATATTCTACGGAGCTGGATGAACTAAAGGCTTTAGCTTTTACCGGAAAGGATCATCTGGACCAGATGTTGAAAAGGGAAACAGAACGAACGGGAATTACATCTCTTAAAATTGCTTCCAATAATGTTTTTGGATATTATATTGAAGTGCGCAATACCCATAAGGATAAGGTGCCTGAAGATTGGATACGCAAGCAAACACTTGTGAGCGCTGAACGCTACATTACAGAAGAACTAAAGGAATATGAAGCTAAGATATTGGGAGCCGAGGAGCGTATTTTAAGTCTTGAACAACAATTGTTCTCCCAATTGATTGTATGGCTACAGGAATATATTTCTCCTGTTCAAAACAATGCCCGTCAGATTGCTAAACTTGATTGCCTTTGTGGTTTTACGCAATTAGCGATGGAAAATAACTATGTGGCCCCATCATTAAACGACAGTACTGAAATAGCTATTAAAAATGGCCGGCATCCTGTAATAGAAAAGCAACTCCCTTTAGGCGAATCCTATATTCCCAACGATTTGGTTTTAAACAGGGAATCACAGCAAATTATTATGATTACCGGGCCAAATATGAGTGGTAAATCGGCTATATTAAGGCAAACCGCACTTATCGTCTTGCTGGCACAGATGGGAAGTTTTGTTCCTGCTGAAGCAGCCCAGATAGGCTATGTAGACAAGATTTTTACACGGGTTGGTGCCAGCGATAATATTTCATTGGGTGAATCAACCTTTATGGTTGAAATGAATGAAACGGCTTCCATCCTCAACAACCTTTCTGAAAGGAGTTTGATACTTCTCGATGAAATTGGAAGAGGTACCAGCACCTATGACGGTATTTCCATTGCCTGGGCAATTTCTGAATACCTGCATGAACATCCGGCCAGAGCCAAAACACTATTTGCTACCCACTATCATGAACTCAATGAAATGGCTGCAACCTTTGAGCGGATTAAGAATTTCAATGTAGCTGTAAAAGAGCTAAAGGATACAGTATTGTTTTTAAGAAAACTAGTTCCCGGGGGGAGTGAACACAGTTTTGGGATTTATGTAGCCAAAATGGCGGGGATGCCTCAACAGGTGATCTACAAGGCTGAGAAGATCTTAAAAAAATTGGAAAAATCACATTCCAGCGAGGAGCTCACGGATAATTTACAGGCGGTACAGAATGAAATGCAACTCAGTTTTTTTAACCTGGATGATCCTTTACTGGAACGTATTAAGGAAGAATTATTGCATTTAGATATAAATACCTTAACCCCCGTAGAAGCTTTGATGAAGCTAAATGAAATTAAACGAATGCTCAGCAAAAATAAAAAAGCCACTTCCTGATTCATTCCTGCTATTGGACCATAATCTGCCTTACGGAATTCCGGTTTAAAATTATTTTATCCTTATTGATGAACTACACATTCTTTTTGAATAAAAGTTCTTTGCTTTTTATAGAATTGTATTAAATTTGCGTCCGCATCCATTTTTGGGATGCGACGTTCTTTTAAAACATGCGAAAATAGCTTCCCGATAGTTATCGGGAGTTGAGCGCCACATTGCCCTGGTAATTAGCACTCGACCTGTTATTGGCTATTTTCCGTAAACGCGAAAATAGCTCAGTTGGTAGAGCGCCACCTTGCCAAGGTGGAGGTCGCGGGTTCGAATCCCGTTTTTCGCTCGATGATTTGACCGAAAAATTAGAGTTGATTCTTAATTCTATAAACTGACGCGATTTTGGTGGCGGGTTCTCCTGATAGTTATCGGGAGGTAAACACGTTACTTTGTAAAATGTTTATTAATCATCGAGATTAATAGTTTGCTCGAGTGGTGGAATTGGTAGACACGTTGGACTTAAAATCCAATGGCCATTATGGCCGTGCGGGTTCAAGTCCCGCCTCGAGTACCAATAGATAAAAACCAGTGCAATTGCACTGGTTTTTTGGTTGTGAACGATTTGCAAAACTTGTTTTGACAAAGAAGTGAGCAACTAAATAACAAAGCCTTTAGGCTTGGTTTTTATTTTCAACACGTTCGGGCCGGGACAAACCGATCCCGATAGCTATCGGGAGAGGTAATTCTCCGCCTCGAGTACAATAAAACCCTGATAATCAAAAATATTACCAGGGTTTTATTTTCTAACTAGTAGAAGTGCTGTTCACTTTTTAAAATAAATTGACTCTCATGTATAATTAAAATTATATCAAATAAAATTTGTTTTATCTACATCACACATCAATAATACAGATCAGTTTAACATGTCGCAAGCCATGTCATCAAGAACTCCCAATTCACGCCCAGCAGTAAATACCGTTTCACCGGTATCTAGGTTTAATACGACATGACCTACTACGATTTCATCACGGTCAATATTTCCCGATGCTGTTGATCTTCCCACAATGGAAACGAACAGCTCACCATCCTCCATATATTGATGGTCAATACCAACATCACGCCATATCCATGTTTCCCCAGCAGGGTTAGTATACGTGATGACTACGTGAAACACACCTAGGTCTACATTAGGATTCTTTGGTTGCCCAAAAACCATAAATTGTCCCCAGCCATTAACGTTAACTGAGAGGGTTTCACTACTGCAATCTATTGTATAGGAAAAATCAAAATCCATTACTACTTTGTTGCCGTTTCCATTCGCAGGTGTCCCTTTCAATGAAATTTGTTCATTGTAAAACGATTCTGATCCGGTGGGTTCGTCGAAGAGTTCATTGCTACACGAATACATTATTAACATCAACAATATCAATAATGGAGATAAAATTTGCTTGTTTTGATAGAGACCTTGCAGAATAATTAATCTATCAACAGAACTTTTAATTGTTTTATATTTTTTATCTGTAATAGCAAAAATCTTGTTTTGATCATGATTCTTTTTTATTATATTCAGTGCATTTGTATAGTCTTCCTGACTGTTAGGCATTACATAGAAAATTGATCCATCTGCTTCTTGAATAAAATTGTTTTCATATTCAGCGGATAATATTTGCTCTGGTGTTACAAGGTTGACATTCATAAAACGGGTCATACTTTTCTCGTCATTATAATCTGTAGCAAGATAGTATTTTTTACTAAGCAAATTAGTTAATTCAAATAACCTATTGG
>Ga0209013_10001500_pt1 | contig 21551 bp, 15 predicted proteins | sample Cruoilmetagenom2_FD_187291 | JGI IMG/M metagenome (GOLD analysis project Ga0209013, IMG submission 187291) | Oil polluted marine microbial communities from Coal Oil Point, Santa Barbara, California, USA - Sample 2 (SPAdes) (version 2) | ecosystem: Environmental > Aquatic > Marine > Oil seeps ...
CCGGAGCCTAAGGGCGAGCGAAACCGGGCTTCCATCGAGATTAAACCAATGTTTTCGGTCGATGGTACCTCATATACAGACAAAGATACCTGGCAAGAATTCAGACGCGCCTACCGGGCCAGGAAGAGGGTCTTTGTGGATGAAGGCAACATGATGGCCCGTGAGCTTGGATGGCAGGGGAAGACTCCTCCGATACCGGCAGACGAGTCGCGCATTTCTGCCCTGGCATTGCGCAATGCGAGGGTGGTTTACGGTACAACTTCAGGCAAACGAAGCCATCTTTTTCTCTTCGACCCGTCACCTGATCGCGATGGCCCATTAACTTCAGTCGTGGACTTGGGTGTGGTTGCAGCCGCTAAAGCCGGCGTTGTCTGTCAAAGTCTGGCAGTTTCGCATGATCATAAAATTTATATGGGTACATATTTTAAAGATGGCCAGGCTGGTCACATCTACGCTCATGATCCGGAAAATGAAGTGGTCGGTGTTTTTGATCAATTTATGATCCCCTACAAGGTATATCCTGATATCGTGATTGAAGATTTGGGGGCGCCGATAAAAAGTGAAGGTGTGTTTACGCTGGCGGCTTTGCCACCCAGCAGGTATATGGAAGAGCAGGACCTGTTGTGTGGAATTACAACGCCAGGGGGCTATTTCTTCGTGTTTGATACTGAGACGAGAAGGACGATTTTTGAACACCGTTTGAAGGGTCGTTTCTTTCCTCGCAGCCTGGCAGTTACCAATGATGGACTCGTGTACGGCTCCCAGGAGGATGGACAACTGTTTCGATTCATCCTCGAAAGTAATGAGTTGGAACCCTTGAATTTATGGCTACCTGCAGGTAAAGGACGAGAGTACCTCAATGCTATCGACAGTATGGTGATCCATTCGGATGGGGCTTTCTATGGTGGCACCCTGGCAGATGGTATCCTGTTTCGTTTCGATCCACGCGAGAATGAAATCATCAGCCTGGGCAAGCCGATTCGGAGTGGAAGAATTCGAGCGCTAACGACTGCGCGATCAGGATATATATATGGAATAGCCGGCGATGACGACGTGGTCTCTCATCTTTTCCGCTATGATCCCGCTTCAGGTGACTTGCGTGACCTTGGAATCTTGCGGGCAACAATTCCGGAGGAGTGGATTGGACATGAGTTCGATGCCATGCTAACCGGACCGAATGGCGAAATATATGTTGGTGAATCGGACCGTAATTCACGCCTGTTTACATACTTCCCGCCGTATTAATAGAAATGAGACCGAATGTTCATCGATATTTGTTAAGTCATACTGGATTATCCTAAGGAGACATAGATGCTTACGCCGCGCCAACGAGTGATGACGGCTATGAACAGGGAAACACCCGACCGGGTTCCGAAGTATGCCGACTTCAGCCCCGGTATTTACGAGCGTTTCCTGGTTGAGTGCGGCTATCAAGTGCCCGAAGAAGCCATACAGGAGGCCAAAGGTCGTCCGCTGGTCGCCTTCGAGAGCGAGCTGGGGCTGCCTGACCCTGCTGACCACTTTGAATATGATGCGCGTGTTGTCGAGTTCGGCGGTACAGATCGTGCGACCGATTTTAGAGTTTTCTTTGAACCGGACCAGATCCCTGAAGATCGTTCGAGGATTGACGAATGGGGCATCGCTTATGTGCGAGGTTCGGTGCATCACTTCGAAGAGATGGTTCACCCGATGGCGAAGTTCTCATCTATCGACGAGTTAGAACAGTATCCCTGGCCCGATGTTACCGCGCCATACCGCTGCGAAGTCGCTCGAACCAAGATTAAGCAGGTTCACGAGCGGGACCTGGCCGCCCTCGCCTGGCCGCCCATGAAAGGCGGCACATTTTTCGAGACCGCCTGGGGATTGCGCGGGTTCGAGCAATTGATGCTGGACATGATGACAGATGTAGAGTTTGCCGCCTGTCTGCTCGACAAGATCGCCGAGTTCAGCGTCTCCAACGCGAGCTATTTCGCGGCCGCAGGAGCGGATATCATCCTCACAGGTGACGACTTTGGAATGCAGGAGCGGATGATCATCAGCCCGGCCATGTGGCGCGAATGGTTCAAACCTCTCTACGCGCGTTTGATCGCCGAGGTGAAGGCAGTCAACCCAACGGCGCTCGTTTTTTATCACAGCGATGGTAATATCGAACCCATCATTCCGGACCTGATCGAGGTCGGGGTGGATATTCTCAACCCGGTCCAACCGGAGTGTATGGATCCGGCCACCGTGAAAGAACAGTACGGGGATAGGCTGGCTTTTTGGGGGACGATTGGCACACAAACCACAATGCCTTTCGGTACCCCGGCTGAGGTCAGTGAGACTGTACAGGAACGCATCGCCACCGTGGGGAAGAGTGGCGGCCTGCTGCTGGCTCCCACGCACAAGTTAGAGCCTGACGTGCCCTGGGAAAACGTGTTGGCATTCTTTGAAGCGGTTGAAACCTACGGAGTGTATGCATGAAAGCAATAATGGTGATGTTCGATTCACTTAATCGCCACATGCTCCCGCCGTATGGTTGTGATTGGGTGCACGCCCCCAATTTCAGCCGGTTAGCAAAGAACTCCGTGACCTTTGATAATGCTTACCTGGGAAGCGCTCCATGCATGCCTGCCCGTCGAGACCTGCACACTGGGAGATACAATTTTCTACATCGCAGCTGGGGACCCTTAGAACCCTTTGATGATTCGATGCCGGGAGTATTGAGGGAGAACGGAGTCTACACCCACCTGGTGAGCGACCATTATCACTATTGGGAGGACGGCGGCAGCACCTATCACAATCGATATAACAGTTGGGAGATGTCACGCGGACAGGAAGGAGACCCCTGGAAAGGTCACGTTCAGGATCCGTATATACCGGAGACCGCAACGGAAAAATCCGACGCGTATTGGCGGCAGGATTGGGTTAACCGAACTTATATGCAGAATGAAGAGACCCAGCCTCAAGCTAAAACGTTTGCCAGGGGTCTGGAATTTATCCGCACCAACAACAGACAAAACAACTGGTTTCTACACATCGAGACCTTTGATCCTCACGAACCATTTTTTACCCAGGAACGGTACAAAGGCCTCTATCCACACGATTACAATGGTCCACATTTTGATTGGCCAAATTATGCACGCGTGGAAGAACCAGACAAGATTGTCCAGCACGTTCGATACGAATATGCCGCCTTGCTAAGCATGTGCGACTCGTATCTTGGCCGGGTGTTGGACATTATGGATGAGTTGGAATTGTGGGAAGATACGATGTTGATTGTCAACACGGATCATGGTTTTTCGTTAGGTGAACACGGATGGTGGGGAAAAAGTGTGCAGCCATACTACAATGAAGTCGCGCACCTACCGCTTTTTATCTGGGATCCACGCAGCAGGGTGCGGAATACTCGCTGCGCCAAATTTATCCAAACCATAGACCTTGCGCCAACGATGCTCGAATATTTTGGATGTGATATCCCACCGGAAATGCAGGGGGTACCGCTGAAGGCCGTCATAGCCAATAATAATGTTGGGAGAGAGGCGGGTTTGTTCGGAATTCATGGAAGGCAGGTGAACTGCACTGATGGGCGCTACGTATATATGCGCGCACCCAAGAACGATGACAATACGCCCTTGTATGAATATACTCTGATGCCCACGCACATGAAATCGCCTTTTGATGTCGATGAGCTGCAGCGTATTGTGTTAGCGCCGCCCTTTTCGTTTTCCAAAGGATGCCCGTTGTTGAAGATCGAATCCTCGAAATCCAGAATTGCGTCCCAGAATGAAACTTTACTCTTTGACTTGCTAAAAGACCCAAAACAAGAGCGACCGCTGGACGATCCTGGGCTTGAAAAGCAAATGGTCGAATTGCTGGTCGAGTTGATGAAAGAAAATGATGCCCCGATCGAACAGTATGAACGACTCGGATTAATTTATGAATAATGGACACGATAATGGGTTTTATATCGGATAATAATTCTTCGAACAGAATAATCAGCGTTTGGGAGCGGAAAACCCCCGATCGAATCCCCTGGTCGCCGATGTTGGGCGACAGCTATCTGCGGTCAAACGCAGCCTGCTGGGATGCGCTGTCTCAGGATCAGCAGGACGCACTCCAATCGACATATAAGTACCCCTCGATTGTGGCTCTGCCGGCCGAATTGGACTTTCTGGAACCGGTAGTTGAACAGATGACACTGGATGTCGGCGGCGATTATATCGCCCGCGTGCAGACGGTTGAGGCGCTTGACGATCTGGTCGATATCAAAATGCAGCCTGGGGACGAAGGTGAAACGACTTTCATTTTTCACACTCCCTGGGGCGATTTGCGGGAAATTGTGGCTGGCAGTGGCTCAGCCGAGACCGTCTATCGGGTGCGCTTTGCTGTCTCTGATCGTGCAGAATATCATATCCTGGCACGTGTTGTGGAGAATCGAAACTACCGAGCTTGCTATTGGCGATATGATGATCGGTTAAAGTCGCTTGGCACAAACGGCGCCAGCGCGTTATGGGGGCCTGACCAGCCACTGGTCGCCCTTTTCAGGGTGCGGGATCCGGTCGAACTGATCTATGATTTCAATGAAGAACCGGATAGGATGACGGCGCTGCTGGATGTGCTCCACGAACGTACTTTGGGCGCCTACCGGAAAATCGCCCAGGGTCCCGGTGTCTTGGTAGAGACAGGCATGGCGTTCATGACCACTCGCCTGATCTCGCCGCGCATGTTCGAATCCTATGTGCTTCCCTATCTGGCCGAATATGTCAGCCTGCTTCATGATGGCGGTAAGAACCTCATCTGTCATATGTGTGGTCATGTGAAGCACCTGCTGCCGCTGCTGCGCGAGGCCGGAGTGGATGGCATCGATTCGCTAAGCCCTCCACCGATTGGGGACACCGACCTGGAGACCTACTGGGAGCTGCTCGGTGATGATGCCATCCTGCACGGAGGCATTGACGTGAATGTGCTGCTGAACGGTTCCACAGAGCAGGTCCGGGTCCATGTTCGTGACGTGCTGCAGCGATCTGCTGGTCATTACCTGGTCTTGCGCTCAGCCGACGAGGTGCCGTATGGCACACCGATTGATAACTTGAAGGCTGTGGCCGAGGAGGTCGAAGAGACCGCCTAATCAATAAGAGAATGTCATTCTGAACAGAGTGAAAAATCTCCGAATTGATTTATCAATAAAAACTTAAAAATCTATTTTTCATAAAGGAGGCACAAATGACGAACCAATACACACTTGGAGATTACAAATTTGACCTTGAGGATTTTTTCCCGATGCGGTTATTCGATAGGATCACCGACGTCCGTGTCGATGCTCCTCAGATCATTGAGATGCACGCCAAAGCGCGCAAACGCCGCCGGAAGTTAACCAAAGACAGCAAGCTGACCATCCTGGCTGCCGACCATCCCGGCCGGGGCGTAACCGCGATCGGAAATGACCCGTTCAAAATGGGGAACAGACACCAATACATTGGACGCATTTTGCGAGTGCTGACGTCGACAGAATTTGACGGTTTTATGAGTACGCCTGATATGATCGATGATCTGATTATCGTCGACTACCTGCTTCAAGAGGCGGGGGGGGCTTCATTTCTGGATGAGAAGGTGCTGGTTGGCTGCATGCAGCGAGGGGGTGTGGCCGGGGTCGTGGGCGAGCTAGATGATCGTTTTGGGTCATACACTGCGCAGTCAATTGCCCAATTCAACCTGGATGGTGGGAAGATGATGTTCCGCTTCGTACCCGATGATGAGCGGACATTGCTGCAGATTGATTACTGCGCCAAAGCGGTGACCGAATTAAACCAATATAACCTGATACCCTTTGTCGAGCCGCTGCGTATGGATTACGTGGACGGCAAATGGATTGGCAAGAACACCGCTGACGAGTTGGTTAAATTGGTGGGCGTAATTGGTGGCTTCGGTGACTCGTCACGCAACACCTGGATGAAGCTGCCTTATTGTGACGACTTTCAACGCGTTGCACTGGCGACCAGCCAACCGATTTTGATGTTAGGTGGTCCTTCCAGGGAAGATCCATGCCAGACCTATCAAGATTTCGTTTCAGGCATATCCATGGGAAATAATGTGCGCGGCTGTCTGGTGGGGCGCAACGTCACTTTCCCCGGGGCCGAAGACCCCGGCGCTGTTGCCTACGCCATCAACCAGGTCGTTCACAACGACGCCACACCTGATGAAGCTGTTGAAGCGACCATGGCTTTTCGCGATAAAAAAATGGACTTCCTGACCCGCTACCTATGATGAGTATCTAAGACCTGGAAGGTGTTTAACCGGAATATCCCTGATATACTATCCGCTCGGTCAATTACGTAAATCTAAACAGATATTATGGCCGTACTTTTCAGGTCTTCGATCAACACAGCACTCATGACGTTCATATGTACTGTCAGCATATTCAGGGTTGAAACTTGGTAGATTCCCCCAATAACACTGATATCGGTACGTTAAACGAAAAGCCTCTGCACGCGGCCTTGAAGCTTTGGTATGCGCAGCCCGGTGATCAAATGGAAAGGTCAGTCGATGGCTTTGTGATCGATATCGTGCGCGGCGATCAACTGATCGAAATCCAGACAAAACAATTCTTAAGGATGAAGAAAAAGCTCATTAAGCTGGTGGTGTCAAATCCGGTGCGCCTGGTGTATCCTGTCGCGAAAGAAAAGTGGCTTCTCAAGCTGGCCAGTGATAAGCACGGTCCTGATCAGCGACGCAAATCGCCAAAACGAGGCTCGTACGAGGACGTGTTCGATGAACTGGTCAGTTTCCCGGAGTTGATGTTGGAGCGCAACTTTACATTGGAGGTCGTTTTAATCCAGGAGGAGGAAGTCAGGCGTTTTGACGAAAAACGAGCCTGGCGGCGCAAGGGCTGGATGACGGTCGAAAGACGGTTGGTAGAGGTCCTCGATCAGAGACGATTCGTGACACCCTGGGACTTGGGCGCGCTGCTGCCTGACACGTTGGAATTTCAATTCACCACATCTGAGCTTGCAGCGACGCTCGCAAGGCCGCGCAGACTTGCCCAGAAGATGGCATATTGTTTGCGGAAAATGAACGTCATCAGCCAGGTAGGGAAACGTGGTAGGGCGTTCCTATATACACGCACGGAGCCGGCTTGACCTGTGAGTGTTCTTCTTCATAATAATGGTGCACCGTGAATATTGTTGATCTCACCCAAGGCGATGAAGAAACCGCTTATCAAGCAGCGGTGTTGTTGGTTGAAGGGTTTAAAGCCCATTGGCCAAATGCCTGGCTGGACATGGAAGCAGCCCAGGAGGAAGTCAGGGAATCGTTTGGGCCAGATAGGATCAATCGTATTGCAGTTGATAGCCAGCGGAAGGTGCTCGGGTGGATTGGTGGTACTAGCGAGTATCAGGGCAACGCCTGGGAACTGCATCCGTTGGTCGTGCATCCTGCTCATCAGGGGTTGGGCATCGGCCGTGCCCTGGTCGCTGACCTTGAATCACTGGTAGCAGATAGGGGCGGCGTTACCGTCTTCTTAGGTACGGATGACGAGGACAATATGACGACGCTTTCGAACATCGACCTCTACCCGAACGTGTGGGAATACATTGCCGGTATCGAGAGCCGCGGCGGACATCCTTACGAGTTTTATCAAAAGTTAGGATATTACATCGTGGGCGTGATCCCGGACGCCAATGGATTGGGGAAACCAGATATCATTATGGCAAAACGGGTGGGGGGATGAGATTCTCACTCGAGAATTGCGTGTAGCTATAGGCCATCGATCAGGTGCTCGGCAACTATACTGCGTTTCGTACGTGTCACCCCGCGCAGGATCAGCGAATTAGAGCTGGCGCGTTCGCCGTGATATGAGATGCCGGTCAGCATGGGTCCCGTTGTGATGCCGGTGGCAGCGAAGTACACGTCCTCGCTGGCGACGAGATCATCGCAGGTCAATATCCGGCTTGGATCGTATCCGGCTTCCTCGACCGCTGATCGCTCATCCTTGTCCTGAGGGGCAAGGCGTCCAAGCATCGCCCCACCCAGCGACTTCACTGCACAGGCTATAATCAGCCCTTCTAGCACACCCCCCACGCCCATCAGGATATCCACGCTGCTGTCCGTCATACAGGCCATCAACGCTCCTGCGACATCACCATCCGGACGCAGTACAACGCGAGCACCCGTTGCGCGTATCTCGGCGATCAGGTCGGCGTGCCTGGGTCGGTCCAGAATGAATACCGTCAGGTCATTGACGGACTTGTCCTTCGCCCGTCCGACGAGAGCCAGGGTCCAGGCGGCTGGCGCATCCATACATTCTGGCACCAGCGAGCCTGAGACTTGCTGGTCTACCACGATTTTACTCATATATATGGCTGGGGGCGGTGCCCACATACTACCCGAGGGCGCCACCGCCACCACTGAAAGCGCTCCAGGATGGCCCATGGCGAGCTGTAAGCATCCGTCGACGGGATCACCGACCACGTCCACAATTGGTCCTTTCCCGCTGCCGGCTTTATTGCCGTATGACATGGCTGTATCGTGTCCGGGTTTTTCTTCGCTGATGATGATGGTCCCGTTAATATCGATAGAGTCCAGGGTTGCGCGAAAAGCAGTCGTAGCGACCTGGTCAGCCCTTTCCGGGTCACCCAACCCCATCCACCGCCCGGCTTTAAGGGCCGCCCCTTCAGTGGCGCGTATAAGATCCATTCCGAGGTTATGTGGCAGGCGTTTGGTCATTTTTCACCTCAACTGCTTCTAATAAATTAGCTGCCTCCCAGTTCAGCACACCGCCCTCGAGGACCGTCAGGTTCTCAAACCCTGCTTCTTGCAGCACCCTGGCGACTCTGGTGCTCCGGCGACCACTGCGGCAGACCAGGATCACTCGTTTGTCTCGCGGCACCACTGATGAGTTGCTCAATATGTCAGGCAGCGGGATCAATTTTGCATCGGGCACGTGCCCGCCTTGGTATTCGCGTGGCTCCCGCACATCAATCACCGAAGGGGGCTGCGCGCTGCATACTTCACCCCATAAATCCTGCGGTGTTATTGTGCGCACTTTGTTGTCAGGGCTATCCAGGTGCAGTGATTTCCCGAGTATGTCGAGGCGTTTTGGAAGGTTCTGGCACTCTTTGAATGCGCGAAATGGGCACTCGTATATACATATCGCCGGATCGAGCGCTTTGTAAAACAGATAGCCTAGGGCGTCCTCGTCACGTGGAATGAAATGATCGTCCCCAAGATAATCGTAAAATCCTGAACTGTGCATCACATCAAGCACGGGTCCGCGGTAGCGCTCGATGAAAACGTCTCCGCCGCGCTTGCGGTAGTTATCGACAATGCCCTCCAGCGCATGAATTCCACTGATATCTACGTTTTCGACGCTCTGAACGCGCAGCAGTAAGTAACGCTGGCTGGGATGGTTTTTAAGGTTGGTGTGGATACAGTCCTCCACGTGATGAACTGCGCCGAAATACAGGTCTCCCAGGATTTCGATCACGCCTAGCTGGGGACAAGGATCGCGATCTTTCTCGGGAACCAGGTATTCGTAGGACTCATCTGGCAGCACGGCTCGCACACGGGGAGTGCTGGTCTGCAGGAGATAATACACCAGCGACATGCCGACACCGATCAAGACGGCAAATTCGAGTGGGATGGTCACGGTGGCAACGAAGGTCACCACCATGATCAAGCGATCGCCTTTACTTCCCTGCCAGATGATGGATACCTCTTTATAGTCGATCAGCCGGAATGCGGTCACAATCAGGACGCCCGCCAGGGCAGCCAGGGGGATGTAGGTCACCATCCCGCCAAGGGTCAGCACAGCGATCAATACCAGGATTCCTGCGAAGACGCTGGCAAGGGATGTGCGTGCGCCGGCCTGGAAATTAACCGCCGAGCGGGTGAACGATCCGGCTGCCGGATAGCCGGAAAATGTCCCGCTGGCGATGTTCGCCAATCCCTGCCCCACAAATTCCTGGTTGCTGTCCAGGCGCTGCCGCGTTTGGCTGGAGATCACACGCGCGATGGACATGCTTTCTACGAGAGCGATAGCGGCAACGGCAAGCGCTTTTGTGGAAAGCTGAGCGATCAATTTGGTATCCAGAGCAGGAAATGGCAGAACAGGCGGGAGCCCTTTTGGCAGTACGTCAACTGATCTCACGTTCATTTCTCTCAAGTCCAGTGCGCCGACGAGCAAAGTGGCGATTACGATGGCAATCAGTGAGCCGGGTATTTTTGGATTGATGCGTCTCAATCCTAAAATTATGAAAATGGTAAGCGCGCCGATACCGAGCGATATCCAGTGAGTTTCCGGTAAGTTGGCGCCAAGCGATCTCAGTGTTTCCAAAAGTTCGGGTTGGGAGGGTATGCTCAAGCCTAATAAGTGACGCAGTTGGCCGACAATGATCAGAATGCCCGCTCCGGCGGTAAAACCTACGATCACCGAATCGGAGACGAAATTAACCAGCACGCCTAAGCGGGCGATTCCCAGAATGAGAGCGAAGATCCCGACCATAATGGCCAGTAGCCGCGCAGTCTGAGCGTATTCCAGTGTGCCCGGAACAGCGACCGCCAGCAGAGCTGATAGTGTCAGGATGGATACGGTGTTCGTGGGACCGGTTTGAAGTTGGTGTGAAGAACCCCACAAACCTCCAATAATCGAGGCAGTAATCGCGGTGTAGAGACCAAACTGTGGAGGTAGTTCGGCGATCAAGGCGAATGCTATCGCCTGCGGTAGCATAATCACGGCCACCGTCAAAGCCGCGATCAGGTCGGGCTTGAGAAATGAAACCTGATATCCGCTGATGATCTGCACAGGCCGGGCAAAAACCGCTCCCAACCCCTGAAGTTGGGAGCGCAGGTAGTCCGACACTGGCAGCGTTTCTTTGGGCCGAGAATTTGGCGCTGTATTTTGTGGATTGAATTTGGCGCTCAATGGAGTTCGACTCCTTAATTCACTAACAATTATATCAGCGTTATGGTTGGTGGGAGGGAGAACGATAAAGAATAGGCTTATAATTGTCATTATTAAACATAAACATGGGAGACTGGCATAATGAAGGAAAGATCAGATCGAGCGAATAGGCTTGAAGAGTCATATCTATTTAAAGAGATCAACGAACAACCAGACGTGTTGGCTCGATTGCTGTCTATGGAAGAGCGGGATATTCAGGGATTGACAAACGATATTCAAGAGAGGAACATCACACAAGTGGTTATCGCTGCACGGGGCACAAGTGATAACGCAGCTCGCTATGCCAAGTACCTGTTCGGGGCCGTTAACGGTTTACCGGTCTCCCTGGCAACACCAAGTCTTTACACTGTATATAAACGTTTTCCACGATTCCGTGATGCGCTCGTATTAGGAATCAGCCAGAGTGGAAAAAGTCCGGATATTGTTTCCGTTCTTCGAGAAGCGAATCGTCAGGGGATGCTTACAGCAGCCATCACTAATATCCCTGATTCTGATCTTGCGCAGGCAGGGGATTATGTAATTGATCTTCGAGCGGGTGTCGAACGCTCAGTTGCTGCAACAAAAACTTACACGAGTGAACTGGTCTCGATTGCGATGTTGAGCGCAGAATTAGCAGGCGATTCCAGCATGCGCGAATTATTGAATCAGGTCCCATCTTTTGTACAAAAAACCCTGGAAATTAATAAGCAAATCAGTGAGATTGCCCAACGCTACCGCTATATGCAGTACTGTGTGGTGATTGGGCGAGGTTTCAATTATGCTACTGCTTTTGAACTCGCATTAAAACTTAAAGAACTAACGTACACTATTGTTGAACCCTACAGCAGCGCCGATTTTATGCACGGTCCCCTGGCCTTGCTTGAACCTGGTTTCCCTGTGATTGTTATTGCTCCATCTGGTGACATGATCCCGGAGATGAGTGAATTTATAAAGACCCTGAATCAACGCCAGGCGGAGGTGATTGTCATCAGCGATGTGCAGGACATTTTGAATCAATCTCGCGTGCCTCTTAAACTACCTGTTTCGGTGCCTGAGTGGCTATCTCCGGTCACCAGCATCATCCCCGGGCAGTTGTTCGCCATGCACCTGGCCAATGTCCGTGATTATGACGTGGATAAACCGCGCGCTATCCGCAAAGTGACAGAAACGCGTTAGATGGGATCATTCGATGTCTCTCTATAAACTCTACCTCGAATCGGGACCCAGGCATAAAAAGACTATGGTGCATGTACTGGGTTTACTGGGGTGCATCGCAAACGCTCCAACGACCGACGATGCCTTAGATAAGACGCCGGGGGCGATTCGAGAGTTCCTTTATTTTCTCTATCGCCACTGCACCCAGGTGGATTTAGAAGCACCAGTCGAGACACAGATCGTAGAGCATATTACCGAAGGAGTGTGGTTGGGAAATGGTGATCCATCGCTGGTCTTCGAACCGGACCTTGAGCCCTTCTCGCCTGACGAGTTGGAGACGTTGATCGAGCGATTGGAGTGGATGCGTTGTGATATGGTCGATCTGGTAAATGGATTGAGTACCGCGCAGCGGCAGGAGAAGCCGCAGCCAAGGGGCAGATCCATCCAGGAGATCATGGGCCATATTTTGGAATCGGAATATGCTTACATGCGCGCTTTTGGAAAACTGGAGGGCTTACCGGGATTGGGTTCGATTGTGAAGAAGAAGGAGGGGGATATGCTTGACTGGATGGGTTATGTGAGAGAGCGTGAAATTGAGAGACTTAGATCGCTGGACGAGCAGCAGCTTTCAGAACCGTTTATCCATTGGAAATACACGCGGACGGCGCGCAAGGTGATGCGCAGGATGCTCGAGCACCAATGGGAGCACCTGGTTGAGATACGCTCGATGAGCGACAATTCAACTGCCGCACATCGATAAATTGGGGGTAAGAAAAATATTATAGGGGGCGTCAATGATAAGTGCTCAGGCATATCTTAAACATTATCTTCGCGTTAGCGCGCAAGACGGAGGAAAACCATGCACCAAATAAACGAGATCAGCCTGGCTGAATTGGAAGAGATGTTCCAGATCAGCCCAAATGGTGATCATAAGAAAGACGAAAAAAAGGCCGCGGTTGAAGGCGCAGTCTTCGATCTGCTTGAAAATATCGGTGAGGATCCAAACAGACAGGGCTTACAGGGCACACCAGATCGTGTGGCGCGTATGTACGATGAACTGACTGCCGGCTACCATACAGATCCGGTCAAGTTGGTCAATGGCGCCTTGTTTGATGTTGATTACAACGAAATGGTGATCGTCAAGGATATCGAATTTTACAGCATGTGTGAACATCATATGCTGCCGTTCTACGGTCGTGCGCACGTGGCCTATATCCCGAACGGCAAAGTGATCGGTTTGAGCAAGATCCCGCGTACCGTTGAGATGTTTGCACGCCGTTTGCAGGTGCAGGAACGTATGACCACGCAGATCGCTGAATTCCTCGAGCAGGTGCTTAATCCGCAAGGTGTGGCAGTTGTGGTAGAAGGCGCGCACATGTGCGGCATCATGCGCGGGGTGAAGAAAGCAGAAGCGAGCATGGTCACCAGCGCGATGCTCGGAGAATTTAAGACGAATCCAGATACGCGGAAAGAGTTTATGGGACATATCGACTCGTAGGCTGATAACGCCTTCTGATCTTCTGATGGGCGGCAGTTCAACTGCCGCCCATTAACTTTTACACAAATAGTCATTGTCTGGTAGGCGCGGCTGGATTTAACCGACCGGTTGGCAGATTATTCAGGTATATCCTCATGATAAGATTAGATATATCAATTGATCTATTGAGGATACCCGGTTGTCCATTACTTTGCTCAACACCAAGTTGTATATACCGCCCAGCAGGTTGGGATTGGTCCATCGCCCGAGGCTTATGGAAAGGCTGAGTTCGGGAACGCGTCTTGGCAATCGTCTGACACTCGTTTCCGCCCCGGCCGGTTTCGGCAAGACCACCCTGGTGAGCGAGTGGGTTTCCAGTTGTGGGAGACCCGTCGCATGGATCACGCTGGATGAAAGTGACAACGACCCCCTGCATTTTATGGCCTATTTCATCGCTGCCCTGCAAGAGATTGGTCCGGGGTTTGGTCAGGGGCTGTTGGATTCAATTCAGAGCTCAAAACCTCCCGCGTTCGATTCAATATTTATGGCATTGGTTAACCAGGTGGCCAGTATCTCGGACCCATTCATACTTGTCCTTGATGATTATCACTTGATCGAGGAAAAATTGGTGCACAACTTTGTGCAGTTCATCCTCGAGCACATGCCGCCACAAATGCTGCTGGTCGTTCTCACACGCGTTTACCCACCGCTGCCGGTTGCCAGACTTCGTGGGCGGGGACAGTTGACCGAGCTGCGTCGGGAAGACTTGAAATTCGCACCCGATGAAGTCGCCGAGTTCCTTAACCAGGTCATGGGCCTGGGACTGACTGAGAACGAAGTATCCGCTCTTGCCTTCCGCACAGAAGGTTGGATCGCTGGATTGCAAATGGCTGCCCTTGCGTTACAGGGTCAGGAGCCTGCTGGAGAAGATGAAAGAACCCGAGAGTTAATTAAATCAGTCACGGACAGCGATCGTTATGTTTTAGATTACTTGGTTGAAGAAGTCGTTCAGAGGCAGTCAGATTCTGTCCAGAGATTCCTGCTGTATACCTCGGTGCTGGATCGATTGTGCGGCTCATTGTGCGATGTTGTGGTAGGTATTGGTGGTGAGAATGAAAATCTTGAGGGCGGAACTTTGCCGTCACTTCAATTTCCTGCCACCTTTGGGTCAGGCCAAGAAATCCTGGAATACATGGAGCAGGCCAACCTGTTCTTGATTCCGCTCGATAGGCAGCAGGAATGGTACCGCTACCACCGGCTGTTCGTAGATTTGCTGCGACGACGCCTGCAGCGTGTTTATCCGGACCTGCCGCCACTGCTGCACCGTAGAGCGAGCGCCTGGTTTGAAGAAAATGGTTTCCCAACTTCTGCAATTGAACATGCTTTATCGGCGGAGGATTTTACCCGCGCTGCGTATCTAATCGAAGAGATTGCAGTGGGAATATTGTCGCGCGGCGAGATGACCACGCTGCTGAATTGGCTGAATCAACTGCCGGATGAAGTCATGCAGAACCGGCCCATCCTGTTTCTCTACCACACCTGGATGCTGTACATCAATGGACACCCGATCGATGAAGTCGAAGCGCGTCTGGACGATGCCGTGCAGAATGACAGCAGCAGCCAGATTACTGGGGAAGTGGCAATGTTCCGTGCGGCGCTTGCCACGGTTAAAGGGGACATCCAACGCAGCATCAGGCTTTCAGATAAGGCGCTGGAGTTATTACCGGATGACAGTTATTTTTTTAGAGGGGACACAGTAAGAAGTCTGGCTTCTGCTTACGAATTGGCCGGTGATCTGACGGCAGCCATTAAGACATTTGATGAAGCCGTGAAAATGGATCAAAGGGCCGGCAATGTCGTGGGCACGATCATCGGTTTTACGAAGTTGGCCGGGTTGCGGAAAATTCAAGGCAAGCTGCAGGAAGCCAATCAACTCTACCAGAGGGCTCTCGAATTGGGCGATGATGGTCATGGAAACCTGCAGCCCATTGCAGGTCGGGCTATGACAGGCCTCGGGGAACTGCAGCGCGAGTGGAATGACCTTGATGCTGCAGCGCAGTACCTGGATGAGGGTATCCTGCTGGTGAAGCGATGGTCCAATGTATGGGCAATCGAGGGTTATATTGCCCTGGCATACGTCAGACAGTCCACGGGTGATGAGCAGGGCGCGCGCCAGGCAATTCAAACGGCGGAAGAGTTAGCTGTGGATTTTGATGCCAGTGAAATGGATGACTTTGAGGTATCTCTAAATGAAATCCGTCTATTGCTCATACAGGGTAATTTTGAGGCCGCTATGAATTGGTTCGACGAAAATGGTCTGGTGGATGAGATCAGCGATATACCTGTCTCTTATTACCTGCAGGAAATGGAGCAGACGATACTGGCGCGAGTTTACATTGCCCAGGGAAAATGCGAGCAGGCTGGCAAGCTTTTGGACTCGCTTCACCAGGAGGCGGAAAAACTCTCTCGTATGGGTGTGTTGATTGAGATCCTCATCCTGCAAGCATTATTGCTTCATACCATGAATGATATTTCAGCGGCGTTGATCCTGTTAGGTCGCGCTCTGGAAATGGCTGAACCAGCTGGATACATACGCCTGTTTATTGATGAAGGTAAACCCATGGCACACTTGCTGTATGAGGCGGTTGCGAATAATATTTCTCCGGGGTACGCCAACAGGTTGTTAGGTGAATTTGAGCCGCGACTGAAGGACGGAATTCCTTCGAAAAAACTACCTGCGTTCATTGAACCACTCAGCGACCGCGAGTTAGAAGTGCTTGTGCTGATTGCTGAGGGATTGTCCAACCAGGAGGTCGCACAACAGTTATTCATCTCGCTGCGCACCGTCAAGTGGCACACCACCAATATTTACCAAAAATTAAACGTCAAGAACCGTACTCAGGCGGTCAACAAAGCCAGGGGATTGGGGATCTTATAGAAGTCGAGCGGATTGTTGGGAATACTCAAGATCAATCCGCCATCATAATGAATGTTCATAACCGTACCTGAACTGAACTTTTGTACGGTATTCCCCACCACACCCCCGAAGCCTACTCAACTGCGTAACTACTAATATTAATAGCACTGATCGTTGGGTTTTGGGTTATTTATTGTCTCGATGGACTCCGGTGAGCCATGATTGGTTAAGGCTCAGAGTCTATTTCCGGTTTGTCTAAACGCCCCAGTACCACTTCGTTAGGTGGGATATCTCTCATTGAATTGGAGTAATGAGAAAATCGAATAGTACCGCTCTTGTCAATAATCATCATGGCTGACATACGACCAAAGCGAGTAAGTTTTACCTGCTGCTCGTAAAGGTTGGCTGTTTTGTGTTCCGGATCGGGTAATCCGATAAATGGTAGATCATTTTTCTGCCAGTAATCTTGAAACGCAATAAGGTCGTCCGGACCGACAACCAATATCACGGTGTCTCGGTCAACAAATTTATGGTAGTCCTGGCGCAACTGCGCCATATGCCGGCGGCAGAACGGTCACATGAAACCGCGGTTGAAGATCAACAGGACGTTTTTTATGTGCTTGAATTCTGACAAGGTGATAGATTTGCCTTTAAGATCGTCCAAAGTAAAATCGGGTGCAGTTTGTGATTCTTTCTTGTTCACAATTTTCCTTCTTTCTCTACACAAACAGGGTTATTATGATTCAAAAAATTGGGAGAGTGCTCCCCTGGCGCTGAACTGGCGCATATATGGAGCGATGTTTTCGGGAGTGAAAGATTTTGGATCTTCAACGAACTCTGAGATGGCATTGTTTTCGGTTACATTGCTCACCTGTAGCAGCTCAAGTAAGTTTCGAGTAACAGGTGGGTTGGGCAAAACTGTTTCCATCAATGCGACGAGCACATTCAGCGCTGATTTTGGCAGCGCGACGAATTTGCGGTTGGCACCAACGGCAGCTAACGTCCGGCGTTCAATCTCTTCGAGAGTCAGGATTTCCGGTCCGCCAAGTTCGTACTCCTTTTGGAATGTCTTTGGATCATCGATAGACTTTACGATACTGGCGGCAACATCCTCGACCCATACGGACTGGAATTTAGCGTCCTTGTCGACGATAGGATAAATAATCGGCGATAACGGCGCAAGTTTGGCAAAAGTGTTGGCAAACTCATCTTCGGGCCCCCAGATAACGGCAGGGCGAAAAGCCGTCCAGTCCAACCCGGAAGCAGACACGTAGTCCTGTGCCTTTCCCTTGGAAGCCATGAATCGGAAGGGCAGGTCGGCCTGGGCACCAAGTTGCGAAAGGTTGATGAATCTCGATACGCCTGCTCCACTGGCCGCCTCCACCATGTTGGCTGTCCCCTGATAGTTTACTTCTTCGTACGTGTAATTTTTCTTTTCAATCGCGATAGCAACAGTGTGAATAACTGCTGTAATACCTTCAAATGCGGGTGATAGTGTCGATGGATTGGTAACGTCACCTTCGACCATCTCGATGTCGAGACCCTGCAGGCGTCCTTCTTTTTGTGCGTACTCACGATCACGGACGAGCACACGAACCGACCATCCTTGGTCGACCATCTGCTTAACGATGTGACTGCCCACATATCCTGAACCACCAGTAACTAAAATCATCTGTGTAAATAATGCGTGAATTGGATTGTGTGACTGCAGCGTACAATCAAATTTGCGCCTTTAATTCTACACTATCGAAAGCAATAATTGTGGGTGTGTTGTGATAATATTTCTAACAATACATTCTAATAAAGGAGTGTAAAAAATGATCAAGATTGCAACTGTGCTTGGCAGCGCGCTTGCGCCTAAAGTAACGGCGATGGCATTAGCGCTGGTTCATGATGAATTGCGCAGCATTGAAGATGTATCAGTTATTGACATCGACCCCTCGAAGCTGCGCCTGTTTATACCCGGTATGGAGGATGGTCCCTCCGACAGCGAATAGCTTCAAGAGCTGGTCCGAAGTGTGGATGGTGTGATCATTTCGACGCCGGAATATCACAACAATTTCAGTAGCTTAATCAAGATGGTGATCGAAAATCTTGGTTACCCTTCGGCTTTATCCGGGAAACCGGTTTCACTGTTGGGGATCGCCGGTGGGCGTTACGGCGCCATTAAATCACTGGAACACCTGAGGAGTGTCTGCTCGCACGTTGGGGCGTTGGTACTGCCAGGCGGCATCTCGATTTCCAAAGCCCGGACGGTGTTTGACAATCAAGGCAACTGCCTGGATGTTGAGGTCGAGCAGGATATTCGGGATATGGCGCGTTATATGTACAGGTACATTCACGACTCGCAATGTCCCGATATTTCTCTCGAGGAATTAGCCAGGAAGGGATAGGGATAAAATTATTTCCTTAATCTGTGCATAAAAGTTAAAATGGTGTAGTAACAGGAATAGATGGCGAGACATTGATAAGGAGCTGAGTATGAGCACTGGAGATATAACCCGCACACGTCAAAGAGGGTCTACCGTTCGTTACGGCCGCTTTATGAGCCTGCCGCGCACAATAGCGCTTGGATCGAGTATAACCATTGGCCTGGGGATCTTTGTGTTATTAGGATTTGTGCTTGACATTGCAGGTACTCGCTCCCCACTATCGTATGGATTATTAGCGCTATTATTTATCCCGGTGGTGTTGGCTTACGCAGAACGGGCCATTGCGTACCCTCGTGGACGCGGGATCTTTCGCCTGGGACGTGAGGATGACCCGACCTGGTTCGCTTATGCAGGGGATTGGGTAGGTATTGCGGGTTTTGCAGGTGTCCTTGCTCTGCTTGGTTGGGGAGCCGGGTATCACCTGGATCTGCTGCTGCAGAGATTTTTTTCGTTGTCGATCGAAGTTTTATATTTGGGTGTGGGTATGGTGATCCTGGTATTGCTCTACCGCGCCATCAGCAGCCGCGGCACATGGCGCACCCGCATGCGTCTTGTATACCTGAGCGCCCCTGTTATGGTGGTTATCATCGGGCTGGGTTGGTTCTCGGCTGGACAAATCATGAGCGTACGGTTTGCGCTGCGAGCTCCCGGCGATACTGTCAGGGCCGTGGCTATGCTGGGTGCCATACTGTGGGGATTGGCGCTAATACTCAACCAGCGCGATCAAACCCGCAATCCCCCGCGGAATCTGTTACCGGCTTTATATGCTGCCCTGCTCCTTGGCAGCCTTTCCGGAGTTGCCGCTGCAGTTGTGTCACTGAAACTGCCCGGTCTGCAGCCAGGCAACCCGCTCCCGTTGGCATCAGTAGCAGCCCTGGTTGGTGGATTGGCCGAAGCGATCTACCTGGTCATCGGTGTGATGGTGTGTCTTATCGCCATGGACCGTACGATCGTCAGCGGTCTGAGGCTGTTGGGTTCGATGATGCAGAATGGCTACCTGCCTTTTGAATTGAGCGTTTTTCGTTCAAAGATACATATCAACGTGGGTCGAGGTGTTCTCCTGGGCGTGCTGTGTATAGTGGCGTTTGTACTGCTGCCGTTTACCAACCTGGTAGCAGTTACAGCGTTGATGTTTTTCGCAGCCACTTTTATTGTATTTGGCGGCGATCTTCTGCGTCCCCGGTTGGGGCTGCCAGGAGATAGAAGGTTAAAGCTGCCCTTCCATCCACTGGTTCCTGCGCTGGCGATTGCCGTCTGCATTTACTTCTCGCTGGCTCTTCCGAGGGAGGTCTGGTTAACCGGGTTGGGCTGGGCTCTCCTTGGGATTTTGTTCTATTTTATCTTCGCTCGTAAAAACAGTATGGTACAGGAGAGGAAAACACGGGCGGTTGGAGAGGAGATTCCACGAGAAGCAGAAAAAAAATATCGAATCTTGGTTGATGTGACCGGTTCCAAAGACTCGCTCTCTTTAATTCGTACCGGAATCAAAATGGCAAAGGAAGGCGATGGGCAGGTGATGGTGCTGCAGGTTTTAGTGCAGCCATCGCACACGCCGGTTGATATGGAAAGAGCACTGGCAGGCCGAGAATTGCAGCTGCTTAAGGCCAGGGTCGGAGAGGTAAAAAATGACTCTGTACCGGTTGAAACCTTGGTGCGCCTGTCACCTTCCCGGGCAACTGGTGTTCTAGAAACGGTAAGGGAGGAGAAAATTGATCTGCTGCTGGTCAATTGGCCAGCTGAACAAAGATCCGGTGGCGCAGGACTGGACGCTGAGTTAAATCGGGTGGTCCATTCGGCGCCATGTGATGTGGGTATTCTGCGTGGAAAGATACCTGGACCACTGCACACGGTCACGGTATCCACCCGGGGCGGTCCTCACGCCGGTGAAGCGCTTAAGTACGGACAGTGGCTGGCTGAAGATGATGATGGGAAAATTGTTGCAGTGAATATTGTAAGCGGAACCCTGACCCCGGAAAAGGAAGCCCAGGTGCATGCGCAGTTGGATCATGCGATTGCAGATGCAGGTGATCCCGAATCATACGAGGCACGCATTGTCCGGGCGGATAATGTTAAGGAAGGCATTTTGAGAGAGTCCAGTGGATCCGATTTGTTATTATTAGGCGCTTCCACCCGGGGCTTGTTGGATGAGGCCATCTTTGATGGCATCCCGGTTGAGGTTGCTCGGGCGCGCTCCGCCCCGACTCTGCTTGTAAAACACTATGAAGGTGCACCTCAGTTCTGGCTGCGCAGAGCCTGGGAGTTTATTTATAAGCCGCTGCCGACACTGTCGGTAGGAGAAAGGCGGGAAGTTGATCGGAGAATTCGCCGGTCTGCATTGGCGAGCGTGGATTACTACACGTTGATCGTCCTGGCTTCAGTAATCGCCATCCTGGGGCTGATCCAGAATAGTGGGGCGGTGGTCATTGGCGCCATGCTGGTAGCCCCGTTGATGAGCCCCATTCTGGCGTTGGCGTTCAGCCTGGTCCTCGGAGATGGTCGCCTGTTAGCCCATGCCGGTGAATCTACCATCAAAGGTGTGCTGGTGGCCATTGTTGTAGCGGCTGCCATGGCTCTGATCTTGCCCGCTCAGCCTATCACAGCCGAGATATTGGCGCGCACGCAGCCAAACTTGCTGGATTTGATGGTGGCGCT
>Ga0209013_10001501_pt1 | contig 21549 bp, 20 predicted proteins | sample Cruoilmetagenom2_FD_187291 | JGI IMG/M metagenome (GOLD analysis project Ga0209013, IMG submission 187291) | Oil polluted marine microbial communities from Coal Oil Point, Santa Barbara, California, USA - Sample 2 (SPAdes) (version 2) | ecosystem: Environmental > Aquatic > Marine > Oil seeps ...
CTCACCCGGGGGGATGGAAATCGACCCGATGCGCCAGTTGCCATCCTCAGACTGTTCAATATCCAGGATGACGTTGTGGAAACTCGCTCGTTGAATAAAGGCCTGCCTGCTGAACAGTGCACCAAGGCCAATGTCGAAGTAAATATCTGAGTTTGCCAGTACGGTTTTCCCCCCCAGGGTAACATCAAGGCCGCTTATGGAGGCTGCACCGGTAAACAGGTTGATTTTTATCTTGCTGATAGTTGCCTGGTCGGCCCCGTTATTGAGCAGCCAGCGCTCAAGTCCAATCCGAACAGCATGGGGCAGAACAAGAAGAAAGACAGCACAGAGAAGAACAAGGGCCGAACAGATGCGAATCCATCGTTTTTTGAAGTTTCGCTGCAAAAAAGATTGGTCAGGTTTTTGACTGTTTTCCATCATTTCATTGGCAATGTTTTGTTGAGAATAAGAGCGCCGAATATTGCCGACAGGATGGAGGCTACGAAAATGGCAATTTTGGCGTCATCGATCATGGCGTTGTCGGTATAAGCAAGTTCGCTGATAAATATCGACATGGTAAATCCTATACCGCCAAGACAGGACACTCCCCAAAGCTGGCCCCAACTCACACCACTCGGTAATTCCGCCTTCCCGCTTAAAATAGTCAGGTAGCTGAAGAGGCAGATGCCTATCTGCTTGCCGATGACAAGCCCGCAAATGATGCCGATTGATACACTGCCGGGAAAGGCTGCCATGGTGGTCTGATCTACGGTTACTCCTGCAGCAAAAAGTGCAAAGAGCGGCAGGATGATAAACGCCTGGATATTGTGCAGGTGCTCTTCAAGGGCAATGCCACTCGGCATCATCTCGTCGGCAGTCAGGTAAATCTGTTCAATAGCCTGGCGCTGCTGTTTATCTTCGATCATACTCTCACGGGTAATGTGGGACTCCTTGAGCAGGGCCATGTGTTTGCAGATAATGTCAAAGAATTTCTGCGGTTCAATGGATGCGCGAACCGGAACGGTCATGGCTAAGAGAACACCGGCAATTGTAGCATGAATTCCGGAAAGAAAAACACAGACCCAGACGCCTATAACCAGGATCAGATTCACTCCTGGGCAGCGGAGATTGCTTCGTATTATGATGGCAAGCAGTAAAAGCAGGATAACGGCTGCAATAAGAGCCGTCAGACTGATCTGTTCGGTGTAAAAAATGGCGATGACGAGCACTGCCAAGAGGTCATCGACAATGGCCAGGGCAGTGAGAAAAACCTTGAGGCCTATCGGAACCCTTTTGCCAAAGAGCGCCAGCAGTCCCAATGCAAAGGCAATGTCCGTGGCCATCGGCACGGCCCATCCGTTGGCCGCCGGACCGCTTTGATTGAAAGCAAAGTAAAGCAAGGCCGGAACCACACCGCCCCCAATCGCTGCCATGACAGGCAGGGCCGCTTTTCTGAAGGAGGAGAGTTCGCCAATCAGGATCTCCCGTTTTATTTCGAGGCCGACAACGAAAAAGAAAATGGCCATGAGCCCATCCTTGACCCAATGATCGAGAGTTAGGTGGTACTGTTTGCCGGCAAAATGGGTGCCGATGTCCAGATGACTTAAGGTGTGATAGAGGTTGGCCCAGGGCGAGTTGGCCCAAATGACAGCTGTGAGGGTAGCAAGCAGGAGGACAATTGAACCGGAGGATTGCGAGTGAAGAAAACGCTCAAACAGGCTTTTTTCGGAAGGAGTGTACATAACAAATACCTGAGAATCTTTCTGATTTGAAAAGTTGTATTGATAACTTAATATAAAGTTTTCCTTATGCAAGGACAATTAGTACATACCCATTCCTATTCAATTTCAACTTTCGGTGATGCAGTGTTGGGTCGAAGTAACAAAACGAGAAAAGTGCCGCTGCTTATAAAGATCCCGGTCAGGATCAACCCGGCCGGAAAGTGATTCGAGTCGGCCATTCTGGTAACCATGGCAGGGAAAAAACCTCCACCGAGAACAAAGGCAAGGGGAACGGCAAGGGATATAACAACATTTCTGGTTTCAGGTGTGCCGAGTCGTGTAAGAAGGACAAAGCCGGCAGGGAAAAAACAGACGGACAGGACAGGCTGGAGATAAATGCAGGTCATGAGGGTCGATCCACTGGTTAACCCTATACAGGCAGTGGATATCCCGGTCAGCAGAAGGACGCTTCCTATGATTCTTCGATTGCCGAACCGGTCTGCCAGCCAGCCACCGGCAAGAGCTGTAAACAGTGTTGAAATTCTGGACAAACCCACGACCAGGTTGGCATCCTGGGGAGTCATGAAATGATTGTTTACGAGAAACAACGGCAAAACACTAAATACCCCTATGGTGCCTGCAATACCCATGGCAAAGAGCAGAACCAGAAGGATGAAATTTTTCTGGAAAAGTATTGTGCTGCAGTTTGACAGATTCGGAGGTTTACCGAAGAGTTGATCTCCACGGCCAAATCGCATGTAGAGCACTGCGGACAAAAAAGTTGTCATGGCCAGGATATATACGGTCTGCTGCCAGTAAATCCGGGTCACAAAAAAGGATGAAAACAAAGGGGCGGTAAGAAAGGCCAGGTTGGGCGCAAGTTCATGTACGGCAAATGCTCTTCCCCAGTGATGGCGTTTAAAGAGTTCAGAGATAGTTGAAATTCCTGAAGGGAGATATATACCTGCTGCCATGCCAAGGATAAAAAATGCGGTCCGTAGATACCAAAGTGTTGTTACAGATGCAATGAGAAATAAGGATAAACTGATAGTCAGCATTGATAAAACGATGGTTTTTTTATGACTCAATTTTGAGGATATAAAGCCGGAGCCGACCAGTGAAATAAAGTAACCGCTGCTAAGTATGAGGAAAAAGGCACCAGCTGCACCATGGGACAGGGAAAGGCTCTGTTCGATCTCAGGAAGAAGGGGGGAGAAAATTATCCGGGAAAAAAAATTGAGGTAGAAAATAGCTGTCAGGAAGAAAAGAGCCGACAGGGAAGAGTAACTGTGAGGCGGCATATATGAATGGGATAGGGGCAAAGCCGCTGAGAAATTGTTCTGAATTTTTCAGGTTAGCCGAAATTGGTGTTAACCATCATCGATATCGTCCTGATTGTTATCGTCTGGAGAAATTTCAGGAGTCCGTTTGTCATTATCATCTCTTATGGACTTGGGAATTTTAGATTCAGGCAGAACAATCTCCCGGATTTTTTCAATTTCCAGGAGAAGGTCAGGGTCCTGCCGGCAGACTTCACAGGTGCTTATGTGCTTGTCGGTGAACTGCATCATTCTGGCAGGTGCCATGGTCTCTTCCTTGACATGAAGATACCAGTCTTTCATGAGGCGTATCAGTTGATTACATTGCATGGGAAAGCCAATAACGGAAGTTTTTTCTCCTGAAAAGTTTCAAAAGAGCCTATCAGTTTTGTTTGCTTGAAACATGTAACAGTTCACCGGGGATGCAAAACGTAGTCTTTACCCCAAACTTGTAAGAGTTTAGCAGTGCTCCAAGTAAGCGTAGACTCCGGATGTGCACGATCAGGACGGAAGGGCCATAAGCCCCTCTATGCCGCACGTTCTGATCGTGTGCAGAGGTAAGCGCAGACTCCGTGGGGTGCTGCTGGACTCTTACGGAAACATAATAAAAAGTTGTTTTTCAGGTCAACAATTATTACACTACAATTTTACATGGAAGTGGATAGGGCACTGGTGGCCCTCCCGGACTTCAAATCCGGTGTGCCGGGTGAATAGCCTGGCGGGTGGGTTCGATTCCCATGCACTTCCGCCACTTCCTTCATTTTATCTACTTGACAATCAGTTTCAGCATCGACAGTTCCTGTCTTATCCGTGTATGAATGTCGTCATGTACGTCCACCCTTTTCAACCGGGCGCTGGGTTATCAATCTGCCATGCAGTTTCTCCTGTTTCGGAAGCCTCTTTTCCTAGCAGAGGAAATCCCATCTCTTCCCGCTGTTCGAGATAGCGTTGAGCTACCTTTCGCGCAATATTTCGTATCCGCCCTATATATCGTGTTCTTTCGGCCACACTTATTGCCTTGCGGGCATCCAGGAGATTAAAGGTATGAGAGCATTTCAGGCAATAATCATAACTAGGAAGAATTAAGCCCTTATCGACCAGTTTTAGGGCATCCGCTTCGTAGTTGTTAAAAGCATTGATTAAGCCCGGCACATTGGCCTCTTCAAAGTTAAATGCTGAAAATTCTTTTTCTGCTTGATGAAAAATCTGTCCATAGGTAACTTCCCCGTTCCAGGCGATATCGTATACCGAGTCAACTTTTTGCAGGTACATGGCAATACGTTCAAGCCCATACGTAATCTCTACTGTTATAGGTTTGAGATCAATGGAACCTGCCTGTTGAAAATAAGTGAACTGGGTAATTTCCATACCGTCCAGCCATACTTCCCAGCCGAGCCCCCATGCTCCGAGAGTTGGAGATTCCCAGTCATCTTCGACGAAACGGATATCATGCTCAAGAAGGTTGAGCCCAAACTGCTTGAGGCTTTCCAGGTACATCTCCTGAATTTCTTTCGTAGAAGGTTTGATGACGACCTGATATTGGTAATAATGCTGCAGACGGTTTGGGTTTTCACCGTAGCGCCCGTCAGTTGGGCGCCTGGATGGCTGAACATATGCCGCTTTCCACGGTTCCGGGCCGAGAGAACGCAACAGTGTCGCCGGATGAAAGGTTCCTGCTCCCACTTCCATGTCATAGGGCTGGAGAACAACGCAACCTGCTGAAGCCCAGTAACTGTTCAGTTCCTTGATAATATCCTGAAAATACATTCTCTAAAAAAAATCTCTTCCAAGTTGATTCTTTACAGATCGTGGATAAAATTAAACGATATAATACCACAGCAGTTCTTGACGGTAAACGATTTTGTGCAATGGAAATGGAGCTATAATGCAACTTGTACCGGTAAAACAAATCATATCTATTTTGCAGCTGAACTCAACGGTTGCGGTTGTAGGCCTTTCTCCGAAACCGAATCGGCCAAGCCATCAGGTGGCCAGTTATTTACAGCGAAACGGATATCGTGTCATACCCGTTAATCCGGGCCAGAATAAGATACTTGGCAAGAAGTGTTATCCTGATCTGGATGCTGTTCCTGATTCAATTGATATCGTGAATATTTTTCGACGCTCTGAGCACGTGTTGCCCATTGTCCGTGATGCAATAGCGAACAAGGTGAAGGTGGTCTGGATGCAGCAGGGGATAATAAATGAAGAGGCCGAACAGTTGGCAGAAAAATACGGACTTATTGTTATCATGGATCGCTGCATAAAGGTCGATCATCAGAATTTTATGGAGTGAACCGGTAAGAAAGCATGGAGCCAAAGTTTTTATCCATTCGTGGGGCACGGATGCATAATCTACAGAATATTGATGTAGACCTGCCACGGAACAAACTGGTTGTTTTTACCGGCCTTTCCGGTTCAGGAAAATCAACCCTTGCCTTTGATACTTTATATGCTGAGGGGCAGCGCCGTTATGTAGAATCATTGTCCACCTATGCCAGGCAATTTCTGGGCCAGATGGATAAGCCGGAAGTTGACTCGCTCGAGGGGTTGTCTCCAGCCGTATCCATTGAGCAGAAAACAACGAGCAAAAACCCGCGTTCAACAGTTGGAACAGTGACGGAGATATACGATCATCTCCGACTTCTCTTCGCACGGGCGGGAATTCCCCACTGTCCGGAATGTGGCCGGGAAATTCGTTCTCAATCCATCGAGGATATGGTTAATTCGCTTTTGGAGCACCCGGAGGGCGAAAAGGTTATTTTACTGTCTCCGTTAATAACACGCCGTAAGGGACAGTATGAAAAACTTTTTGAAAGGCTCCGCAAGGATGGTTTTGTGCGGGTTCGGATAGATGGTGAAATTACTGAGCTTGCCGGTGACATATCGCTTGAAAAGAATAAATATCATACCATAGAGGTCGTCATTGATCGTCTTGTTCTTAAAACGTCAATCAGGCGCCGTTTAGAGGAATCTGTCGCCACTGCGGTTCGGTTAAGCGAGGGATCCTTGCTTGCTTTTTTCCCGGAAAAGAGCCGGGAGCAATTGTTCAGTGAATCAGCCGCCTGCCATCAGTGCGGTGTTTCAGTGCCGGAACTGTCTACCCAGCTTTTTTCCTTCAACAATCCTCAAGGTGCATGCCCGGAATGCAGCGGCCTTGGAGTTCGGCAGTTCTTCGACCCGCAGCTGGTCGTCCCAGATCCGTCACGTAGTTTAAGCGATGGTGTTATTGCTGCGTGGGGTTCACGATCGCTTTCCAGTTACAGCGGCCAGATGCTTTCAGCTCTGGCAGCCCACTATCAGTTTGACCTTGACCTGCCCTTTAACAAACTTCCGCAAAAGGTTCGCGATGTAATTCTCTTTGGATCCGGAAAGGAGGAGATAGAATTCACGTACAGGAAAGGCAGGAGAAGACTGATTTCTCTCACGGTTTTTGAAGGTGTTCTTCCGCAGCTTGAACGGCGTTATCATGAAACCTCTTCCCCCATGATCCGCGAAGAACTTGGACGGTATATCAATGAGCAGGCCTGCCCGGCTTGTGATGGGGCAAGATTGAAGCCGGAGTCCCTGGCCGTTCGTATTGGAGCCTGGTCCATCATTGAATTGACCAGGCTGTCCATAAAACGCCTTATAGAGGAAATTGACACGTTTTCGTTCAACGAGCGGCAGCGGATCATTGCAGAACCGATCCTCAAAGAGGTGCTTGACCGCTTGGGTTTTCTGCAAAATGTTGGTCTAGGTTACTTATCACTTGACCGTAAGTCAGGAACACTTTCCGGTGGAGAGGCACAGAGGATAAGACTGGCCTCGCAGATTGGGTCCAGGTTGGCCGGCGTCCTGTACATTCTTGATGAACCAAGTATCGGGCTTCACCAGCGGGACAACTCGAAACTCATTAAAACACTGCTCAGCCTTCGTGATCTTGGCAATACTGTCATAGTTGTAGAACATGATACCGATACCATTGCCTCCGCAGATCATGTGCTTGATATGGGGCCGGGGGCTGGAGTGCATGGCGGTGAAATAATTTATTCTGGGAATGTGCCCGGTCTTCTGGATTGTGAAAAATCGTTGACCGGAGGATACTTATCCGGGAGACTGGAAATATCGGTGCCTGACAAGAGACGCCGTATTCGAAAAAGCAAGTCGTTCGGTATTACGGTCAATAATGCAGAGGTCAATAATTTACAGAACATTACGGTTCGTTTTCCTCTTGGTGTTATGACCTGTGTTACCGGAGTGTCAGGTTCCGGAAAAAGTTCTCTTGTCATTGAAACCCTGTATAAAAGGGTGCGAACAATTTTACAGGATAAGAAATCTGTCAGAAGTCATGACCGGTTTATTACCGGAATAGAAAATATTGATAAAGTAGTTGATATCGACCAGAGTCCTATTGGCCGGACACCACGTTCCAACCCGGCTACGTATACCGGTGTGCTGACACCGATCAGAGAACTTCTGGCCAGGCTGCCCGAATCAAGAGCCAGGGGGTATAAGCTTGGAAGGTTCAGTTTTAATATCAAGGGAGGCCGTTGCGAGACTTGTGAAGGGGATGGCGTGATAAGGATTGCAATGCATTTTTTATCGGATATCTATGTAACCTGCGAACAGTGTAAAGGCAAAAGGTATAATCGTGAGACCCTGGAAATAAAATATAAGGGAAAGAACATTGCCGATATACTGGCAATGACAGTTGAAGAGGCACTGACGTTTTTTCAGAAAATTCCTCCCATTAAAAGACGACTGCAAACTGTTTTCGATGTAGGTCTCGGCTATATCACCCTGGGGCAGTCTTCCGTAACCCTTTCAGGTGGAGAGGCTCAACGTGTCAAACTGGCACGTGAACTAAGCCGGCAAAGCACAGGTAAAACTTTGTATATTCTTGATGAACCGACCACGGGACTTCATCCTGCAGATATACAGCATCTACTGAATGTACTTGGCAGATTAGTCTATAGCGGCAATACAGTAGTGGTCATCGAACACAATCTTGATGTGATTAAAACTGCCGATTATATTATTGATATCGGTCCGGAAGGAGGAGATTTGGGTGGTCGGATCGTTGCTATCGGTTCGCCTGAGCAGGTTGCGGAAACAAAGGGGTCTTTTACCGGTATGTTTTTGAAACAGACACTTGGTGTCTCCTGAAGATTTTTTTTTCGATTAATCCTTGCAAGGATTCATTTTTACTGTAAAAAAGGAACATATTCATACCCAATTAACATTTAACTGAAAAGGAACATCATGTCTGAACAAAACACACAGCAGGAAGCACCGGTATTCCGGATGCAGAAAATGTATATTAAGGATCTCTCCTTTGAGAGCCCCAATACACCAAATATTTTTCTAGCCAGAAATCAGGAGCCCAAGGTAGATTTTAATCTTCAGCTGAACAGTCAGAAAATAGACGATGACCATCATGAAGTTTCCATAGCTATCACAGCTAAAATAATGGACAAAAATTCGGATGACACCATGATGTTTGTTGTTGAAATTGAACATGCCGGCGTATTTTTGTTGAAGAATATTCCTCCCGAACACTTTGAAAGAGTTTTGGCTGTTGATTGTCCGCTGATGCTTTTCCCTTTTACAAGACAGGTTGTAAGTCAGGTTTCAGTTGATGGTGGGTTTATGCCGTTTTTGATGGAACCGATCAATTTCATTACGTTGTATGACAGTGCTAAACGCCAGAACGATGGAGAAAAGCAATAGGGAAGTTTTTAAACAGTTGAATAAAAAAAGGGCCTGTCATTCGACAGGCCCTTTTTTTATTTGTGGATTAAATAGCTAACCAGCTACATTGCCTGGGTCACAAAATTATCAATCAGGGTGGAAATTGCCTTTTCAGTGGCACCTTCAAACAGGGCATCATACTGGTAATCAGCCAGAACAGACTCCGGAGATACTTTGACATCAACTCTGTTGGTCCACACCACATCTCCGGTATATGCATCCTGGACCCAGACTCTGAGCTGGACTACAGCCTGTGGTATCTCTCCGCTTTTATGTCCGAGCTTACCAAGAGCGGCTCCGGTACCGGCCCAGAAAATAGTGTTGGCATCACGACCACCGGAAATACCCAGAATGGTCTGATCTGCTTTGGATGGATCCCAGGGCCAGTTGAGGCCGCTTCCAAGAACACCGCCCAAGAAAGCACCGGTTACCATATTACCTAGCATGTCATACTGTTCAGCACTGGCACTGCCAAAGGTCAGCATGCTGGTAGATCCTGTTAGAAAAGTCAGCCAGCCTTTTTTCATTGGGTTCCAGGAAGGATCCTGGCGGGTTTTATACTCAACAATGCGGCCACGAACTATATAATCAGCACTAAATTGACGGCCGATTTTTATAACTTCATACTGGGTAAGTCCGTGAGTTCCCGGGCTGTCAAGAACAGGCTTGCTGTTATCACGGCTGTTGTTCAAGTCAATGTAACGCTGTATTTGACCTTTCATGGCTGATGACCATTCGTCACGCAGTTCATCTTCCATGTAGGAATTCCTCTGGTCCTCATACGCTGAAACATTTATAATGTTCTGGCCCACAAGGTAGCCAAATACATCTTCCTGTACGGGCACATGAAAACTGTTGCTGACAAGCTGGTCCGTCAGGTTTTCTGTGATTAACAGGCTCCTGCGATAGGCTGTTTCAAGGTCATCAGCGTACGAATAATCTGCAAAGGGCAGAATGACAATGGACTTTTCAGCGCCCGCCGTACTTTTTTGGGTTGGTTGGACCTTGAGTGATTCTTTGACGGTTTGACCGCAGCCACTGACCAGAAGAGCCAGAAGTCCGTAAAGCAAATATCGACAGTATTTCATTCCTCTTCTCCTGTTATGTCTGGATGTACTTAACATCTTGTTCCCGTTATATAATTTTTGGTGTAAGGAGAATAACAAGTTCTCGTTTTTCCATACGTTTTTCTTCTACACCAAAGAGATACCTGAGAAATGGTATATCACCGACCACTGGGGCAAATTCACCTGTTTTACTCTCAATTGAATCAATGAGGCCGCCTATGATCAGCATTTCACCATTATTCACCTGGACCATGGTGGACATTTCGCGTATTTGAACCTGCGGCAGGCCAACTTGAAGACCGGCGCCAAATTCCTTGTACGGGATTTCGTCATTAACGAGATCTGTTGTTACCGGGGTGAGGTGCATGATAACGGAATCATCGTCAATAATTGACGCTATGACTCCAAAAGCCACGCCCTCAACCACACTGTCGGTGACTGCGGTATAGGTGATCGTTCCGGTATCATTATTGATATCAGATGATACTTCCTTAATGTAGGCAACATCCTTACCAACACTGATTAGTGCCGGCTGCCCGTTAAGAACAGTCAGTTTCGGGTTGGACAGTACGGTGGCATCTCCCTGCTCATTCAGGGCATTGAGCATGACCGAAAATGGAACTGCTGCAAGTGATACCCTGTAAATAAAACTGTCCGGATATGTTGACGGATAGTTGGCATCAACAAATCTGTCTGGAGGTGGAGATTTTTTCTCCGCGGGCGGATTCCATGGCCAGACCTGACCAAGCAGGCCGCCGGTTCCAAATTCGACCAGCCCGCTTATATCAAAATCTTTTAACACCAGACTCCAGTCGATACCGATTTTAGAGTTATCCTGGAGAAAGACTTCAATGATTTTTGCCTCAATGATAACCTGACGGTAGAGTTCTTTTTTAAGGCTCTCCAGATAGAAAGCAACTTTTTCAAGAAGCGGGCGCGGCGCAGTGACAGTAATAAGCCCAACCGACTTGTCTATGGTGTAATAGGAAGAACCCAGGGTAATACGCCTGGTTGCCTGCTGAAGCTTCTCTTCCGTCGTGTCACTATCTTTGTCTGTACTGTCTTCGGTTGAGATTTCTTCAACCTGTTCAGTTTTCTGGGTCCGCCATTCCTGGATAATGGCATCTAGGTTTTCTGTAATATTCTGCCAGACATCGAATTCATTGCCCGAACTTATCACCTTCACCGTTCCTTCCGTACCGGTTGCAGCATCCCGGTCGGTCAGGAAGTTACCACCAATGTTGGAGTCATATGTTCCTTTCATGTAGGGGATTGCGATATTGAAGCGCCGAGTTTCACGGTATCTGACAACAATCGATTTTCCCTTAACTTCTTGAAAATAATCAACCTGCCGGAGCATGTTGTCAATTGCTTCAAAAAATCCGTCATCAGCACTTATATCAACATCAACTAAAACATTCTGATCAACGTCACTGGCCCAACTCACGCTCATGCCCTTCAGGTTTGCAACTCGTTTGAGAATGTCCCACAGGGGTTGGGGTCCTTTGGTTGAGGAAATATTAGCGCCAACCTTCAATTCATAATCTTCGTCATCTTCATCCAACACGTCGGATGCTTTTTCATCCTGGGTGAAGTAACCGGGATTTTGAAAACGAACCGGTAACTGGACCGGGTCCGGTTGCTTTGCTTGGGTAATTACCGGATCGGGAGCTGCTTGGGCATCGTTCGGCGGCTGGGTGTTTGTCTCCTTGTTAACACAAGACACAAACAGGAACATGAGCAGCAAAACAAGAAAGTTAAGCGCCAGTTGAGATTTGTTCAATTTCATGGATATACCTCTGTCATTGGCTCCTAAACAGTTACATGGACTGGTTGAGCGATATACGGCTTTTGATATATTTTTTCAGGTCCGGCGGTATTTGGAAGCCGGATAACAGTACGGATTTGTATTTTTCTGTTGCTGCTTCGTGGTTTCCCTGCTTGTCAAGTATTCGGGCATAGGCAATCATAGAGGTAAGGTTCTTTCCGTAGAGTTGACCATATTTATCAAGGAGTTTTATTGCACTGTCAAACTGTTGCCGGCCCTCACTGAAAACAGCGTAGCTGAGCAATGCCTCCTCTGATGGTTTTTCAACGCTGACACTCTGGTCAAAGTACTGCAGGGCCTCACTGTTTTCCTGCATATTGGCCAAGGCTATGGCAGCATTAAGGGCAGCTTTGTCGTTTTGGCTGTTAATTTGCAAAGCCTGCTTGGCAAAATAGGCAGCTTTGGCATTCTGGCGCAGGTAGACCAGGTAGATAGAGGCTATTTTGTTGGCCAGCCGTTCATTATCCTGCCAGACCGCAAAGGCCTCGGTATACATTCGTATTGCATTTTCATAATCACCGTTTTTCTCAAACTCCCGACCTTTTTGAATCGTTTTTTTAGCTTCAACAATTTCCGGAGGGATATTGAGCTGCTGTTGAATAACTATGGCCTCCTGGACGGCGACTGCATCATCTGCCTCAAAACTCAGGTTGTCTTCAGCTCGTTCCGGCCAGCTGAATTCCTTTGCTTTTGGAAGAATGACGATGGTGTTAAACCGTTCTTCCTTCTGCAGGTCCTTGAGGTTTAAAATGATATCAAGGGCAAAATCCCAGGGTACGTCGTTGAGAGCCAGTGTTAAGGAGCCGGCAACGGCTTCATCCACAACAATATTGACATTGCTTATTTCCCTCAACAGGCGAAAAACATTGTGCAGGTCAATTTTGTAGAAGTCAACGGTTATTCGGGTTTTATCATACCCTCCAAATGTAAAGCTGTCCTTAAGCGAACTCCCGGCTGATTTTGTTGTAGCATCAGAAGTTAAAGCCCCCCCGGATGTTGCTATCGCCATTGGGGGAAGCTGACTTTCGATGTTTACCTGACCTGTTGCTCCTTTGTTTTCTTGAGTAACAGTAATAATTATATCATTATTGTTCGTTTTAACGTCATAGCCGGAATAATTATTTGCCAGGGTAAACTCAAACCTGGTCAATGCCTGGGCAGCATCCGAAACAGTGCTTGTCTGCAAGGTAACAGGTAAGGATGCAGGCAATTTGAGGCTTTGTTCACTGTTAATTGCGGTATCGGCAACATCAACAACAATTCTTGACGGCTGAAAAAGCTCGTACACCGTATAGGCAGGTTCGTTGCTGCCATGAATTTGAATGCTTAAGGTTGTCTCGGTCGCATTTCCACTCACGGAGTGAATCATATTTTTGGGTTGACTGCCCCTCTCATCGGCGCTTACCGGCTGAGTAATTCCAGTGATAAAAACTGCGGCAGCTAGTATGGAAAAAAGCGTGCAATAGGACCGGAATCGAGGTTTTTTGGTGAATAGAGAAGAAAAATGATACATGATTTAGTAGTCTCCCTCTTTATTCAGGCGCATAACAACTGTTGTGATTAATTCTTTCCCAGCCCTGGTGCGGGCTGTTTCTGTTATAATGACCTGTTCTTCGTTAATTTGGCTGACAACTCCATGCCTGCCAATCAGAATACCTTCATGCATGACATAGCCTTTACCTGTAACATCCTCGACCATTGCAATTTTTTTCCCGCTGGAGAACATAACCGCAACCAGGGTAAGCTGACCTGGTTCAAAGAGTTGCATTCCCGTCAGCTCTGCTTCGTCGTCTACTATTTCATTCGGGTCAAACTTTGTCGCCACTTTTGGTTCGATAAATGGGACAAATGGATCTGGCCTGCCTTCTAGTATATATTGATAATCATCCGCCTTCTTACTGTCATTAGCAACACTTGCCTGAGCTGCATCTTGAGTTTCATCATTGTTCTCTTGTGCCATTCCATTTGATACGAGTTGCAAGGCAATGAAAAGACTCAGTAAGACGATGCGAATCGAAATATATGTTAGCTGTTTGTTGATCATCGCACTGTATTGTTGTCGTAATTAAAATTATTCAAATTTCATTATGGTGTTTTATTTTCCAGGTTTTTTGGTTTCAACTCCAGTAAAACGATAAGTCATTAATCGACAGTTTGACTTTAGGAGCATTTCCCCGCCGTCTTTTCTTGGGGAGCCCATTCGAATATTATCGACTGTTACGATACGTTCAAGTTTACTGACCTGGTCGAGAAAATAGCCCATGTTGTGATAAGGACCGTCAACAATAATGTTTACAGGAATTTCCGAATAAAATTCTTTTGGTGATTCAGCACCGGGTCTGAATGTGTTGAAATCAAGCCCGGCACCTTTGCCCAGATCAGATATGTTTCTTAGAAGGGCAGGTATTTCCTTGCTTTTGGGGAGAAGTTTTGCCGTTTCTTTGAAAAGTTCCTCTGTTTCGGCAATGGCAGCCTTAATTTTATTTAATTCACTTGCGGCTTTTTTAGCTTTGGCAATTTCACCTATCAGTCCTTTTTTCTGTCCTATCAGCACTTCAATCTTTTTTACATTTGGCGAATAAAAGAAAAAATAAAACAGTACAACCGGCAGGATAAACAGAATAAGGCATATAATTATTTTTATCTTTTTATCTAACGGAACGTACTTTGTATCAATAAAGGTACTTATTTTTGATGTCGTTGCTTTATCTGAAGCCATAACTATTTGATTCTATTTCTGCTGTTGTGTTTCAGAGGTTGCTTCTACTGTTTCAGTTGACTCTGGTATGACAATCGAACAGGACAAAGAAAATGATTTCAGATTCCGACCTGCGAATGCTGCAAGAGAACTGTTTTGCAAATTCACTTCCGAAAAATAGTCGGAAGTTTTAAGCGTTTCCATATACTTGGCAATAGTCTGGTTGTCCAGTGCCATGCCAATGAGTTTAAGGCTTGTTCCGGACTGGTTGAGAGATTTCAACCACACCCTTTTCGTTGGCGTGAGGTTGGCAATTTCGTCCAGTACGTGCACTGTTAAAGCGGAAGACCTTTTCAGCTGCTTGATTACCGCAATTTTATTTTCAATGGTGAGCTTATCCTGCTCATACTTTTTTATCTGAGCAAGAATCTTGTTGTATGTTTGCTTTTCAGCATTCAGTGCAACGATTTCTTTTTGCAGTTGCGAGGCCTTGGTAACCTGCAAAAATCCGAAGAATCCGACGGCACCAAGAAGACAGACAAAGCAGATGGCAAACAAGGTAAGCTGTTGAACAGCTTTCGCGTGCTGCTTTATTTCTTTGATTGGTAATAAATTGATATAAACCATTTTCTTAAAATTCTGATGGTCGTATTGCCAATCCGGCTGCTATAGCCATTTCCGGTGCTATAACGTCCAGATAGTTTTTATCGATTTTTTTCGCGTTAATTTTCATGCCGGCAAACGGATTGAAGCGGATGACTTCGAGGCCGGTTTCCTTGCTGATGAATTCAGCCAGGCCATTTACTTTTGATCCCCCACCACTCAGGATAATTTTTGAAAGCGGACGGTCAGCATTTTTTGAAAGGTAGAGATCAATGGCCTTTTTCATCTCAAAAACCCAGTTCGTACAGATAGAGGTAACAAGCTCCTCCAGTTTTTCCTGTTTGTCACCGGCTGGTGTTTTTCCAACCTTGAGGTTTTCAGCATCATCGTTTTCAAGTCCAAAGGCATTGGCAATCTGCTCGGTCAACTGCTGGCTGCCAACGACAATATCCCTCGCCAGGACTGATGCTCCTCCGGCTATAATATTAATATTCATCTTGGCCGCACCGATATCAATCAGGGCAATATCCTCTTTGGCGGACTCTGTCGTACCCCATATGTTTTCCAGGGCAAAACCATCCACATCAACAAGTTGAGTGGTGAGTTTAATCTCATGCAACATATCAAGGTAGCTGTCGATGACCTCCTTTTTGGCTGCAACGAGCATTACATCGGTTCTCTCGAACTCTTCTTTGGCTGTTTTCAGATCCTGGAAGTCAATATATACATCCTCAATGTCAAAAGGGATATACTGTTCGGCTTCTGCATTGATATATGCTTCAAGTTCATCATCCGGCATGACGTCGAGGTTGACTTTTTTGACGATCACCGAGTAGCCGGAAATAGAAATCCCTATCTTGGTGTTTTTCTTGAACTTGAGATTTTTAAAAAGAGTAGTGATGACTTCGCCAACCTGTTCGGGCTCCTGGAGAACACCGTCTTCAACTGCACCCGGCGGCAGGACTGCACTCCCAAGAGTGATCACGCCGTAACCGTCTCCTGTTTTCTGGAGCTGACACACTTTTACAGCATGTGATCCAATATCTACACCAACGAGGAGTTTCTCTTTTTTTGCCATGAAAAAATCTCTAACCTATGACACAATCGATAAAATTAAATGTATAGCTATTAGTATGTAGTAGTAAAAAAAATTTAAATTCAAAGTACAAAATTTTTTCTTTCAGTTCTATTAAGGGCACAAAAAAAACACTTTGTCAAGAAAATCGATATTTTTTTGGCATGTTATTTCTTAAAAAACAATGAGATAAACATTTCATGATGGATAATTAGTACAATATATTGTACTCATCCGGTCAGGAATTGCTTATTTGGTGTGTTTTTAGGGATTTTAACAGTTTCTGATTATTGAAATGACGCTTGAATTTTCTTTTACTTTCAAGTAGTTTTATAGGCAATAACAGAGATAATAATAACTTTTTTTCGGCTATAATTGTGTCAAAATTAAAAAATAGTAAATCAAAATCGACCCTGCGAGAATATACTGAAGCAATAATCATAGCACTTGTTCTTGCTCTTTTTATCCGCACTTTTGTCATCCAGGCATTTAAAATCCCATCAGGTTCAATGCTGCCTACTCTGAAAATTGGTGATCATCTCCTGGTTAATAAATTCATTTATGGAGTCAAGGTTCCTTTTTCCGGGAAGGTTCTCATTCCGTTCAAGAAGCCAAAATCAAGTGATATAATTGTCTTTAAGTTCCCCCGGAATCCTAAACTAGATTATATAAAAAGGGTGATAGCTGTCAGCGGGGACACTGTTCAAGGTAGAGATAAAGTATTATATGTTAATAATAAACCATTTGATGACAAGCATGGTACTCATCTTGACAATGCCGTTATCAGCGCCGCTATGGGGCCTCGCGATAATTTCGGGCCGATAAAGGTGCCCGAGGGCAAGGTTTTTGTAATGGGTGACAATCGAGACAACAGTTTTGACAGTCGGTTCTGGGGGTTTGTGGACCAAAAGGCCATCCTTGGGAAGGCGTTGATTCTATATTGGTCCTGGGATGTGAAAAAACCTCTCCTGTCCCTTGACCGATTTACATCCATTCGCTGGAACAGGATTGGAGATATTATTCATTGAATTCCGGGGATACAATGACAACCGGATATAGTTTCTCTCATAAACATATTTTAAGTATTCATCATCTTTCCCCTGATGATATAGAATTTATTTTAGCAACTGCCGATTCATTTAAGGAAATTTCATCCAGGACAATCAAAAAAGTGCCCACGTTAAGGGGCCGTACCATCGTTAATCTCTTTTTTGAACCCAGTACGCGTACTCGCCTCTCCTTTGAGGTAGCTGCCAAGCGCATGAGTGCCGACACGTTTAATATTTCCGCTTCAACCAGCAGCGCAACAAAGGGTGAGACGCTTATCGATACGGCCCGGAATATTGCCGCCATGCACCCTGACATTATAATTATACGGCATGCCTTTTCAGGTGCTGCATCCATGCTGACCCGTTATATTAATGCCGCAGTGATCAATGCAGGCGATGGGACTCATGAACATCCGTCCCAGGGATTGCTTGACATGATGACCGTTCGAGAGCATAAGCAGCGTCTCGACGGGCTCAAAATCGCAATAATCGGTGATATCCTGCACAGTCGAGTTGCTCACTCTAATATTCTTGGATTTACTAAGATGGGTTCCAGGGTTTTCGTTTATGGGCCGGCAACATTGATCCCACGCGGACTTGAAAAACTCGGTGCAACAGTATGTGTAAGCCTTGAAGAAGCGGTTAAAGATGCTGATGTCGTTATGACCCTGCGCATCCAGAAGGAGAGGCAGAATGACTCCTTGTTTCCATCCCTTCGGGAATACGCAAAAAAATACGGCGTTACGAGAGATGTAATTGCGTTGGCCCGGTCCGATGCTCTGGTTATGCACCCTGGTCCGATAAACCGTGGAATAGAACTCATGGCTGATGTTGCCGACGGACCTCAGTCGGTTATTCTGGAACAGGTGACCAACGGGGTTGCGGTGCGTATGGCCCTCCTCTATCTCGTCATGGGTAATACCTGATGTATTTGGGTGTAAAAAAATGATGCTGGAAAACTGGTTGCTGAAAAATGGACGGATTATTGATCCGGTCAATGGTTTAGACCGTATAGCTGATCTTCTTGTTGTCAATGGCACCATTGCCTCAAGTGAAACAACGGTTCCGGATAATACAACAATTCTCGATGTGTCAGGGTGCTGGATAGTGCCCGGTCTGATTGATATGCATGTCCATTTACGGGAACCTGGTGAGGAATACAAAGAAGATATAATCAGCGGTACACGATCGGCGGCAGCCGGCGGTTTCACAGGTGTTGCCTGTATGCCCAATACAAGACCGGTCAATGACAGCATGTCTGTGACTTTGTTTATCCTTGATCGTGCCCGGGATGGTTATGCCCGTGTTTACCCTGTTGGTGCCATCAGCAAGTTCAGCAAGGGAGAAAGTCTGGCTGAATTCGGGGACATGAAAGAGGCCGGAGCTGTTGCCGTGTCGGATGACGGACTGCCGGTGGTGAATAGCCAGCTCATGCGGCGTGCTTTGGAGTATGCTGGGGACCACGGTTTGGCGGTAATCTCGCACAGTGAGGAAATATCACTTGCACGAAACGGCGTTATGAATGAAGGGGTTGTTTCAACCCGTCTCGGCCTTAAGGGCATTCCGGTGGCAGCGGAATCAATCATGGTCTACAGGGAAATTGCCCTGTCTGAATATACCGGCAAACCGATTCACATTGCCCACGTAAGCACGGCAATGACAGCAGACCTGATACGTTCTGCCAAGGCCAGGGGGGTAAGGGTGACGGCTGAAACAACACCGCACTATTTTACCCTGACCGAAGAGGCAGTCGAAGGGTATAATACCAATGCCAAGATGAACCCTCCTCTTCGTACAGAAGAAGATCGACAGGCCATCAGGGCCGGATTGGCGGACGGAACCTTTGACGCTATTGCCACGGACCATGCCCCCCATTCATCCCTGGAAAAGGAGGTGGAATTCGACTTGGCGGCAAATGGTATTATCGGCCTTGAAACATCAGTGCCTCTGTCACTTGAGCTTGTCCGGGACGGAGTCGTGAGTGAGCAGAGGTTTGTTGAGTTGCTCTCTGTCAACCCGGCAAGGATACTCAATGTTCCCGGCGGGGCGTTATCAGAAGGTATGCCTGCTGACGTGACGGTGATCAACCCTGATCTTGCATTTGAATATCTTGAGGAAACCGTTGTTTCAAAAAGCAAAAACTCGCCTTTTCTTGGCTGGAAGCTGAAGGGGCGGGCGGTCCTGACAATGGTTGGCGGCAGGGTAATGCACAATTTGCTTCAATAGCATCCGAATTTACCTGACGGCATACTGCAAAGGATCGGTCAGTCCGGCCTCGGAAAAACCATGTAGCCGCAGCAGACAGGCGTCACACAGGCCGCAGGCCACTTCGCCCTGGGGATCATAGCAGCTGTGGGTCATGGCGTAATCGACTCCAAGGACACCCCCTTTTTGAATGATTTCTTTCTTGGTCAGCGTCATTAACGGCGCATGGAACACGAATGGTTTGTTTTCACAGCCGGCCTTGGTGCCGAGGTTGGCCATGTGTTCAAAAGCAGTGAGAAATTCAGGTCGGCAGTCCGGATACCCACTGTAGTCAATGGCATTTATTCCCAGGAAAATATCCGAGACGCCAATTACCTCGGCCCAAGCAACGGCATGAGACAGGAAAATAATGTTTCGGCCGGGTACATAGGTTACGGGAATTTCTTCCTCCATTTTTGCAAAATCCCTTCCTTTGGGAACTGCCGTATCCGAAGTCAAAGCAGAACCACCGATGGTTGCAAGGTCAAGATTCAGGACAAGATGGCGTCTTGTTTCCATTGTTTTACAGATTTTTTTGGCCCGTTCAATTTCAATGTACTGGCGCTGGCCGTATCTGAAGCTCAAGCATGAGCATGAAAAGCCCTGGGAAAGTGCAATGGCGAGAACAGTTGTTGAATCAAGCCCGCCGCTCAGCAGGACAACGGCTTCTTTGTTGTTGTGTGACATAATCTATGCAATATGCACGTATGAAATTGGGTTGAGAAGAGGATCCTTATGGTTTTGTCTTTCAGCAAAGTTCAATATCGACTATAGTAGTCATCGTTTTTGAAAAAGTCTATGTAGACCTTTTTACAGAATATTTGTCCGGTTTTCTGGTCAAATCCTTGATTCGCTTTATTTGAATAACATTAATTTTATGACGGAAGGGTGTATCTTGCTTATACCCAAAAAAAGAAAGATCAACCGGAAAGGAGAAGCTGAACTATGAAACTCGGACTCAATGGCCTTGGCAGAATCGGTAAACTTTCGCTGTGGCACCATGTTTCCCGTCAATTTTTTTCGGAAGTTGTCGTTAATCTGGGCCGGAATGTCGGCATGGGATTAAACGATATCGCCGCATCAATCGAAAAAGACTCGTCCTACGGGCGATTGTCCATGTATTTGCACGGCCATAAAGGCGGACGGGTGATTGAAAATATACGGGAAGATACCGGGACGATGACAATCAACGGCGTACCGGTAAAGATTCTGCGTGAGGCACGCAACCCAAAGGATATCAGGTGGCAGGAGAACGGTGTACGGCTGGTGGTGGATACCACAGGAGTGTTTAAGGATCCGACCGCCGATTCAGACGACGGCCGTGGGGCCATCCGGGGACACCTCCAGGCCGGGGCGGAAAAAGTGCTCCTCTCCGCACCTTTTAAAATCAAGTCCAAAGGTATTGATATGCCGGAGGATGCCCTGACGACTGTTATGGGAATAAATGATGATGATTATGACCCGACTAAACACAGCATTATTTCCGCGGCCTCTTGTACAACCACCTGTCTTTCATACATGATCAAGCCCCTGCTGGATCATTTTGGGGCCGGACGTCTGCTTTCTGCATCAATGGTCACAGTGCATGCAGCCACCGGAAGTCAACAGGTACTGGACCGTCTTCCCGGTGCCGGGGCTACCGATCTGCGAAAAAACCGTTCGATTCTCAACAATATTATCCTGACGACCACCGGTGCGGCCAAGGCCCTTGGCCTGGTCATCCCTGAAATGAAATCAATCGGATTTATAGCCGAGTCGGTCCGGGTTCCGACCTCAACTGGTTCACTTATTGTGCTGGTGCTCAATCTGCAGGATCAGCTTGACAACCCGATCGGACGCACCCTGATTAATTCAATATTTGAAAAATATGCGGAGACCTCTCCATATCTCGAGTACTCGGAGGAACAGAATGTTTCTTCCGATATAATAGGTTCTCCGGAAGCCGCTGCAGTTATCGAGTCCACTGAAACCCATACGCGAACAGCATCGATCAGTGTTAACCTGGAGAAAATGGCCAGTTGTAATTTTGAACCAGGCCAGGTCCCCCCTGTTTTGGAGGTGCCGGTTACCCAGGCCGTCATTTATGGCTGGTATGATAATGAACTGGGCAGTTATACGAACATGCTTGGCGACCTGACCGTTTCTGTTGCAGAACGGATGGTGTAGCAAGTATTTCACGTAGTATTAAATAGTTGCGACACTGATTGATGCAAAAATTACTGGAGAACAAATG
>Ga0209013_10001502_pt1 | contig 21547 bp, 17 predicted proteins | sample Cruoilmetagenom2_FD_187291 | JGI IMG/M metagenome (GOLD analysis project Ga0209013, IMG submission 187291) | Oil polluted marine microbial communities from Coal Oil Point, Santa Barbara, California, USA - Sample 2 (SPAdes) (version 2) | ecosystem: Environmental > Aquatic > Marine > Oil seeps ...
GGAACGGAACTCGAAGCCCATGCCCTCGAGATCCGAGTGCGCTTCATCGCGCACCTTGTCCTGGAAGCTCTTCTGCTCGCGGTACAGCTCCTCGACCGTAAGCGTGCCGATGATGCCCCGGAGGTGGCCGGCAACCGTCTCCTTGATCGTCGCCTGGACATCGTCGACCGGCATTCCGAGGAAGCCCTCAGCAGCGCGCCGGATGTGATTCACGTCGCCCTGCACCTTGACCTGGGCCACCGCCTTGACGTTGATAGGAATGCCCTGCACCGTGTAGACGTGCGGCAGATCGATCTCCAGCGTCATCATGCGCAGCGACAGGACCTCGTACTGCTCCCACGCCGGCCACACAAAGGTGCCACCACCACGGATGATCCGAAAGCCCTCGATCTCACCCTGTTCGCTACGGACCTTTTTGCCCAGCAGCTTCCGGCGCCCGAAAACGATCAGCGCCTCGTCGGGCCCCGCCTTTTTGTAGCGGACTCGAATCAGCAGGTACGTGAGAAACAGAAGGACCGGGACGACGATCAGCAGACCGATGAGAAACGAGGCACCCATGACTTCACCTCCGGGGTTGAGATTGGCAGCAGTGTATCAATTTTGGCTCACACTCAACCATACGCGCGACACCGCAAATTCTTCCGATACGGCGAGTCGGGAGATGCTGGATGCCAGATACCAGATACCAGATACCAGATGCTCGACTTGTCACGGCGTAGCCCAAAGGGCGAATCCGGATGATTGATGCAACGAGATCGTTTATCCCCTGATTGCAAAACGAGAGCTGAAGCTGCGATACTGACACGAGACAGAATCAGGAGAGTACATGTCCCTCGGTCCGGGTGACCATCTCGGTCGATATGAGATCCTCTCCCTCCTCGGAGCGGGCGGGATGGGCGAGGTGTGGCGGGCGCACGATCCCACCCTCGACCGCGACATCGCGATCAAGGTCCTGCCCGAAGCGATGGCGAAGAACGACGCGAGGCTGGCCCGATTCGAACGCGAGGCCAAGCTGCTGGCCTCCCTACGCCACCAGAACATAGCCACGATCCACGGCCTCGAAGAGCACGAGGGCCAACGATTCCTCGTCATGGAACTGGCCGAGGGCGGCGACCTGGCCGAGAGGATCAAGAAGGGGCCGATCCCCATTGACGACGCGCTGGACTACGCCCGCCAGATCGCCGACGGGCTTGAGGCCGCGCACGAACAGGGGATTATCCACCGCGATCTCAAGCCCGCCAACCTGATGCTGTCACCTGACGGAAAGGTCAAGATCCTCGACTTCGGACTTGCCAAGGCGTTGCAACCGGATGAGATAGACGCCGAGCTCAGCCACTCTCCCACCTTGACGGCGCAGATGACGACTGCCGGCGTGCTGCTCGGCACGGCGGCCTACATGAGTCCGGAACAGGCGCGCGGCCAGCCGGTCGACCGGCGGGCCGACATCTGGGCGTTCGGGGTGCTGTTGTGGGAGATGCTGACCGGAAGTTGTCTCCACGGCGGCGAGACGGTGAGTGACACGCTAGCTTCCATTCTGACAAGCGATCCGGACTGGGGCGCGCTGCCTGCGGCAACGCCCGAGCCCCTGCGGCGACTACTCCGCCGTTCCCTGGCCAAGGATCCGCGACACCGGCTCAGCAGTCTTGGAGACGCACGCCTGGAGATCGAGGAAGCAACCGACGAAGCGGCCACGCCTCCCGCGCGCTCCCGATCCACCGCCCAATGGTCGCCATGGCTTGTGCTGCCGATCGTGGCCGGCCTGTTGATCGTCGCCCTTGCCATCCTGTTCGCCGGGCGCAGCGCTCCGGACGCCGAGGGCGCGATCTCATACAAGCGGTTGACCTACCAACGGGGGTGGGTCCGGTCGGCGCGCATCTCCCCGGACGGCCAGACGGTCGTCTACAGCGCGGCGTGGGAGGGCCGCCCTCTGCAGCTGTTCCTCCGGCGCCTGGACAGCACGGCTGCGATTCCTGTCGCGCTCGAGCCCCATCATGCACGGCTGCTTTCCGTCTCATCGCGAGGAGAGATCGCGATCCTGCTGCCTCCGGCACCAGAAACTGTGATGTTACCTCCCTTCAAGTCCGGCATCCTGGCCAGGGTCCCCCTCACGGGCGGCACGCCACGCGCCGTTGCCGAAAACGTGCATGACGCGGACTGGGGCCCATCCGGCAAAGAACTCGCCCTGGTACGCGGGGTGGGGAGCGGCGCGCAGCTGGAGTACCCCACAGACAAGGTACTGCACCAATCGCCGGCGATCAGCGGCGTACGGGTCTCGCCGTCGGGTGACATCGTCGCGTTCTTCGACCATCCCTTTGCCAACAACAATCGCGGCTACGTCGCGATTGTCAGCCGCGACGGAGAGATGCGGACGCTGTCCGCGGAGCTGGAGGGTCTGACCGGTCTTGCCTGGTCTCCCGACGGAAGCGAAATCTGGTTCTCGGGCGCCGATGAGGTGGGCAAAGCCCTGTTCGCAGTTACGCTGTCAGGTCATCTCCGTGTGTTGAGGCGATCACCCGGCGACCTGCTACTGTACGACACGACACCGGAAGGCCGCGTGCTCGTGGCACACGGCCTCTGGCAACTGGGCATTGCCGCCCTGGCGCCCGGGGAGAAGGCCGAGCGCGATCTCTCGTGGATGGGGACAGCGTTCGTCACCGATATCAGCGCCGACGGTGAACGGATTCTCTTCCTGAGACAGGGTCAGATGGTCTACGACGTCTGGCTGCGCCGCACGGACGGCTCGGCACCGACGCGCCTCGGACCGGGGATGAGCTTCAGTCTTTCGCCCGACGGCAGGTGGGCCCTGGCTGGCCTCTTCTCCGTCACCTCGCCGCTGACACTGCTGCCCACGGGCGCCGGTACACCGCGGCAACTCGAGGGGAAAACGGGTGCGCTCTATGCCAGCTGCACGCCCGAGGGGGAGAGCGTGGTGTGGGCCGCCGACGACCCGGACGACGGAGTTCGGCTGTATATCCAGGGTATCGATGGCGGTGAAACGCGTACGATTTCCGAGGGGGGAATCCAAACGGGGATTGCCCGTCCATTTCATGTGTCGCCCGACGGCCGCTGGGTCATGGCCCTGGGGCCGGACAGCATGATCAAACTCTATCCCACTGATGGTGGCGAGGCACGAGAGGTACCCGGAATACTGCCCGGCGACGAACCATCCGGCTGGACGGGGGATGGCCGTGCACTCTTCGTGTCGCAGTTCGGCAGATTGCCGGCACTGGTCTTTCAACTCGATCTCGAGAGCGGTACACGCCGTTTGTGGCGCGAGCTGATGCCCCGGGACCCGGCCGGGATTGGAAACATCTACGGGTTCGTTCTCACACCCGACGGAGAGGGGTATGCCTACACTTACGACCGCGGGCTCAACTCCCTTTACCTTCTAACCGGGATGAAGCTGCGATACTGACACGACACAGAATCAGGAGAGTGAATGTCCCTCGGTCCGGGTGATCGCCTCGGTCGGTATGAGATCCTCTCCCACCTCGGAGCGGGTGGCATGGGTGAGGTTTTCCGCGCCCGTGACGAGCGGCTGGATCGGGATGTGGCGATCAAGGTACTGCCCGATTCTGTTGCCCGCGACCCGGACCGCCTGGCACGCTTCGAGCGAGAGGCCAAGGCGGTGGCCGCCCTCTCCCACCCCAACATCCTCGAGATCTTCGATTTCGGTAGCGAGGGCGACGTCACCTACGCCGTGGCGGAGCTCCTTGAGGGTTCGAGCCTGCGAGAGCGGCTCCAGCACGGGCCGCTGCCGTGGAGGGAGGCTGTTGAAATCGGCGCGTGCATCGCGGATGGTCTCACAGCGGCCCACGCCAAGGCCATCGTCCACCGCGATCTCAAACCTGAAAACGTCTTCCTCACCGGGGACGACCAGACGAAGATCCTCGACTTCGGGCTCGCCAAGGTTCTCAAATCGGAAGAAACCGGCCCGGGTGCCAGCGAACTCGGGACAGCCAGCATGGCGACCCGCGCCGGCTCGGTCATGGGCACCTCGGGCTACATGTCACCGGAGCAGCTTCGGGGCGAGCCGGTCGACCATCGCACCGACATCTTCGCGCTGGGCTGCTTGCTTCACGAGTCACTCTGTGGCCGGCGGGCGTTTCGGGGAGACACGCCGGCGGATGTTGCCTCGGCGATCCTCACTCAACAACCGGTTCCCCTCCGGGAGGCCGGCAGCGATGTTCCTCCAGACGTGCAGCGGATCATCGACCGGTGTCTCGAGAAGTCGCCTGCCAAACGATTCCAAGGCGCCGCCGATCTCTCCTTTGCCCTACGATCTCTGGTGACCGACGCACCCACCCGAGCCGAGGAACCGGCAGCGAAGCTGAGGCGCCTTTGGCCCTTTTTTGCGGCCGCCGGGGCGATCGGAATTGTGGCAGTGATCTCTGTCCTCCTGCTCGGCGGCCGAACACCGGCCGAACCGACACAGTTATCAGCCGGCCTGAACCCCAACCTCGTCGCGGTGGCGGAGTTCGAGAACCGGACCGGCAACCCCGAGCTCGACCATCTGGGGATGATGGCGGCGGACTGGATCACTCACGGTCTGGCACAGGTTGACCGTCTCCAAATCGTCCCGATAGGGCTGGGATCCGGATCCGCCAGTCAGGATCGGTCACCCCAGGCTGTCGCCGAAAGGACCGGGGCCGGTATCGTTGTGACCGGCGCCTACTATCTCGATCGCGACACTCTCCGGTTTCAAGCCACGGTCACCGACGCCGCAAGCGGTACCGTGCTTCGTTCGGTTGACCCAACGGCCGGCCCCGTCGATCAACCCATGAGCGCCATCGAACCCCTGCGAAGCAAGGTCGTCGGTGGTGTGGCCAGCCTGTTCTCGGGGGATGGTCTGGGCATCGCCCTGAACCTCCGGCCGCCACGTGACGACGCATACCGTGAGTACGCCGCCGGCCTCTCGCTCTTCGCCGTAGACAACCGGAAGGCAGTCGCCCACTTTCAGCGCGCATCGGAGCTCGATCCGGATTTCGTCGCACCATTGTTCATGATGTCCTCAATTCTGACGGTCTGGGATCAGCACGCCGAAGCCCAGGCGGTCGTCGATCGACTCGAAGAGCAGCGCCAAAAAATGTCCGACTTGGAACGCAACATGCTCGACTACTACCATGCCAAGCTCCAGGGCAACTATGAACTCGCTATCCAACATGTTCGAATCGCCTTGCACAAGGCTCCTCGGAGCGCGCTCTTGAAGTTCGGATTGGCCCGTAATTTACTCGCCGTCGGAAACCTACGAGAAGCTCTCGAGATTGTTGGGGAGATAGATGCGGATGTTTGGGCGGGAGGAGGCATGTGCGGAGCGCCTCACATGCTGAAGGCTCAGATCCTCCACGTTCTCGGAGAGCACGACGAGGAGTTGGATGCCACCCGCCTCGCCATCAAAGTCTGTGGCGACACCGTCGTTTTTCGTCGTTACGAATCGGGTGCCATCGCCGCCAGCGGGCAGCTCGATCGACTCGAGAAAACTCTCACCGATGGTCTGACCGCCCCCGAAGCCGAAAATGGTGGCATCTGGCTCTTTTTGGAAACCGCTCTCGAACTCGGAGCACATGGATACCCGGACCATGGGAGGATCATCGCCGAGCGAGGAGTCGGCTGGTTTGAAGCAAACTTCACCATCGGGCAGGCATCTGAGGCTCAACGAATTTGCTTCGTCCAATCGCTGGTCATCCTCGATCGGCTTGAAGAGGCTGAGGAAATTCTGCTCGCGTTGAACGAAGAAATTCCGGACGACGACGATGTGCTTGGTTGGCTCGGCATCGTGGCCGCCCGCCGCGGCGATACCACCGCAGCCGATCACTACTCGGATCGTTTGCGGAACCTCGACCGGCCTTTCCTCCTGGGCTGGGACGCCTACTACCGCGCGGCGATCAAGGCCCATCTCGGACACCTCGACGAGGCTCTCGGGCTCCTGCGGGAGGCCCTGTCAGAAGGCCGCCGATGGGATCCGGAGTTTCACGCATGCCTCGAGCTGAAGCCCCTGCGGGGTCACCCGGAGTTCGAGGCGATCATCCACCCTGACGGGTGACCGGCCCACCCGCCCGATCGGAACCCACAGATCACACAGATAATCACAGAAACAAAAGAAATTTCTTCCGTGTGGATCTGTGTCAATCTGTGTCCATCTGTGGGTAGTTTTGGGTGGGTTGGCGGTGTGAATTCCTAATTCCTAATTCCTAATTCCTCATTCGCCTCGCACCGTCACCCCGGTGATCGCGCACTTGAGGCCTACCCTTGTTCTTTCGAACGGGATGGCAACCAGCCGGCTTTCGACGACCTCGATGCCTACCTCCAGCGAGGCCAGCATGTCCGACTTGCGCACCTCGTCGCCGATGACGATGTGGCGAACGAGGGTCACCGCATCATTGAGGGCGAGGGTCCCGCCGTGGATGGGCTCTCTCGGGACTTCGCCGATTTCCGGCGTCGCCTGCGAGAGGGCGCGGGCATGGCGCGTGAGATCTTCGAGCGGCATCTCAAAGGCCGGGATCACGAAGGTCCGCCGCGCCTGCCAACCCTCGCTTTGCCGCCTCTTCGCCCGCACTCTGTCACTCACCGTAACGTCCGCCTCGATCAGCCACGCCGCGCGCCATTCGTCGGCGTGGTGACCCGGCGCCGGCAGCAGGGCGGTGCTTTCAACCATCTCCAGACCGTCCTCTGCGAGGACCGCCGCATCTCCGCAGTGGTCGCAGAAGAAGATCGTGTCGAGGCCCTCTCCATGCAGCGCCGAGCCGCACGAGGGGCAGTCCAGTGAAACCAGTCGCAGGGTCATTGGAATTTGTCCACAACGTCCTTGACGGTCGTCACCAGCGACTGGTGGGCGCTGTCGGCCGCCAACCCCGAACCCTCCTCGACCACCCCGCCGCGCCGGAACTGTGAGTAGCCCCAGTAGACCATGCCCACCATCGCGAGACCGATCATGCCGAGGCCCATGAGCCCGTTCTCCGAGCGCAGGAACGAGCCGGCGTGCTGGAGGATCGTGGTGCCGATGAAGCACGCCGCGGCGCTCGCCCCCACCAGACTGAAGGCTCGGTAGAAGTGGTTGCCCGGCGCCTTTCCATAGGCGAGACTGCCGTCCTGGGCATCGATCAGTACCTGATAGGTGCGCCCGCGGAATCCGTATCGCACAACCCACAACGGGTAGTACACCAGGGCAACCCGCCGTCGGACAGGCGCCAACCACGAGAAGGTGATCTCGTCTAGCCGGTTGGATCGTTGAATCTCCTCCAGCGCCCGCTCGCTGAGCTCGGCGGCGGTTTCCTCGAGCGAGCGGCTGGGGCGGAAGACCATGCCCCGGCTCCGCAACAGATCATCATCCAGCGGCTGGATTTCGTCGCCCGATAGGTCGACCCGGTGAACGCCAAACTCCGCCATGTCGGCGGCCGGCATGGTGAGATCGACCGCACGCTCGATCTCTCGTTCCACCGGTTCCCGCACCGTCCTGAAGGTGTTGCCCCGTTTGACCTTCTTTTTTCGGATGCCGAGCACCCAGCCGACAGCATCGAGACGCGCGCGAATGAACGGGAACCACGCGAGGAAGGCCTCCTGGTATCGGGCCTCTTTCTTCAACGCCGGATCCTTGCGGATGCCACGCCGGAACCACCGCCGCACGACCTCGCTCGCACCTTCTCGCTCGACCGTGTTGAGAACCATGACCCTGACGACGCCCCGTCTCCCGACAACCGCCTGCGGCGTGCCACAGTAGCGGCAGACCACGTTCGTGATCCCCTCCTGAACATCGACCGAACCGCCGCAGGAAGCGCACTTCAATCCAGTCAGCACCTTCTTCTTTGGGGACGGTGTCTGCTCTCCGGACATCACGCCCCCCTGCACTCGCGCCGAATTCCGAATTCCGAATTCCGAATTCACAACTACACTTTCCGTGAGGTCAGCCAGGCGATCGCCAGAATCGGCGCCGCCGATAGGAGGTAGACTGCCAGCTTGACGATCAGGTTTTGGATGACCAGTCCCTCGAGGCCGAAGACGATCAGCGCCAGCGCAGCGACGCCTACGAAGGGCGCTTCGGCCTTGGCGGGGAAGTCGGCCGGAAACACCTTGCCCGAAACCGCATCGACCGCCGCCTGATAGGTCTTCCCCTGCCACGAGTACGGCGTGCGGAACATCGGCAGGTGATAGAGCACCGTTTGCCGGACCTCGACCTCCCCGAGGTTTGCTCTCAACCACTCGCGTGCCGTGTCGAGGGGAACCTCGGGTTCGATCACCGGTGTCTCGCCGGTGATCTCTGCCTTCATGGGTCGGGTGTTCCCCGCAGGAAGCTCGATCCCTTGAAGCCCCTGCAACGCCGATGGCGCCGCCGGTTGGAGCACGACGCGCTCCCCCCCCTCCTTACCGGTGATGGTGAACGCCCAAAAGGGAAAATACTCGAGCTCCGGTGGCTCGAGGTGGGCCTTGCTGTCGAGGTCCGCTACGGTCGAGGAACCACCGAGGAACCGCCGTAAGTGGGCGGGCGCCTGGACCACAGTCACGGTCGGCGCCATGACCTCGTGGTAGAGGGTCGCGCTGCCATCCACCACCAGCGCGGTCGAGCAGTACGGGCACTCGAGCAGTCGCTCGCCGGCACGCGGCTCGATCGAGGCCCCGCACTGGGTACAGGCGACGGCCACCGGTATCTACTCCTGCTGGGCCCCGCAGTTGGGGCAGAACTTGGCGCCCTCGGGAACCGGCTGCCCGCAGTTGGTACAACTCTTGGCCGCCTGGGGGTGGCCGCAACCGGGACAGAACTTGGCGCCCGCGGGCACCGCCGCGCCACACTCGGAGCAGAAGCCCCCCCCTGCCGCCGCTGCGGCCGACGACGCCGCTGGAGCGGCCGTACCACCGCCTCCCTGCTGCGCCTGCTGCATCGCATTCGCGATCATTCCCGGCATCATGGCCCCAAAGCCCGCGCCCAGCCCGAGACCCATACCGGCGCTTGCCGCGCCGCCCTCGCCACCCGCACCACCGCCGCCCTTGGCGGCGTCCTGAATCGCCTGCGCGGCCTTGAACTGCATGTATGTGTTCATGTCGCCGACCGCGCCCATGGCCGCTCGCTCGTCCATCTTCTCCTGCACCTCGTCCGGCGGTGTTACGGAGTTGATGTAGAAGTCCGTGAGGTCGACGCCGTACTTTGCGAAGTCTTCGGTGACCCTGGCCTTGGCGGCGGTTCCCATCTCGTCGTAGAACTTCGGCAGGTCGAAAATGGTGTCGAGGGTTTCGCCGAGAAGATCGTTGAGACGCGAAACGATCACGTCGCGATAGAAATCCTGAAGCTGGATGGTTTCGAAGAGGCCCTGCGATCCGACCACGGTGTTGACGAAGAGCTGGCTGTCCTGAACGCGATAGGCATAGGTTCCAAAGGCGCGGAGGCGAACCATGCCGAGCTCCGAGTCGCGGAAAACAACGGGCTCGCGCGTGCCCCACTTCTGGTCGATAAAGGTCCGCTTATTGACGAAGACGACCGCCACCCGGAACGGCGATTTCCCGCCAAAGGGCGCACCGATGATCTTCCCAAGCAGCGGGATGTTCTGGGTGCTCAGGGTGTGGCGTCCCGGACCAAAGACGTCCAGCGCCTTGCCGTCACGAAAGAGCACGGCCTCCTGGGCTTCTTGAACCACGAGCTGGGCGCCGAGCTTGATCTCGGCGCTCCCTTCCTGTGGAAAGCGATAGACGATCTCTTGCCCGGTCGGGTCGTGGTGCTCGATCACTTCCAGATTCAACACCATCACGCACCTCCTGTCTGGGTCACATCCTCAAAGACCGTCGCCCGTTCGTCGAACTTCCGGTCCGCACCCTCGGTCGCATCGAGAAGCCGGCTCAGCATCTGCTCGTCGGCGGTCTCCGGCAATTGCTCCACCTGCAACGCGAGGTACTCCACCGACTCGGCGAGTGCGAGATCAAACTCATACAGGCGACCGAGCTCGGCCTGGCCGATCTTGACCGCGTCAAAGAAACCCGACGATCCATAGTCCGCATGCCGGATGCGGTTGGCCAACCGGTCGAGGGCTTTTTCGATGCTCCCCGCCAGATCGAGGTTTGCGAGACGGCCCTTGCGCGTCCAATCGCGGATCTTGCCATTCATCGCAAAGCGCGCACGATCGACCTGGGCCGCGAGCCAGTCCCGCTGCAGCTTGTCGACCTCGCGCCGCATTTCCCGTTCGAGATAACCTCGGAAACCCGGAATCTTGGCACCGAGCTCCTCGAGGATGTTCCGGCGATCGCGCGCACTCTCCATTCCATCGTTCATCTCACGCCTCCCAGTTTCTGTTACCGGACCGGAACATTGTGACACACGGTCGTGCCAGCAGGACACGGCGCTCCGGCATTATCATCGATATTTCCGGGCATGAATATTGCGTATAAATAGATTGTCATGTCGTTATCAGCCCTGAATCCCTGCTCGTTTTCTGACGAGGGAGCCCGGAAGGCTTCTGGGGCCGGCGGCATGCCCACCTTGTACCGGCAGGTTTCCTGCCGCCAACCATTTCATTCCTACCATTAACACCCACCATTATACCTACCTTTTCGAGGCTGCCTCCGGGGTCCAGGGAACCCCGGGGCGGCTCCTCACCTTGGCGGAATTTCGAATTTCGGATTTCGGATTTCGGATTTGCCACTCATCAACCCCCACGATTCTCTTCGATGTGCTCCCCGTCAACAGCCTCTACGCGCGGAATGGGGCGTTGATTCCGCGATACGCGATACAATGACTCAGTCATGTCGAAGAAACCTCGGAAGAAGAAGACAAGTCACCGGAAACAGCCGAGCAGGCCACCGAAGAAGAACACCAAGTACAGCACCGGTGAGATTGCGTTGGCGATCCTAGGAGCGGCAATCCTGGTGATGGTGGCTGGAATTATTATCACGTCACTGCTCGGGTGAGGCCCACCCAAGCCGATGCTTTAGACTTTGACCCGAGTTGTCAAGGAGTAACCGGCAGTAAAATTCGAAATCCGAAATCCGAAATCCGAAATCTCTCCGCCCGGCCTACCGCTTCTTCCCGTGCACGGGTTCCGTTCCCGCTACTGACGCGCGCCGGAAATCCTTGTTCATGCGGGCAATACCCGAAATCGAAATTTCCTTCGGACACACCGCCTCGCACGAGGTGTAGTTGGTGCAGGCGCCGAAGGCCTCGCTCTCCATGGCCTCGACCATGTTCAACGCTCTTCTCGCCTTCTCCGGCATCCCCTGCGGCAACAACCCCAAGTGGGAGATCTTGGCGCCGACAAAGAGCATCGCCGCACCGTTCGGGCATGAGGCGACACAGGCGCCGCAGCCGATGCACTCGCCGAAGTCCATGGCATGCTCGACGGTTTCGGTCGAGATCGGGGCGTCGTTGCCATCGGGGGCCGAGCCGGTCCGCACCGAGACGAAGCCACCGGCCTGCAGGATGCGGTCGAATGCGGAGCGATCCACCACCAGATCCTTGACGATCGGAAACGCCCGCGCCCGGAAAGGCTCGATCGTGATCTCATCCCCATCCGAGAAGTGCCTCATGTGGAGCTGACAGATGGTGCTGCCCTTCTGGTGACCGTGCGCCACACCGTTAACCACGAATCCACAGGCGCCACAGATACCTTCGCGGCAGTCATGCTCGAAGGCGATCGGCTCCTCGCCGCCATCGATCAGGTCGTGGTTGAGAACGTCGAGCATCTCGAGAAAGGACATGTGGGTGTTGACGTCCTCGAGTTCATAGGTCTGAAAACCGCCCTTATGGTCCCCGTTCTTCTGCCTCCACACATGCAGGGTCAGCTTCATTTGTAACTCCTCTGCGTCAGCTCCACGTTCTCGAACTCGAGCTCCTCCGTGTGGGCCTCGGGCTCGGCGTCCTCGCCCTTGTACTCCCACACCGTGACGTTGGTGAAGTTCTCGTCGTCGCGACGGGCCTCCCCTTCCTCGGTCTTGTACTCCTCGCGGAAGTGGCCACCGCAGGACTCGTTGCGGTTCCTGGCGTCCATGCACATCAACTCGGCAAGCTCAAAGAGATCGGCGACACGGCCCGCCTTTTCGAGCTCCTGGTTGAACTCGTTGTCATCACCGGGCACCCGCACGTTGGTCCAGAACTCCTTGCGCAGCTCGCGAATCTTTTCGATCGCCTCGGTGAGACCCTTCGCGTTGCGGGACATTCCGCATTTATCGATCATCACCATGCCGAGCTCGCGGTGGATGGAATCAATGGTTCGTGAACCGTTGATAGCGAGCAGCTTCCTGGTGCGCTCGGAAACCTCGTGCTCAGACTGCTTGAACTCCTCCTGGTCGGGGCTCACCTTTTCAAGCTTCGCCCCTGCGATGTACTCACCGAGAGTGTTGGGTATCACGAAATAGCCATCCGCCAACCCCTGCATCAGGGCCGAGGCGCCGAGCCGGTTGGCGCCGTGGTCGGAGAAGTTGGCTTCGCCGAGAACAAAGAGACCGGGGATCGTGCTCATCAAGTAGTAATCGACCCACAGCCCGCCCATGGTGTAGTGGGGCGCCGGGTAGATCCGCATCGGAGCCTTGTACGGGTCCTCACCGGTGATCATCTCGTACATGTCGAAGAGGTTGCCGTAGCGGGCGCGGATCGCGTCCTCGCCGAGACGGTCGATGGCATCGGCAAAGTCGAGATAGACGCCGCGCTTCGTGGGGCCGACCCCGCGGCCTTCGTCGCACACGGTCTGGGCGTTGCGCGAAGCCACGTCACGCGGAACCAGGTTGCCGAACGCGGGGTAGATGCGTTCGAGATAGTAGTCGCGCTCGTCCTCGGGGATGTCGCCGGGGGCGCGCTCGTCGCCGACCGCCTTCGGCACCCACACCCGGCCGTCGTTGCGCAGCGACTCCGACATGAGGGTGAGCTTGGACTGGTAATCACCCGTATGTGGGATGCAGGTCGGGTGAATCTGAGTGAAGCTGGGACCGGCAAAGCCGGCGCCTTTCTTGAAGGCCCGCCAGATGGCAGTAACGTTGCAACCCTTGCCGTTCGTCGACAGGAAGTAGACGTTGGAGTAACCACCGGTGCACAGCAACACCGCATCGGCCACGTGGCTCTCGATCTCGCCGGTGACCATGTCGCGGGTGACGATGCCGCGGGCGCGGCCGTTGACGACGACCAGGTCCAGCATCTCGGTACGGGTGTCGAGCTTTACAGTTCCCGCCGCGACCTGGGCGTTGAGTGCGGAGATGGCGCCGAGGAGGAGCTGCTGGCCGGTCTGTCCGCGGGCATAAAAGGTCCGCGAGACCTGGGCGCCGCCGAAGGAGCGGTTGGCGAGGTAGCCCCCGTACTCGCGAGCGAAGGGGACGCCTTGCGCCACGCACTGGTCGATAATGTTGTTCGAAACTTCTGCCAGTCGATAGACGTTGGCCTCGCGGGAACGAAAATCCCCACCTTTGATGGTGTCATAAAAGAGGCGGAACACGGAGTCGCCGTCGTTCTGATAGTTCTTGGCCGCGTTGATACCGCCCTGGGCGCCGATGGAATGGGCCCGGCGGGCGCTGTCCTGGTAGCAGAAGGCCTTGACGTGGTAGCCGAGCTCACCGAGGCTGGCCGCCGCCGACCCGCCGGCGAGGCCGGTGCCAACGACGATGATGGTGTGCTTGCGCTTGTTGGCCGGGCTTACGAGCTTGATCTCGTCGAGCAGATTCTGCCATTTGTCTGCCAGCGGGCCTGACGGAACGCGTGAGTCGAGTTTCATGATCCTATCCCCCTCACTTCACCACGCCGGCGAGCACCGCCAGCGGCAAGGAGACCCCGACCGCCCCGATGACGAGGGCGAACGCGACCGCAAAGACCCGCCGCAGCCCCCCGAAACGCGGGTGGTCCCAGCCGAAGGTCTGGAAGAGGCTCCAGAGCCCGTGGTAGAGGTGAACCGCCAGCACGATCATTGCGACGGTGTAAATTCCCGCATAGACCGGGTTGATGAAGGCGTCGATCACGGCCTGATAGACGTTCGGGAGAGCTTCCGCATGGCCTTCGAGGTAGAAGTCCATGGTCTTCTCCCGAATCGTCAGCTGCCAGATGTGGAGCGCGATGAAGACCAGGACGATGGGCCCGGTCCACACCATGGTCCGCGCCGCATAGTCCAGCCCAGGCGGCTTGAACATCTTGTACTTGACCGGACGAGCCGAGCGGTTGCGCCACCACACCACGACCGCCGCCCAGATGTGGACCCCCACACTGAAGAGCAAGACGGCCCGGAAAACCCAGAGGAAAGGCCCCAGGCTCTGCAGGTGGTGAGCGTATTTGTTGAGCTGCTGGGCGCCCATGAAGAGCTGTAGGTTGCCGATTATGTGGCCGAGCACGAACAGGAAGAGAATGACGCCCGTAACGGCCATCAACCACTTCTTGCCCAGCGTCGAGCTGAAGTATCCTTCGGAGTTACTCATAGGCGGATTGATACCCCTTCGTTGTACTCTGGTCGGCGCCGACCGTTCAGGCCGGCGCCGGCGCCATGGTGACCGAGCCTACTCCTGCCTTTGATTTTTCTCAACGGCTCTGTGAAAATTTTCTCAAGCACACGCCGTGCGTAACCAAGAGAAATCCGGCCGAATCCGCGGTTTTACCGCGACGTGACTCAATCACACGCCGTTGTCGCGTAGAATCTGTGCCAGGGAGGCCGAGAGCTTGGATTACATCGGCGTCGTAGGCGCCTCATACCGAACCGTACACGTGGATCAACTGTCCGCGGCATCGCTGCCGGCGGAGTTTCCACGCGAAAACTTAGTCGAGCTCGCGCGTCTCGCCGGATTCTCGGAGCTCGTCTACCTCGGCACCTGCAATCGGGTCGAGTTCTACTTCCGTGGAGAGACCCGCATCCACACGAATCCCCTTCTTTTCCACCTTCGACGCAGTCTGGCCGACCTCACCGACGGCGCCTGCCAGCTTCCTGATGACGATGGACTGTACGTCCATTTTGGACGTTCGGCGGTGCGGCACCTGTTCCGGGTCACCTCCGCCCTCGATTCGATGATGGTCGGCGAGGCCCAGATCAACGGCCAGGCCAAGGAGGCGCACGAGATCGCTCATCAGTCGGGACTTCTCGGGGGAATCCTCGACCAGACCTTCCACGAGGCGTTTCACCTCGCAAAGAGGATTCGCACCGAAACCGAGCTCACCCGCCGCCCGGTGTCCCTTGTCACCCTGGTCGAACGGTCGCTGCACGACCACCTCGAGACCAGTCCATCACCGGTCCTCATTCTCGGCGCCGGTGAGATGGCCCGGCAGTCCCTGAAGTTGGTCCGCACCGCGGATTCCGACCGATCGGTGGTGGTGGCCAATCGCACGCCCGAGCGGGCGGATGAAATGGCGGCCGGGGATCCGCAAACCACTACGATGCCGCTGGCTTATGCGATCGCTGAACCGCCGGTCGTCGGTACCGTGGTGGCGGTCACCTCGTCACGGGAGGCTCTGCTCGACCGGGACAACGTGGTCAGCCTGCGCGATCGGCTGCCGGAGGGTGAGGAGCTGTTGATCATCGATCTCGCGATGCCGCCCAACGTGGCGCCCGAGGTGCGTGATCTGGCGGGGGTCAACCTGCACGGCATCGAGGAAATGCGCGAGGAGGCCGAGGTCAACCGCAAACGCCGCCTAGATGAGATGGATCGTTGCGAAAACTTGGTCGACCACCAGCTCGACATCCTCCGCCGTCACCTCCTCGACCGGGCCCTGTCGCCGGCCGCGCGCAGCCTCAACCAGTCATTCCAGGAGATGGCCGATCGCGCGGTGAAACACAGCTTGGGGAAGGACCTCGCCCATCTCGGTGAGGGCGACCGGGAGGCGGTGGAACGCCTGGCCGGCGCTCTCGTCAAGCGGCTCGTCCAAGTGCCGTTGAAGGGGCTCAAGGGCGCTGCCTGGCACCACTCGAGCGCAGTGATCGACGGCTTTCTCAAAGGGCTGAATGGAGATAACGGCCTGGGCAAGGAGCCTGAGGAATGAGGCGCCCGTTGCGCCTCGGTACCCGGGGCTCGGATCTGGCTCTGTGGCAGGCCCGACGAGTCTCCGGTCTGATCGGCGACCGTCTCGATCTGGAGTGCACGATCGAGATCATCAAGACCCGCGGCGACCGGATCCAGGACGTCGCCTTCCGCAAAATGGAGGGCAAGGGTTTTTTTACCAAAGAGCTCCAGGATGCGCTGGACCAGAACCGGATCGATTTGGTCGTCCACTCGCTCAAGGATCTGCCGACCGATGAACCGGACGGGCTCGAGATCGCCGCCATCCCCGAGCGCGCCGATCCCGCCGACATGGTCCTCGCGCTTCCGGGACGGCTCGACCCGACCCACGCCAATCCTCTCGGGCTGCCCGCGGGGAGGGTCCTCGGCACCTCGTCCTTACGCCGAGCGGCCCAGGCCCTCGTCCGCAACCCCGGGATCGAGGTGCGGGCGCTGCGCGGCAACGTGCCGACCCGGGTGCGCAAACTGCAGGAAGGCAACTACGATGCGATCCTCCTCGCGGCCGCCGGGGTGCGCCGTCTCAATCTGGATCTCGAGGGTCTCGAGTGCCGCGAGCTGCCCCCGGAGGTGATGCTCCCGGCCCCGGGCCAGGGCGCCCTCGCCATCGAGACGCGCGCCGCCGATCCCGCCACCCGGCGGCTGGCCGAGCTCCACGATCACCGCGTCGCCCGCTGCGTCGGGGCCGAGCGCCGTCTTCTCGAGCTCCTCGGCGGCGGCTGCCACCTGCCCCTCGGCTGTCTCGCCACCGAGGATGAGAGTGGTATCCGTCTGCAGGCTGTGCTCGGTGAGATCGACAACGAGGCCACCTGTGCCGAGGTGGCGCGGGTGGGAAGCCTCGCCCAGGACCCGGAAACCGCGGCGCAGATCTGCTTCAACGCCTTGCGGCTTGCCGGACACACGGACCTGGATCTATGACTGGCCCACATATCTCACCAGCTTTCGTGGCGAGGACGGCTAGGTGCCGCGCCCAGAGGTGTTTTGAAGATGAGGGGCGCGGAGTCGTACTTGACAGTACGTCGAGCACCCCGAAGCGAGAAAACACCGCTGGGTGTGGTGCATCGCCGGCCGCAGCAGAAAGCTGGTGAGATATGCGGGCTAAATACGTGCTCATCACACGCCATCCGGCCGATTGCACCGAGCTACAGACCCTGCTCGATCCCTGCGGTCTCACCCTCCGCCCTTACCCCGTGCTGCGTCTCGATGACGTGGACGACGATGCGGGTTGGCGTGAGCTCGTGGCGTGTGCGACCGGCCCGCGCCCGCCGAGCTGGCTCGTGATGGCGTCGCCCCGCGCCGCGAGCCGTTTTGCCGGCGCCTGCCGCGATCATGGTTCGGCGCATCTGCTGGAGCTGCCGGCAGCCGTCGTCGGACCCGGCACCGCCCGCTCGGCCGAAGAGGCGGGATCCAAGGTGGAGCTGGTGGGTCCCGGAGACGGCCGGGGGTTGGCCCGGAAGCTCGTCGAGCGACTCGAAGGCCCGACGAGCATTGTTTTCCCGTGTGGGCGCGACCACCGTCCCGAGTTGCCCCGAATCCTCGCCGAAGGCGGGCATTCCGTGCTCCCGGTCGTGGTCTACCGAATGGATCCTACGCCATCGCGAGAGCTGCCGCCGCTGGGACCAAGCCTCGACGCAGTCGTCCTGACCTCGCCGCGCGCTGCCACCTATTACCTCGAAGGCGTGGGAGGGCATCCCCTCCCGTGCCCACATTGGGCCCTCGGCCCGACCACCCGGAAAGCTGCGGACGCGCTAGGCATCGACTGTCGCATCCCACCAGAACCGACCATGAAATCACTCGCGGAGGAATTATGCAGGAATTGATCAATCGACCCAGGCGCCTTCGAATGTCTGCGGTTCTCCGAGATCTGGTGGCCGAGACCCACCTCGATCCCAGAATGCTCGTGCAACCTCATTTCGTGGTCCCCGGTAAGGACGTCAACGAGCCCATCGGCGCGATGCCGGGAATCGATCACCAGTCCATCGACCAGTTGGTGGGGACGGTCGGTAAGGACCTCGATCTCGGCATCAGGTCGGTCCTTCTCTTCGGGGTGCCGGACGAGACCGTCAAGAGACCCGACGGGAGCGGCGCTGCGGCCGACGACAATCTGGTGGCCCAGGCCGTCACCGCGCTCAAGGACGAGTTCGACGAGCAGCTCCTGGTGATGACCGACGTCTGTCTCTGCGCCTATACCGACCACGGCCACTGCGGTTTGATCGTCGACGGCAAGGTCGACAACGATTCCACCCTCCCCCACCTCGCGGCCATGGCGCTCAGCCATGCACGCGCCGGCGCCGACGTGGTCGCACCGTCGGACATGATGGACGGTCGGGTCGCCGCGATCCGCGAGGCGCTCGATGACGACGGCTTGGTCGACACGGCGATCATGTCGTACTCGGTGAAGTATGCGTCCGGCTATTATGGCCCCTTCCGGGAGGCCGCGAATTCGGCGCCGAGTTCAGGGGATCGCCGCTCTCACCAGATGGACACCCGCAATCGGCGCGAGGCGCTGACCGAGGCCGAGCTCGACATCGAGGAGGGCGCCGACATCATCATGTGCAAGCCGGCGCTGGCTTTTCTCGACGTCATCGCCGATCTCCGGGAGGCCTTTGCGCAACCGCTCGCGGTCTACAACGTCTCCGGCGAGTACTCGATGGTGAAAGCCGCCGCCGAGCGCGGATGGATCGACGAGCGCACGGTCGTGCTCGAAAACCTCCATGCCTTCCGCCGCGCCGGCGCCGACATCATCATCACGTATCACGGCCGCCTCGCCCTCGCCGAGGGCTGGCTGTGAATCACCGCGACCGATCCCGCGAGCTGTATCGCCGCGCCTGCGAGGTGATGCCGGCCGGTGTCAACTCGCCGGTCCGGGCGTTTCGTTCGGTCGGTGGCGATCCCCTCTTTTACGAACGCGGCCTCGGCTGCCACATCATCGACGCCGACGGCAACCGCTTGATCGACTACATCGGTTCGTGGGGGCCGCTGATCCTTGGCCACGCCGATCCCGAGATTGTGGAGACGGTGGCGACGACCGCCGCCGCGGGGCTTTCCTTCGGCGCGCCCTGCCGCCAGGAGGTGGAGCTGGCCGAGCTCGTGACGTCGGCCGTCCCGCACCTGGAGATGGTTCGTTTCGTGTCCTCCGGAACCGAGGCGGTGATGTCCGCCGTGCGGCTGGCGCGTGGCGCCACCGGACGCGATACCGTCGTCAAGTTCTCGGGCTGCTACCACGGCCATGCCGATCATCTGTTGGTCTCCGCCGGCTCCGGTCTCGCCACCTTCGGCGCACCGTCGTCGGCCGGCGTGCCGGAGAGCTTTGCCGCCCATACGGCAATCCTCCCGCTCGACGACGAGGAGGCATTTCTGGGCCTCATGGAGGATCGCGGGAGCGAGATCGCAGCGGTCATCATCGAGGGGGTCCCTGCAAACTCGGGTCTCCTCATCCAACGGCCAGAATATTTGCGGCTGTTACGTGAACAATGCACTCGTTATGGCGCGCTCCTCATCCTCGACGAGGTCATCACCGGATTTCGCCTCGGAAGCAACGGCGCCGCAGGCCGCTACGGCATCGAGCCCGATCTCGCCACCTACGGCAAGGTGATCGGCGGCGGCATGCCGGTCGGCGCCTACGGCGGCAGCCGAGAGCTGATGGAGCAGTTGGCGCCCCTCGGCCCGGTCTATCAGGCGGGCACCCTGTCCGGAAACCCGGTGGCGATGGCTGCGGGAGCGGCGACCCTTCACCGCCTCCTCGCCGACGGCGGCGCCGCCTACGCCGAGCTCGACAAGCTCGGCAGACAGCTCCAGACAGGTCTCCAAGAGGTCCTGTCGGGTCTCGGCATCGAGTGGTCGGTAGTCCGCGCCGGCTCGATCCTGTGGTTGGCGCTGCAGGAGGGCGAGCCGCCTCTGAGATTCGAGGACATTCGCCCCGAGTCGGCGGAAACCTACGCCGCCCTCCACCGTGCGCTTCTCGAACGCGGAGTCTCACTCGCGCCGTCGGCGTACGAGGTGATCTTCGTCTCGCTCGCCCACGATCCCGGCGTCATTAACGAAACGGTCGAGGCCTTCGAATCGGCGGTGAAGGCGATTTCATGAATTTCGGATTTCGGATTTCGGATTTCGGATTTGACGTCCCGCTGCCCACGAGTGCACCGGGAGGGTGTGCGAAAATCCGCAATCCGCAATCCGCTTTGCCACCCACGCATCTCAGGGCTTCGCGGACTTGTGTCCGAAAAATCCGAAATCCGAAATCCGAAATCCGAAATCGGAACTCGATATTGTGAACCGATTCCTGCGGGCTTGCCGGCGCGAGGAGGTCGACCGTCCTCCGGTTTGGGTGATGCGGCAGGCCGGGCGCTATCTGCCCGAGTACCGGGAGGTGCGTAGGAAGGCCGGGGATTTCCTGACCATGTGCCGGACGCCCGAGATCGCCGCCAAAATCACCCTGCAGCCGATCCGCCGATTCGGGCTCGACGCGGCGATTGTCTTTTCCGACATCCTGACCCCTCTTGTTCCGATGGGGATCGATCTCAGCTTCAGCCCCGCCCCGCATATCGCCAACCCCGTGCGCGATCCCGCGGATGTCGATCGACTCCGGACCCCGGCGCCGTGGCACGGCACCGAGTTCCTTTCCGAAACCCTCGAGCGGGTGAGCTCGGAGCTCGCCGAAGAGACGGCTCTCATCGGGTTCTGTGGCGCGCCGTGGACGCTTGCCTCATACCTGGTGGAGGGCGTCACATCACGCACCTTCACCCGCGTTAAGTCGTTTGCCCACCATTTTCCAGAAGCCTTCGACCGCCTCGTGGACACGCTTGCCGACGCCATGGCCGCCTACCTTCGGACCCAGGTCGAGCATGGCGCGCAAGCGGTGCAGATCTTCGACTCATGGGTCGGCGCACTCGGCGCGGAGGACGCCCGCCGATGGGCGCTGCGACCGGCCCGGCGCCTTCTCGACGCCATTGCCGATCTCGAGGTCCCGCGAATCTATTTCGCCAACGGCGGCGCTCACCTGCTCCACGATCTCCCGGACATGCCGTGCGAGGTCCTCGGGCTCGATTGGCGCGCGGATCTCGCTCGGGCGGCGCGGGCGCTGCCCGGACACGCCCTCCAGGGCAACCTCGATCCAGGTGTGTTGATGGGTCCCGACGACGAAATCCGCCGCCGGACCATGGCAATGCTCGAGTCCGCTCCGCGTCGCGGCTACATCGCCAACCTCGGCCACGGGATCACGCCAGACGTGCCGGTGCGGGCAATGGAGGCGTTTGTGGGAGCGGTGAAGGAGTATCGCCATGAATGAGGAATTAGGAATTTGGAATTAGGAATGGCAGACCGCCCGCCCCACATCAGTTTTGAGTTTTTAGGTTTGAGTTTTGAGTTCCGCTCGCCCACCCCAGAGTGGCGGCCATCTCGGAAACCTGGGCCTGAAATTCCTAATTCCTCATTCCTAATTCCTAATTCGCAACCGGGGCGCATGCCGTGACCGGCCCGTTCGACCTTTCCGGTCTCTCACCCGATCTTTTGGCCAAGTACGATCGGCCCGGGCCGCGCTATACGTCCTACCCGACCGCGCCCCACTTCAGTCCCGAGTTCGACGAGACCGCCTACCGTGATCGACTCGCGGTGGCGGCTT
>Ga0209013_10001503_pt1 | contig 21538 bp, 18 predicted proteins | sample Cruoilmetagenom2_FD_187291 | JGI IMG/M metagenome (GOLD analysis project Ga0209013, IMG submission 187291) | Oil polluted marine microbial communities from Coal Oil Point, Santa Barbara, California, USA - Sample 2 (SPAdes) (version 2) | ecosystem: Environmental > Aquatic > Marine > Oil seeps ...
GATAATGCAATCTTGCTCGCCATCCAAAAGAATGCTGGATTTTCTGAGAAGGGCCTACAGCAGTTAGTGATCGATAACAATCACAGCGGCGCAATCGACAAGTCGTTCTCAGTAGCGCGCAAATATGTCGATTCTGCCGTCGCGACCATCGACAAACAGCCAGTGAGCGATGAGAGAGAGGCGCTCAAGGAGTTGGCTCAATATATCATCAAGAGGCATTCGTAGAGGGATAACACAGATTGCCTGGGAGTGTGCAGGGAAGGCTACTTTGGTTGACAAATTAACCGCCGCGTAGTAAGATTTTTCCGCTCCAGAATTTGGCGGGGTAGCTCAGTGGTAGAGCAGGGGACTCATAAGCCCTTGGTCGTGGGTTCAAATCCCTCCCCCGCCACTTTTTGTTTTAAAGAGGTGAATTACGCCTGAAATCGCAGATGTGACTGAGTCAGATGGACTACCCACAGATCGTGAGTAGAGGGTGTAGATACTTGGACCTATTAAATATATACACCTTCTCTTTCTCTAGATATATACTTTTTTCGCCTCGCGATAAGCTTTAATAGGGTGAACCCTCTACACCCTCTACTTAACCTGCAATTGCAACTCCCTTCCAGAACACACGCCCATTGGAGCGGTACTTCTCGAAGCCCAGTCGTTTCCAGTCTTCGGCAATGGTGGTGCTACTTTGAGGCTTATGCCCGTTGTCCTCACACCACCAATTGTATTCCTTGTAGAGTTGTTGACTTTGTGTCTTGAAATTCGAACCGGTTATGCATCTTTCGGCCACGAATAAGGTGGGGACATCATTGCTCTCCTGGAACTGCTGCGTAGCTTCTCTAACACTGGACGGAATATCGAATTTTGCACGCGCCCGCAAGCGCGCCAAACCATCGAGAGCCCAATTCAGGATGCCAGCACCTTCATGCTTGATTCGCTCTTTAATTAGCGGGTCTCTTCTTTCCGTTGGAAGCGGGGGAAACTCGATGACATACACTCGGCGAAACAATCCGCTGTTTGCCGGTACGCGCGGCAGCTCATTCATCCCCCAGGCTATCTTGGCGTGAGGGGTTATTTCGATCGGGTCGCGAAACTTCCTGTCCACAGGAATCGGTTCGCCGCTTATTATGGCATTGAGGATGTGGTCAACTTTCATATATCCGGCAGGTTGTTCTGCTGATACCATAAGGGTTTTTCCGGGAAGATTGGTTAAAGCAAAGCTGCTCCGAACGATATCTGCCAGCCCGAGTAGTCCCGCCCTCGGACCTAGCATGGCTTGCAGCCCCGCGAGGAATGTGCTTTTCCCACCACCTGGCAGTCCATACAGCCATACAGCAATTTCGTGAGAGGTGTCAGTTGTCAGCGCATATCCGGCGAACTCCTGCAAGAATTCTTTCGAATCTGGTAACAGATCATCAAGGAACGTTAGCCATATATAAGCACTTGCTTCAGGGTTGTAGTCATATGGAACACTGCTAACGAGATAATACTCGGGGGAGTGCGTGAGTAATTCACGCGTCGGAATATACAGGGTGCCATTCTGACAAGCCAAGTAATCTGGATTGGCATCCCACATCACATCCGGAACAACTATCTTCAACCTGATTAGTTCAGTAACGGAAGATACAATGCGAGCAGTTGGCCGCACGCCTTCTTCTTTGGTTTTCTCCAGGATCCCTAATACTGAAAGTTTTACAGTGTCTTCCGAAACAGCTTCCCAGATACCATTATCATATTCTCTGAAGTCACCAAGCCCGTATGCCGTTTGCGCGGATTGCCCCAACCAGCGTTCTGCCAGCTCATCTTCGGTAGGCGTACGCGTTTTGGTCTCTATCGACTGGGCTTGAGTGAGCTGCTGACTCTGATACTTTACAAACCCCCGGAATTCTTGTTTTGTACATTTGCCAGCTGATTTAACACGCTCGGTGACAATCGAGACCGTGAATGGGTCTTCTGCGGCAAGTGCCATAGCCAGGTGTTTTATTGCGAGAGGTCTTTGTGCAGCGGGAGACTCTTCAACCTCTCTCAGCAATCGTTCAATATTTGCAGGCACCACTTCATGGGGAGCATCCGGGGGGTGGTTGTATACTTTGTCGGTCATGAGACCCTCCGCACTCCGGAATTGTGGTTAGGGTACTTTTGCCTCCAGAACGATTGCTGCTCGCTAGCTGGCTCATCACTCCGGAGCCAGAATTTCAACGGAAAGCCGATTTGCTTACCGAAACCTGCTCTGTTTTGGTTTCTCATCAGGTTCCTGCTCCATAATCGAATCTACATTTGATGATGACTGCGTTCCACCCTCAAGAATGGTATGGACTTGGGGTGACTGCAGCGTATTGTTCGGGCTGGCCGTTTGGATAAGGCACCGAATGATGCTGGCGCGCGTCCTACCGGTTGCATCAGCCGGAACTGGTAGTGGGTCATAAGTATGCTGGTCAAGCCTTGGGGTGAATTCGGAGTGCATATTACCGTCCTCAAATAGGTTAAACAAAAAACGGCGATAGATCAATCACTGCTACCGAAAACTTGTTTAGAGTCCAGGTTTTTTAATAGCAGTGACTATCCACGCCGGTTATATCAGTTGCACGCTATTATAGCACAAACGTTCTATGCGTCAAGGGGTGAATCCGCGATTTACGTGACCGATGGGGGGGATGTTGATAGGGGGGGTGTGCGCCGCTGGGTCATGGCTCTAGGCGCTGCATTTACCAGAGCGTTATGGCAAATCGCGCCGCGTACCTTCTCGGCGAAGCGAAGTACGTGTTAATGCAGGATTAGCTGCCGTTCACCCTCTTCATACTTAACAACTCTATTGCTGCCTCAGATGGAAATCTGTAACCTATGGGCTTACAAGGCATCTGGTTTAATTTTAGTTCAGCTTTCGAGAGACTCAAATCCGATTTACTCTTGGCCTCTTCTGCAATTATTTGATAATGCCAGGCAAAATCGTTTAGCGATCCCAACACACTACGACTTGCTGTTTTGCTGTATTGGACTTGATCATAATGGCTAATTTCATTCGCAATTTCTTTTGGATGTACTCCAATCATACCCAGTAGATTAGCCACCCTGCTACGGAATAGTGGAACCAAGTTGTTGGATTCCCAGACTGGAATTGCGATAGTTAATAGAGTTTGTTCATTTACAAATATGATGAGATCCCCAGAGAAAGTGGGAACCAGGTTGCCATACCAATCCCCAAGCTTTGCTGTTGTTGGCTCAGGTGTATTAACTGGAATAACTCCTAAATACTTGCGGAGTTTTTGAGTGCATCGCAGTGTGATCATGGACTATCTAAGTTTATGCGGGTGCATAATTTTCTCGCTTATATATCGACAAATTAGAATTTATATTATTAGTCTACAACATATTTTGATTTATGGTTACATCAAAAATCATATTGGTCCACAGGGCTGCCAATTCTATGCGCCTGCGCGATATCTTCGGCAGTTTGCACCATATACCGTCTTAAGACTTGTTAATCTGCATGCCAAATCTGCTTCTTCCGGCTGAACACATCCACGCTTGCCCTGAGTATATTCAGTGAAAAGGCACGTCGGAAGGCGTGGATGGAAGGTATGGTATTGTCTGCCTGCTGGATAAACTCGTTGCTGAACTGCTCCGCGATCTCAAAGAACGCGCCGATCTACAACCCGTCCAGGCATATAGCGTTGGATTCGTCACCCTCCCCCCATCTTTCATTCTCCACGCTGCCTTCTTGCTTAAGCAGACCGAAGCTGCTCAGCGGTTCACGAGGGGGAGGAAAAGCCTTTGCGGAGGAGGCACAGAGACTGCCTCGCTCCAGAAGCCGCCTGCCAGGGTAAACTCACCTCCCGATACGCTCCCTGCGTCTGGCTGGCCAATGGTACCGCTCAGGGAATAATCGCCGCCTGATAAGATTCCACCGCCTCCATCAGCTGTCCACCAGGGAATAGAGAAAGCATTCGGTGCACCCTGGACCAGAAAAGCCACGAGCAAGGCTGCACAAATAGCCAACAACGAAGCCCTTAGAATGATTGGAAGTTTACTTAACATTGGGGTCCTCCAAAGGTCTCAGGCTCCGCAGCCTAAACAGTACCCAGATTAACCCAACCATGAGAAGCAGTACTGTGCCTGCCAGCACATAAACCAAGATGGATAAAGATTGCGGCATGCCTCCGTGAAAGCTCCCGCCTAACTGCTGTCGCAAGAAAGCATTCTCAACCTGCAGGCTTTCGATCTGGTCCGCTTGATCCTGACTGATGGCATACAGGCCCTGGATGGATGCAAGGGCAACGCCATCCAGGTCCATTGTTCCAATATATTTATCATCCTTCCCCAATCCGAAAGCAGAATAAAAGTCCTGCGCCATGGGTCCCATGTGGAGTGCCTCATCCGTCTGCGCCTTATATTGCCAGGTCTGAATGGAGATTCCTGCCAGCCTCTCCAACACATCTTCCCCATTTACGATTGTGAAGGAAGTTTTCATATCCCTATCACTCAGAGTTTTCCATTGGCTGTCATTTGCATCCAGTTTTGCACCAGATGTGATGCTGCCAACCCCGTCTATCCCGCTGATCAGCCAGAAGCCGCCTGTAGCACGCGCCACGAACTCGTTCGGTCCCCAGGATCTAGTCAGGAAGGGGTTGCTGTCACTCCAGACAAAGGAGCCGGTTCCACCCGACGCGATCCAGGCATTTCTCCCTGCGGCAAAGCTATAATTTCCGTAGGCTTCATTGGAGTGACCCCCAGGGATAGCGGCGTATGAGCCGACAGATTTATTTAGGATTCCCCCACCAACGGCACTGTCCTCCCCGCTGGCAGTGTTGTTTTCTCCTCCACTGACAGTACTTGCAGACGCTTCCGCTCTGTTAGTCCATCCACCTCCTACAGTGCTCGAATGCCCGCTGGCAATGTTGTTTGCTCCCCCGCCAACAGCGCTGTCCAAGCCACTAGCAACATTGGAACTCCCCCCAGCGACTGTACTCGCCCAACTACTCGCACTGTTATCTTCACCTCCACCAATTGAGCTTGAGCTACCCCCAGCTGTGTTTATTACACCCCCGCTGACCGTACTCCATGGCCCACTTGCAGTGTTGGTATATGTCCACCCCTCAGAAATCCCACCGCCACCCGCTACAACAGAACCTAAACCACTGGCGGTGTTGTATCCCCCTCCGCCTACAGTCGCGTAATTTGCTAGGGCTTGATTATGATCCCCACCACCCACGATGGCAGATAATCCGGCTGCCTGGTTATATCTTCCCCCGCCAATGCTGCCGTACCCGCCGTTGGTTGTGTTTGTATCCCCTCCGCCTATAAAGGAATACCCTCCGCTGGCTGTGTTATCGTACCCTCCAGCAACTACCGCATTGTGGGCACTTCCCGTATTGCCATAGCCGCCTCCGACAAAAGCGTAATTTGCGTCGTTGGAGCTCCCCGTATTATTCCCCGCCTGGTTGTCATACCCCCCACCCACCATACCGCCTTCATCAGTGACTAGATTTTCTGATCCGCCGGAAATTGTTCCATTAGTAGATCCTGAGTAGACCCAATTGTCGTACCCTCCAGTAATGGTGGATGAATCGCCATAAGCGAAATTTGCGTATCCCCCACCAACAGTTGAGTTCATATTGTTTGCAATGTTGTTATTCCCTCCACCAACAGTGCCAAATTCGCCATTAGCCGCGTTCCAGGCACCTCCACCGACAAATGATCCGGGCCCTGACGCAGTATTAGCAGAGCCACCGCTGATGGTGGCGGCAGAATCACTGGCTGTGTTGTTTATGCCGCCACCAATTACAGCGCCATATGATACTGATTCATTGCTCCAACCGCCTCCGATGGTGGCATATTGTCCGCTGACACTGTTAGCTAGCCCACCAGCTATCGTGCCGTATGGATCATTCGTCGCATTTTCATCGTTGCTTCCAACCAGGTTATTCCCGCCGCCACCAATCGTTCCATAATCGTCCGTTACCTTATTTGGTGCATACTCACCATCATTGTTCGGTGACCCACCGCCTCCGATCGTACCCCCAGATACGCCCTCGTCCACATAGTTCCCACTGAAACCGCCGATCAGGTTAGGCGTTTCGATCCCCGGCTCGAGGCGCAAGGCATGGGTGTTGTCTGTGCGCAGTTCCAGCGGCTGGGAATCTGTGGTGCCCAGGAAATGAACTCCAATACTCGTCCCCGTGTTGCCGTCAAGTTGCCAAGTGTTTCTTGCGTTATATGCATAAATCGCATAGGGTACTGCGGTGAGCTCCTGGCGTGGGCTCAGAGTCTCGAAAGCACCATCACCAGATGGGCAGCGCACTGCAATCTCAAGGTAGCGCGATTCTCCCGAGAACACGGATCCATAATCCAAATTGGGCATCGTGAAGTAGCCATCATTGACGAGAACACTGATCCGTTCCTCGGTAACACCTATCTGGTCGGTGCCATCCATAGAACCAAACAGGGTAAAAAGGAAGTCGCACGTCATGTTGACCGGTTCTCCAGCATCCTTCAGGCGTCCCTGGTAGGTGAACCCTGTACCCAGGGGGGCATTTGGAACGTCGGGTGCTAAACCCTGGGCAGTTACCCCACCAGCCAATATAAGCAAGGTTGCGAGAGCTACTACTAGGATTATTGCGAGTTTGTGTTTCATCGGTGCCTCCCTAAAAACAAACGACCGCTGAGCCAAGCTCAACGGTGTATATGAAGGTCGCTGTGCTGTCCAGATAATGAATCAAACTGGTTCCGCGCGGGTTGTTAGCGACCGAAAACCATTCAGTCTAGTGAAATTGTACACAATATCCCAAACCAATTCAATATGCAGTTCCTGCTGAATCCCCCAGACGACTAACAAACGCAAATATTGAGGTGCTTTATAGCTTGTTTCCGCCCACAGTGCTACAATGTCTATAAGCTTCGGTAATATCCTCTGTAGATTGGGCGAGATACCTACGCAATACCTGTAAATCTGCATGCCCATCAGCTGCTGCAGGCTGAATATGTCCACACTTACCCGGCACATAATTAATGCAAACCACTTTATGATATACGTTCTCCATGTTTAGTTAGCCGTGGCTTCAAATCCCTCCCCCGCCATTTTTTTAATTTTTATGGAGGAATTTTCGCTAAAGATCTGCATCCGGCGATAATATATAGTGGGACTATCCATATATTTTCATGGATAGTCCCTTGCCCATATTGAATCGAATGTAATTTACAATAACAAACCTGTTCTTACAGATTATTTACCTTCTCGCCCATTCTGCAACTACGGAGGGCGATTGGCATATATTCATCAGCGCATAATTGCAGGCAGATAGATGGTTTTCAGCGCGCCAGGCGGCCAATGTTCGTCGGCGCCAATATCGGGCGCTTGGTAAGGGCGCGGTTGGTAGTCGAAGTCCATCGTTACTCCTGCATCCACACCCGCGTTATAGGCTGCACTGCCAGATTCGATGTGATAGTCACCAGCATCGGGGTCCACGAAGGCAGGGTCACCCCCAAGGTTGGCAGTTGTGTCTATTGTTCCATCGCCAGCCCAATCAGTGTCATTGGCCCAGGTGTCCGTGCCCCACAGGGTAGACCCCAGAGTCGCTGTGCTCCCCGCCGTTACCGTGATGCCCACCGTATGGCTGACGATGATAGTGTTGGTCAGAGCTACCGTAGCATCTGGTCCGACGAATACACCCACGCCATCCCCACCGGTGTTGCGGGCGATAGTGTTGTGCCTGAATATGGGGGAGGCTTGCGTAACGTAAACTCCTGCGCTTCTAGGAGCTTGGTTGTGAGCAATGACATTATTATGCACTCTTGTATCATTGTAGCTGATGTATATACCTCCTCCATCATTGTTGACCATGTTATTCAGGATGAGATTGCCCGAAACGTTGGCGGAGGTTCCGATGTTTATCCCAATCCCCCCTCCATAGTTTCCCTGATTGTCACGAATAACGTTTCCTGCGATAGTTGCCTCTGCGCCGCTCAAGTAGATGCCACCGCCCCTCTCACCCGTATTGTCCTGGAACAAATTGTCCTCTACCAGGGCTTCGGTGCTCATCAGATACATTCCCCCTCCAAATAATGAGTTGTTGGAGAGGAATTGATTATTGCGGATGAGGGGAGCGCCGTAGATGACACGAGCCCCTCCACCCCACCTGGCCGTGTTGTTGATGATGTGGTTGTTTTCCAAGTGGGCATAGCTGGCGATGGCAGCAATCCCTCCACCTAATCCGTTCCCAGCACTCGATGCCGGCCCAGCATTGTTATTGATGATGGTGCAGTGACCAATGGAGGCATTGGCTTCATAGATGTACACGCCGCCTCCGGAGTCATAACTGATATACCCGCCCAACCCGTCTGCTTCACCGCCCGTGATGTACAGCCCCTCGATTGTGGGGGTGACATTCCCGGTGATATAGAGCACACGCCCTTGCCCTCCTGCATCGAGCGTGGTGGGAAAAGCCACCGGGTCAGGAGTTGTCCAGTTGGTAGTCGTATAACCGCCCTGGATAGTGATGCTTTTGTGGAGATATACCACTTGAGTTAGTTCATTGTAATAGTTGACATCGGTGTAGGTGCCTTCGGCCACTTTTATTACGTCGCCGTCCGCTGCTGCATCCACAGCAGACTGAATTGAGTTAAAGTCGCAAGTGGTTGGGCCGGTAGGGCATACGGTGTATGTATTGCTCGCCGCTCGAGTAAGCCCAAGGAACCCTGAGAAGAACAAGGACCATATCAAGACCAAGGTTAGTCCCATAGAAACTGTACACAGTAGAATGACACATCGTTTGATGTTCATGTGGTTGATCTCCCAATTAATAGACCGCTGACAATTCATCAGCGGTACATAATGATAGTGTAAGTGGTCGCCAGGCTCCGAAGTGGGGCTGGGTCTCCGCCTGCAGTGAAACCGTAGTGAGGTATGTTTCTTACTAATCCATTGTATAGGGTTTTTCTTTGAGAATCAACATTGTGACAATATGCACGAATTAAGCTGTGGTTTGATAGTATTGATTATGAAGCCTCGGAAATTTTAACTGATCAATTAAAGAGAACTATTTAAGGCAACTGCACATGACCAAGTAGGATTTGGACTAATTCTCTGAAGGACATCAACGGGGCGTGATTTCTTACGAATGAACTACCGGATCCAATCCAACAAAAGCGGGGTTAGCGCTGGATGACTTCCCAGCAGCTCAGTGCCGTGTTCACCTCCAGGGTATATCTCAACCTGATGGTTGTCATTTGCTGGATCATAAAGTTGGTTCACCGATGAGAAATGATACCGATCGTCTTCCTCGGCAGCAAGCAGTAATGGGCGATTCCCGTACTCGCTGATTGCGTTAGCGATACCGAGTTCCCAAAGCTGAATGCCCGGTGACAAAAGGACGACCGATTTTATCTCCGGATGTCTGGCCCCGGCCCGCAGCCCCAGGCTTGCCCCGACGCTTGCGCCGATGATGCTTATCTGTTTATTCTCTACCGCAGGAGTCGACCTCAGCCAGGATAAAGCAGCTTCCACATCGTTGTCCAGCGCGGGTGTATATGCGATTTCTCCCACGCTCTGTCCATGCCCTCTTAGATCCAGCGCCAGAACTGTATAGCCTCGTTCTTGAGCTGCACGCGCGAACTGATCCCACACTTGGCTATCACGATAAGCCTCGTGCAGCAGTAGTATCGAATTGGATTGGATATCCGAAGCGTCTGGTTTATAGACGGTCCCACTAAGTTTGATGCCATCTGTGGTGGTCAGGTGAATTACCTCTGTTCGGGTTGTACCGGCTACTGTTTCAGTGGAAGACCCGTTCGGCGTTTGCTGATCAAGTTGGGCAGATTGCCCCGTGCAAGCCATCAACAGCAGCACGAATAACAGGATAATGAATGGTCTGATTAACCCTGTTCCTCGACAGCGCCATGATGGCAATCTCTGATTTACATCCAACAGGCTTAAAACGCCCCCTTGCGCTGCATGACGACCGGTATTGTTTTAAAAAGGATTTGAATATCCAACCAGAGTGAGTAGTTTTGAATATAGTACAGATCATCCTCTGTGTGTAGGTGGAGAAGTTTATCACTGCGCCCGTTGATCTGCCACCAACCGGTGATGCCCTGCGGGACAGCAAAGCGCTTCTGCTGCCAGAGATTGTAATTGGATACCAAAATCGGGATTTCGGGTCGCGGTCCAACCAGGCTCATATCCCCTTTCAGCACATTTATGATCTGGGGCAGCTCATCCAGACTTGTCCGGCGGATAAAGTGGCCAACGCGTGTGATGCGCGGGTCGTCCGGAGTTTTGTGGATCAAATTCCCTTCATTATCATGTTTGACGACGTCGGAGAATTTACCTTCTGCATCAGCCTGCATCGACCTGAACTTGTACATCTCAAAGACTTTTCCGTTTTCCCCCGCCCGCTTCTGCTTAAAAATCACTGGTCCTGGAGAGTCGAGCTTGATAGCGACTGCGATCAGGATAAACAAAGGTAGGGTGATGAGAAATGTCAGCGAGGCCACCAGCAGGTCAAATACCCGTTTTATCATCCGCTGGTACCCTGTAAGGGTGGGTGTCTTCAAACTGATCATGGATACACTGCCCAAGTTCTCAACCCGCGAACCATACATCAGCAAGCTCACATAATCTGGGACGATCCATAGGTTGCTGGGTTGATCGATCAGCTCGCCTACCAATTGCTGGACTCTTTCATATGATTCGGCCGGCAGGGCGATTAAAATGTCGGTGATATCAAATTCCTCGATGATACGGGGGGCCTGGTTTAAGTGCCCCAGGTGGCGGATGGATTCAGATTCCCCCGGGATGAGCTCCTCATCGGTTAAGTATCCAACCAGGGTGATCCCTGCCCAAGATAGCTCATCTAATCTAGAAAGCGCCTGCTGCGCGGCGTCACCGCCACCGATGAGCAGCACTCGCCGGGAACCAACCTTGCCGTTTGCAGCGCCGTAGGTGGAGGTGCGGAATAGAATCCGCCAGCCAATCACCAGTGCGAATTCGAAACCATAGAAATAAACTAAGAAGAGGCGGGAAATACTTCTTTGGGTGAAATAGACAAATCCTGCTAAGGCTAACGCGGCCAGGACATTTGCGATGGTCAGCCGTTGGTATTCATCCGCGGCTTGGAAGGCCCGGTCTGGATCATAGAGCGAAAAGAATAAATAGGTTAGTGGATAGATGATTACGGCAACTGCTAATACGAGGGTGAGACCTGGTTCGTAATGTAATTCGAGACCGAATGGGAGGTTCAGACGGATCCAAATTGCCACTAGGACGGCGGCGGTTACACTTAAAACATCGAGCAGAATCGCCCAAATGATCAAGTTCGTATTGCGGCTGAGCATCTTAATCCACTACCTTTGAAATCATCTTAGTTGTATCATACATGCCTGAATCCTTATCGTCAAGATTTGGGGATACCAACTCCACCCTACAAATCGACAAGTTATAATACTTTGTTAGGAACACAGTTATGCTGGTCAAATAGCCATGAAAATGAATCAGAGGATATGCAGCCAATCCTGAAGGTTGACCTAACTACCAGAGATAGCGAACATTATCATATCCCGACCAGCTGGCGGTCGGACTTTTTAGGGGGCACGTCGTTCGCGGCCAGGATTTTTTTCGATGCCCTCCACATGACTCTATCCATTTGCAGACGCACGCGGCGAAATAGAAGGTTTTGCACCCGATGTGAAGCCATGCTCAGCGCGTATTACGACGTTCAGGGCTGGGACCCATTCACAGGTTTACCAACATTGGAAACGAAGCGGAAAATGGGTTTCGAGTGAGCAGGATGTATATGCACGGGGATGCTGGTTTGGAATTTTGTAATAATAAGGTCAATGAAGAGGACTTATGAATACGATTAAGTATGTCAGTGTTGCAGAGATGGTCAGCATTGAGCGGGAAGCGAATACGCTCGGATTAAGCTATGAGCAAATGATGGAAAACGCTGGGCGGGGCTTGGCAGAGATCATATCTGAACACTATGAACATTTGAAGGGGCACTTGATAATCGGGTTAGTTGGTTCGGGGAATAACGGCGGCGACACTTTGGTTGCATTTTCTTACCTGGCGTCTTGGGGATGGAAGGTGTGTGCATATATCGTTAGGGACCGTGACCCGAATGACCCGCTGATGGTGAGAACACTTGAGGCTGGGGGAGACATCATCCATATCACCCAGGATGACGATTTTCAGGAACTTGATCGTCTCATCCGCGCCGCAGGTCTTATCCTAGATGGTGTTTTGGGGACCGGAATTAAACTACCACTCCGCGGCGCAGTAGTGCATGTATTGAGCTTCGTGAAAGGGGTGTTGGCTTCACTGCGGGAACCGCCGGTGGTCCTAGCCGTGGATTGCCCTTCGGGGATAGACTGTGATAATGGAGAAGCAGCGCCGGAATGTTTGGCAGCTGATATGACGATAACCATGGCAGCGTATAAGCAAGGGCTGCTGCGTTTCCCCGCATATAAGTTCGTCGGTGAGATCGTGTTAGTCGGGATCGGTTTGACACGCGGTAATAAGTCCTGGGTATCCATCAAACGTGAAGTAGCTGCGAAATCACTGGTCGGGGAACTATTACCGCCGCGCCCACCTGATGCGCATAAAGGCACCTTCGGTACCGCCCTGATTATCGCTGGATCATTAAATTACCCAGGTGCAGTATTATTAGCAGGTGAGGCAGCTTACCGCAGTGGGGCTGGTTTGGTAACACTCGGGGTCAGTACCCCTTTACATTCGTCGCTAGCAGGAGAGCTTCCCGAGGCGACATGGCTTCTGCTGCCCCATGAACAGGGTGCCATAGCTGAAGATGCAGTAGATACGGTCATATCAAGCTTAGGGCGGACAAGCGCGATTTTGTTTGGCCCCGGATTCGGTCTGGCGTCTGCTACCCAGCGATTTGTTGGCAGGTTGCTTACCGAACTCGATGCCATGAATGAATCGGGTGGGGAATCGACTGGGAGTCCCCTGCCATCCTTTACGATTGATGCAGATGGCTTAAAGTTGATGGCTCAATACCCCGGGTGGGCTGATAAGCTGCCGCCACCGGCCGTCTTAACCCCGCATCCAGGCGAGATGGCACTGCTCACTGGACGCAGCTTGGTGGATATTCAATCTAATCGGGTGGAGATTGCTGAAACGTACGCAGAACAATGGGGGCATGTTGTTGTGCTCAAAGGCGCATTTACGATTGTCGCCGCCCCGGATGGGAAGACAACGGTTATCCCAGTTGCGTCCGCTGCTTTGGCTAGAGCAGGTACGGGAGATGTTCTCGCAGGGCTGATCGTCGGGCTGCGCGCTCAAGGTATGGACGCGTATTCTGCATCCATCGCCGGTGCATGGATACATGCTCAAGGTGGGTTAAGGGCTCAGGAGTCCCTCGGGAACAGCGCCTGTGTGCTGGCAGGAGACGTCTTAAACGGGGCGGTTGATGTGCTTGGCCAGATTTAAGCCATGGGGATAACAGAAAACAACACCCGCGAGATCTAAAAGCGGGTGTTATTGCCGTTTTCAGAAGCAGACGAAATGATGATTATTCGTCTATAGTTTCTTCAACCTCGACGACGGTTTCTTCGAGGACAACCGGTTGTTCTTGATCTCGTTTTTGTACGCTCTGTGCGCGTTCTTTTGCGGTGGCGGCGAAATCCTCAGCGCGGACTCGGGCGTCTTGCATAGCTTTCGTTGCTGATTCAGAAGCTTTTGTTTTAACCTCAGTGCTTTTATCGAGGATGATCGTTCGAGTTTCTTCGCCTGATTGGGGAGCAAGCAGTAGAGCCGTTGCCGCACCAACCAACCCGCCGACCATGAAGCCGATTACGAATGCCCCAAAATCATTATTGTCACTAGCCATAATTAATCTCCTTCGGTGTTTTTTTTATTTTTTTCTGGTAAATCCAAGAACGAATAATAACTGGCGCAATCCAGCAGTATATTCATTCATCTTGATAACAGGTTCAACAACAGTATCACTTAAGAAAGCTGTTGTCCCTCGTAAGGTATTGGCTGTCTCATTAGTTGATTCAAGGATGGGTTTAATCTCATTTTGAAGTAAATTCGTTAGACGCGCCAATTGAACCATCAGGATGACTAAAACCAAACCGATGAATAAGGATTGGATTGCAAAGATAATGATAAAGACATCTCTTATTCGGGCAACGTAGATTTGAGGTGTGTTGGGGTTGAGCAGAAAGATGATAAGCCCAACGAAAATGAGAATCGCAATAAAGACAATGATTGAGATCACAATGATTGTCGTTCGCTGGCGGCGTAATTCCTCTGGATTCTGAACTGGCCCGTCAGTCAATTGCGGTACTTCTTGTGGGGGGCTGCCCTCTGTCATAACCCGATAATTCTACCATAGAATTGATTGACTATTGCTCTTGAGTTGAACGTTCAGCGAACTCGTAAAGACGATCCATTCAAAAAAAACAGTGCTGGAGATACCAGCACTGGAATGGAACACGACTGCAAGCGTGAATTGCTACCGAACAGGCAACCAGCTTTTGTACCAGGTCGACAACGTGACCTCAGCTGGTTTGCCGTGAATTGATGCAGTTTTATCCTGCAACGCTGCTGGAGGATAATAGTCCGCCGAAAAAACACCGTTGATCCAATCGCGTTGGTTGACGACATTCAAGAACGCATTGTAGATGTCTTGCTGCTCCTGCAGGTCTCTGGATATTGAGGGGATATCTTCATTTGGGCGGTTAAGTTTGTGGAAATCCAGACAGCCTCCTTCGGGATCGGGGAGGCAAGCAGTCGCAGCTCCATCAGCAGATGGATAAGCAATGCGCAGCAGAATCGGAATCTGCCTCTCAGAGATAACCGGGTACAGCCCATCATCCAACAGGCGTGCGATTTCCGCTTCTAATTCTGTTTGGAGAGGTTCAGTGTTTCCGGATAAAGGTTCATTTATCGTAATATACAGCTGGTCAAATAAAGCCAAGTCTAGGTGTACACTATTCATTAACTGCGTATAGTTCGTGGACCAAATAATCTGTCCATCGAAACGATTGCGCACCTCTTTAAGAAGTGCATCCCAGCGCTGCTGGGCATCTGGCGGTACACCAGATGGTGTTCCATCTGCTAAACTGCCGCCCGGTAATGCTGGAGCTATGGTATCACCATCAATGATAAGAATACCCAGATTGTATCTAGACGCCATTGAGGCATGGTGCAGCAGGTAGTTGCGGTATTGTTCGAACCAAACCTGCCACCAAGCGTAGTCACGCACAGCTTCAAGCCACCAAGTCTCTTGATCAATTGGGAAGTTAAGTGCTGGTTTAAGTGCGACAGCCAATTCATTCGTTTGGCTCGCAAGTATTTGCTGTTCAGTATCTAACCAGAGCGGATCACGTCCGGGTACCTGTTCAAAGATCGGTGGGGTGTTCCTTGTCACGCTCCAGGTCGGAGATAGCGCGATCCAATTTGCCCCGTTGGAGCGGATCTCGCTTATCGCCAGCGGCATTTGTGTGTTCCATGAAGGATGATAAGCAGCTTGTAATTCGATGCCGGCGATAAAACTATCGCCGCGGGGGATGATATTTTCCGGTGTCATGCCGGGTTCGGGAAGTGGGGTATCTAACCATACCCAGCTGTCAACCTTGACCGGAACTGTTTGCGGAGTATCTGCAGTGGGCAGGGAGCGTCCTGGATCGTTTGGACCAGCTGTGAGCATATCATCGGCTGAGCTGCATTGATCGTTCCGGCATATCCGGTATTTCAGCGTATCCAGGATATGCAATGGGCTGTTCAATATGTAAACCCAGCGAGTCTCGCCAAGCCTCCACAGAGGTACAGGTTCGGTCCAACCGATTAGTGGATTGAACTGAATGGATAGTGTATCGCTCGTAATTGTTGATGGTGGCACATTGATGTCAAACGCTAATGGAGCTAGGCTGTTTTCGTACCAATTCTCGATCGTGTCAGAGATAGTGGTGTCCTCATCTGGAATGATCAAGTCGCGCACCACAACCATTCCTTCCGAAGATTTCTCTGCATTCCACAATCCATCGCCAAGCGTGTATAGATAGCGAAGCTGTGCGCCAGCAGGCAGCTGCATCGTGATGGAATAGCGATAATCAGGGTAAGCATCTAGTGCAGGCATCCGGGAGGCGATCGTGCTCACACCGGAAGACAAGTCAGCGAACGTATTTCCAGTTTGATAAAGGTCCCCGGCTAAACGTATCGGAATTGCGGGTACTGTGTTTTCGGGTGCTTGGACTTCGAAGGTAATATTAACGAGCTGAGCTGGATTAAGGCTGATGGAGGCTGGCGTTGTGGAATCAGGCGCAACAACGGCTCCTTGTTGGAATGTATGGTAGCTGCCGTCAACTGCGTAAACGACCATGTTGTGGGTGCCTGGTGGAAGACCTTCGATGAGATAGGCGCCATCCGCCGAGCTAAAGACCTGCATACCTCCAGCAGCTATGAGCAGATTAGGAATTGGCTGTCCAGTTTTATTATCGCTGACTTGCCCCATGATTCTTCCGGTTTGGGCGGTGAAATTGGTATCGGTCCAGCGAGAGATTTGATCAACTACGCTGCCCTCATCTAGGACATGATACAGCCGGTAGCGTACTTGACGCCCATCATAGGTGTGTTCCTCCATGGGAGCGGAAGCTGTTTCTCTAGCATAGCGGTATTTGATTACTGAGTCGAGTTTTAGTGGGATCGCTACAGAGAAAGTACGTTCCGCTTCCAATATCATTGGATGGCTCTCGACATTTAAGGCGAGTCCCGTAACTTCATCGAGAATGTTCAGAATGACCTGTTCATCCTCGGGCGTATTCTCCGGTATCAATACGGAGAAAGTAATGTCGACCTCGTCTTGGGTTTCGAACAAGACATCGGGCGTAGGAATATCGATATCTGTGTTAGCGATATATTGTTCTATGGTCGAACAAGCCGATGTCCCCAGGCCCAGTAGGATTGCACAAAAAACAAATATCAATAGAGATAAAGGAGGCCTCGATACGAAAAGAACACTAGGTTTGCTGTTAGATGAGGAACGCAATTTATATTTGTCGCTCACACTGAAATCTCCGATTTGATTAACTGCAGCATCAATTCAATATTCGGGATTTCTGCTGCCGGAATTCTCACGCTTGGGTGATCCCAAAATTCTATCATCAGGTTGCCTGATTGCAGGTTGATGTGTTTAATCTGCTGCCAGTTATATGCTCGATTTTGAGCAGATTTACTGCTGTTCAGAGAAAAATGGTGTTTGTCGACACCAATCGGACCGAAGAAGACCTTTTCTCCTGATCGAAAAACACGCTCAAATCTCTGGATTAGTATTGGATATACATTCGCTTTGATTTGGGACAGCAAACTTGGTAAGTCCGAAATATTATCTTGTATCTTAATCGATTCCCCTTCGCTGTAGTGTAAAACCACTGTTTGAGTGGGGGGCATGTGAAGCCGAAAAAAATATGGTTGTGTAGTGATTGCAGTCACACCAGTAATCTCTTCCCAAGTGGTAGTCTTCGATTTAGTCAGGTTCAATTTTAGACCTTCTTCGTACACTGCCGCATATCGTCGAGCGTTGAAAAGACGATAAAATAAGAGGCCTGAGCATATAATAACCGCCGTGAGTGATATGAAAAACCAGGGTTGGCTCCATGATTTAGCCGCAACCGGCCCATATCTCTGATAGGCATCCCAATACACATATCCACCATAAAAAAAGCTGCCAAGTATTGCGCATAGACCAGGTAAAAAGAAAATAATTACATCGCTGAAGCGAAACTGACGACCGCGATATATCTTTATTAATGTCCAAGATTGGCTGCTTGAATTCTTTCCCATTGTTGTATCGTGTATATCAGCTTCATCACAGATGCAATGATTATGCCATTAAGCATCTACAAGTAATTAACCAAATCTCCGAGTCAGTTCTTTGGAGGCTACTAATTTACTGACTCGGAGGGTAGTTGAGGTATATATATTTTACTGGTCGACCGGACGGAAATAAGAAATGTCCAGGATAGATCCTTTCCGTTCGGGAGGCGGGACAATAACCGCGCCAACTTTCATGCCAATGCAGACATCTTCGGGTTGAATATCACCGAGCCGATGCACGATGCCGCCGTCGCCAAATTTGATGAAAGCAACAACTTCAGGTTCGTCTTTGGGTGTCCCGTCATAATTCTCGTAAAGCAGGGTAAAAGTATGGACTTCACCAACCGTCCCTAGATCTACCCATTGATCTAAACTTCCCAGGCAGCGCTCGCAAAAGATAGCTGCCGGCACATATGTATGGTCACATTCTGGACAGTAAGTCCCCAGAAAACTGCCATTCTCTTTTAGGTGCCTGAAGAAACGTTCGCCTGCTAAGCCATATGTATAGCGACTGGTCACAGGGAGGTTCCCGCTCCAAATACTAGGAGCGTGGTGATCCTTATTCAGCAGAGTCATTATTCCACCTCCTCAAGCGGTTTGAAATACAGTATGTCGGTAATTGCACCTTCCCGTTTATCCGCAGGTTTCCAGACCGCCTTCACTTTCATGCCAATGTGCACTTGATCCGGGTCCACATCACCTAATAAGTGCATGATCCCATGCAGCGGCGATGCGCCGTCGATCTCAATGACCGCCGGGATCTCGGGTTCGCTTATACGCTTTACATCCCAGGTAACGTAGCCAAGTGAGAATGTATTTACCGTTCCCGTATCCTCTAGTTCGACATAGTGATCCATCGGTCGGTAACACCACTCACAAACTGTCCGAGGTGGGATCACCGTCTTCCGGCAGGTACTGCAGAAAGCTCCCAGCAGGATACCATCCTTCAGCCCTTGTAAGTATTGAGCAATCGCAATCCCCGTATCCCATGCGAAGTCACCTTTCAGTTCATCGTGATTGAACAAGATATTTCCTTCTGCGAAATCTTTTTCGCTTAAGGGAGTACCCGGATACATATTTTCATTTTGAGTCATATTCCATCTCCTCAGCGCCCCATAATTACGACTGTTCCAACCTGCATAAGGTCACCCCAAGCTTGGGCAAGACCGCGCTTTGGTTGTCCGGGGACTTGCCGATCACCGGCTTCTCCACGGAGCTGCCAGTACAATTCAGCTATCTTCATTAGACCTGCTGCAGCGATGGGATTACCCACTCCCAGCAAACCTCCTGATGGGCAAACTGGCATATTCCCATCACGCGCCGCGATCCCATCGATATACAACTTCGCGGCCTGCCCGCGTTCTGCGAGCTGTAAGCCTTCCAAGTGATGGAGGGCTTTGTAATCAAAAGGATCATACGGTTCCACGATGTGGATTTCTTTTTTCGGTTCTTTAATTCCAGCCATTTCATAAGCGGACCGGGCTGCATATTCCACATAGCGGGGGTAGGCCAAATCACGGTTTGTCCAGTGGGCTGTATCAAGATTCCAGCCCACGCCTTCGACCCAAACTGGTTGATCCGTCACCCGTTTCGCGACGTGTTCTGCTGCCATTACGATGGCTACCGCCCCATCACTTACCGGGCTGACGTCATAACGCTGTACTGGCCACGCGAGCGTTTCTGAATTGAGAACATCTTCCACGGTGATATCTGCATCGCCAAGCAGCGCACACGGGTGGTCAGCGGCATTCCGTTTGTGCTGCACAGAAACGCGTGCAATGTCTTCTTTCGCGATTCCGTATGTGTGCATGTAGCGATTCATCTCGAGCGCGAAAATCCAAAGCAGGTTTGGTAGTAATGGGCGCTCAGTCGTGTGATCGAAGATTGTCAAGAAAGCAGCCTGTGCATGCGGATAGTAGCTGGACATCTTCTCTTCTGCAACTACCAGCACGACATCGAACAATCCGGAAGCGATGTGGTACCAAGCCTGGATGGGTACAAACACGCCTGTCCCGCCTCCGACGTACGAACGCATATATGGTTTCCGCCACGCCCCGGCACCGTCACTCAAGTACTCGCCGTTCATGTGAACACCGTCAAATGAATCGGGTGCGGTACCGAGACACACCCTATCGATATCACCCATCGTCATCTCACAAGATTGCAGTGCCATGTGCGCAGCTTGCCAAGACAGCTCTTTACCCGTTTCCTGTGCTCGACGGACGAATTTCGTCATACCAGCACCAATTACCGCAACTTTTCTCATAGCCATGTCTGAATTCTCCTTGGTCAGTTGCTGAGCACTGCCACGGCGCCGCTTGTTGTAGGGACTCCGCGCCATGATTGCACTAATCCGACTTCCACACCCTCGATTTGTCTCGCACCGGCTGCTCCCCGCAGCTGGAGAATGACTTCGAGGGCGCGGGCTAATCCAGTTGCGTCGAGCAAATTCCCGCAGCCGAGACTGCCACCGGAGGGATTGACTGGAAACATGCCGTTGAGTGCGGTCTCACCGGCCTCCGTCCACTGTCCAGCTTCCCCAGGGACGCAGATCCCCATCGCTTCAAGTGCTTGGAGCTCCTTGTAAGCATAGAAGTCATCCACTTCAGCGAAATCGATTATTTCTAGGGGATTACCAATCCCTGCCTGACGGTATGCCATTTGCGCGGATTGTTGTGCGTAAAGCGCCTTCCCCCAGGTGCGATTTTCCAAAGAAGGCGAGTCATTTATCCATCCACAACCACGTATCCATACCGGAATCTCGTGCAATTTCTCGGCAATCCCTCCCGCAGCCAATACCATGACAATGGCACCATCGGAATGCTGGGCAACCTCCCTCGTCCCGAGTGGGGTGGAGAGATCTGGCGCAGAAATGACGTCTTCGATTGTCAGGTCGGCACCATAAGGGGCAGATGGATTCTTCAGTGCATTCCAGCGGTTCTTAACCACCACGGCTGCACACTGCTCTCGTGTTGTTCCGCTATCGTATAGATAGCGGTTCATCTCCATCCCAGCGATGAACTGGGTATTAAACCTTAGCGGGCGGTTTATTACCGGGTCCTGGGCATAAGCAGTAATTTCCGGGAGTGTAAGGATATTAGAGGCTTTACTGTGGCCCTCGACAGCAACCAGCTCAAATTGACCCGTGCGGATCATCATATAGGCTGTTGCTAGCCCATGAAGTCCATCGCCTGTGATCGTATGAACAGATTTTAAGACACCACCAATCTGATCAGGTACGTACTCATCAAAAATGCTTGTCCCTTCATGGAAATCCTCTGCCACGGTGACAAAGCTATCGATATCCCGCCGCGGATCGACCCCGGCATCATTATATGCCCTTACAGCGGCAGCATACATAAGTTCTTTATATGAGCTATCCGGGGTTGTCTGTTGAAATCCTTCCCAGCCCACACCAACTATTGCTACATCATCGTTCATCTATAGCTCCTTGCCATAACTTGGGGCTAAGTTATATTGTTTGGTTCCGATTGTTCTAACCGGTTGTTTACGCAGATAGGTAATGACTGACCCAAACGAGATTTGTGATAGCGCCCTCCTTCCCAGATAATGAGTAGATTAGATCGTGTTTGATGACGATTAATGAAATTATCTCAGATCACCAGCAGTTGTTGGCTCAACAAAAGTGGATAATCAATGGGTACCATTAGGTTAACAAAAAACGCTGGCGAGATACTGCCGCCAGCGTAA
>Ga0209013_10001504_pt1 | contig 21536 bp, 17 predicted proteins | sample Cruoilmetagenom2_FD_187291 | JGI IMG/M metagenome (GOLD analysis project Ga0209013, IMG submission 187291) | Oil polluted marine microbial communities from Coal Oil Point, Santa Barbara, California, USA - Sample 2 (SPAdes) (version 2) | ecosystem: Environmental > Aquatic > Marine > Oil seeps ...
AAATGCCATCTTTACTGAGTTTGGTGTAACTAAAGGCATTCAGGCGATAGGGCTCAAGTTTTTGAATAGCCCTGGCCGGGCGTATGTGTAGCGGCAAATCTATTCCCTCGTTATACCAGAACCATAAGATTCGGGAAAAATAAAAAAGGACAGACCCGGGCTTGTGGTGTGCTGGCCAAGATTAGTTGTTTATCCCATTTTTTGAAAAAATGCCAACCCGCATGGTCGGAAAAACCAATTCATCATAGCAAAGTTTGCATGGGGGCGCAAACAATTAATTGCCGTCCGGGTTCCCTGACATTGTGTACGTCCGGGCGAGAGGAGATACCGCAAATGCCCTAGACTTCTTTAACTGTATGCGGTCTAGAAGCGTTCCCGTGAAGGAGCTGCCGGTATCTCACCGGCCCAGCTCGAACATTTTGTGAATCACCTCGGTACAGTGCTGCGTCACGGATTCCAGTTCCTCCCTGCCGGTCGACCGCGGGGCGTTGATGACTTTCCCGATCCTTACGGTCATGGGCACGGATCGGGGAATAAAGGAATTTTCCCGAAAAATCGCCTCAGCGCCCCATAATGAAACCGGCAGGAGTGGTGCCTCCGCTTTTGCCGCGATAAGGGCGGCACCAATCTTCGGCTGGGCTATCCGCCCATCCGGAGTACGGTGCCCTTCCAGAAAAATACCCGTGGCCCATCCCGCTTCGAGATGACGCAGTGCCGACCGGATGGCATTCCTGTCCCCCTTCCCTCGCTGTACCGGATAGGCGCCCACGAGACTTATTAATTGCTTCAGAATGGGCACATGAAACAATTCTTCCTTGGCCATGAAAGCCACGGGGCGCTTCATGCAATTTGCGAGTATGGGCGGGTCATAATCACTGGCATGATTGCTCACCACGACCAGCGGTCCTTCCATCGGCACATTTTCCGCCCCGTACACATGGCCCCGCAAGTACATACGGAATACGGGGGTCACAACCGCCCATTTTGCGATGTAATAGGGAATCAAGTTTAAGAAGGGTTCACGATTCCGTGCCATTTCGCTGTCTGCATTCTTAAAAATCCTTGCCCGGAACAGAAAGACATCGCAGCGTCAGAACCTGGATGGAATAAAAGTATTCGGGAATTCTTTTTCCGCTTCCCGGTACAACCGCATCGGCTCTGTCACATACTTCGGAGAAAAATGAAAAATCACGAGCTGCCCAACCTGAGCCTCGCGGGCGAGCCGGCCCGCCTGGCCGGCGGTTAAATGATATTTCTCAAGCCCTTTGTCCGCATCTTCCTCTGAGAATGTCGCTTCACAATACAACAGATCCGCACCCATGACCAGGTTCAGTATTTTTTCCCTGTTTTCCGGAGAGTATCCGGCATCCACCACATAAGCAATTTTCTGCCCTTTTGAGACCAGAACGAGCTGCTCCTTGAGCAATCCCAGAGGCAGCGTGATCGTCTCGGGCCCTCCCGGCACATGCCTCACGGCTGAGCAGGGATGGTCGTCCGGCTTTCCTTCCCTGATGGCGTCCTTCAGCGTTTTGAGCCATGGACCGGCCACATAACCCCGGGCCTCAATTTTTTCTTTTCTGATGTTGATATGCATTTTTTCCCGGAGAGCATACGCCAGGGACGGAATCATGTGGTCCAGTGCCGCAAATTGTACTGTGAACAGTGGTTCATCCAGAACTGTTTCATGAAGCATGGTCTCGGTGCGTTTCGTCTCCCTGAATCCCAGGACACAGGGGAGCTCTACTGAAATTTTTAGTGGATGCCTCAATTCATGAACCTCGATCACAAACTTGTTATTCTCTACCAGATTCCAGGTGTAGCCGGCGAGCTTCCCCCTGACGTTTTCGATCAGTCCCGGGGGGCCGTAAAATCTCAAGGTTTTTCGGCGTCCCACGTGGAGACGAAGCAAATGGTCAAAGCCGATAAAATGATCCACATGGGTATGGGAAATGAAAACATCCGTCACCTTGAGCAGCCTGGCGGTCGAGACATGGTGGTTGGCTCCGATATCGAACAGAAAAGCCCGCCTCTCCCAGGCAACCCGAACATACAGGGAAGGATCTTCAAAAGGAGAGTTGATGAGCCTGCTCAGAAAAATGGGTTTCATTTTACATTGTCCGGGCTGTCAAGCCGGTTTAAATGGTTCTCATTCCCCGGGTGATGTGAAAGCCGTACCTGTTTCAACCGCATTCCTTCTTAACCGTTTGAGATTATAGATGGACTTGATCGTATACTCTGCAGCGGAAACCAGGGAAAAAACCACGGCAGCAAGCAGAAACAGGAACGACAGGGCACTCATGTATGGCGAAGGCGTCAGAAACTTGAGCACGGTGAAGAAGAGGGAAAACCCGATGGCAAACGTTTTGATCCGGCCGAGTTGGGAAGTGGGGATACCGCTTCCGAGCTCATTGAGGAGCGCCCTGAACACATTGATATAACTTTCTCTTCCAATGATGATCAGGGTCACCCAGAGAGGAATCAGGCCCTGTACCGTAAATGTAATAAAAATGACCTGCGTGGCGATGATATCGGTCAGGATATCAAGATATTTTCCATAGATCGTGGTCCAACCGAATCTCCTAGCCAGCTTCCCATCCACAAAATCCGTGCCATAAGAGAGAATTCCGAAAATAAAGCCGGTCCAGCAGTAAGTATGCAGCCAGAAAACAACGGCCATCACGGCGAAGACGGGGCGCAAAAGGGTTACGAAATTCGGTAAAGTCATGAACTTCAGACCGGATGCTTTCTGCTGATTCATCGCTTCGTATTCTCTTTATCCATCATGATCTTTACTATGGTATCATCCACCCGCTCCATCCCCACGCCGCTGATTTTCCCGAGATTTTGTATGGTTTCTTCCGCTGTCTTCCCCACAAAACCTTCCACTTCGGAAATCCCGTAATAGTTCATGGCCATATAGGCGGACCGGATGGCCGAGTCCGTGGAGCTTGCCACCTTCAATGCGCACCCGCCCTTGGCGCCATCGCACAGCATGCCTCCCAGATCGCTGATGAGATTGTTGATGGCCAGCGTGATGGCCTTTATGTCCCTGCCCTTCTTCTGAAAAACCAGAGCCGCGGCAGCCCCGACGCCGGCCGCAATGGCACATCCGCATATAGGGGCAAGTCCGCCTGTGAATACTTTGACATATGCATTCAGCAGATGGGAAAGGGCGATGCTCTGCAGAATGGTCTTTTTTTTCACGCCCGAGAGCAAACCAACATTATGCGGTACCAGGGTAGCGACTATCCCCTGGTTCCCGCTCTCTCCGCTGGCCATGACAGGCAGGGGAAGTCCGGCCATTCGGGCATCCGCGGCGCCTGCGGTCAGAATGCCCGTGGAGGCAAAGACTTTATCCCCCATCATCCCCTTTTCATTCAGCTCGGTGAGGTAATATCCCACTTTTTGCAGTTTCAGCCCTTCCTGCGAAGCCCTGAGATTCATATTTATACCTTCTTCCAGATATGCCAGATCCTCTTTGTCCGCCTGCATGGCCAGATCGATTATATTTTCCAGAGATAATTTTTTTAAGATTTTTTTATACCGTGACTTTTCCTTTCCGGCCTTCCGGGTCTTATCCAGTTCGACCGTTCCATCGCGTTCAAGAAACACGACACGGGTATGGCTCCCCTGGAGGATGCAATGGCCGGAATGGCCGGGACTGACGACGGTAACATCGATATAAATATCTTTGCGGGTGAGGTCCAGGATCAGTTTGGGCTTCCTTTTCCGGATGAATTGTTCCGCTTTTTCCACCAGCTCCGGGGTGCAGGCTTCCAGCACTTCCATTTTCAACTCCGGTTTCCGGATCATGGCGCCCAGAATACCTGCGATGAGATTTCCCTTACGACCGCCCGTATTCGGCACGGCCACACCAAAACCGTTTTTGTATGTCCCCTGATCGACAATGCAGAGAAACAGGGTGATCTCATCGTTTATATGCCGGGAAGCCATGGAGGCCGCATAGGCGATGGAAATGGGCTCCGTACAGCCCAGGGCCGGGTAAACCTCTTTCTTGAAAACTTCTTTGAGAACATTCATGTTGTGTTTTTCTTAATACAATGCACTGTGATCTTTCACTGGGCAATGTTTTAAAAAATCGATAATTAATGCTGTCAATTATTGCATAAAGAACCGGTATTGGAAAGGGTGTCATGACCGTGGCGAAGGCAAAATGCCGGCGGTCTTCCAAAAATAACAATTCCAACGACGGAGTAGTTGCGAAAAAAACTCTGAAATACGCCTGGATTATTCCTGACAGCGCCCCGGTCTAAAACTCCACCTTCGGTGCGGTGGCGGCCGCTTCCTCCATCTCGAACAACTCGGCCTGATCGAAATTGAAAATGGACGCCCAGATGTTGTTGGGGAATTGACGGACAAGGACATTGTATTTTTTTACCGTCTCATTGTACCGTCTTCTTTCCACGGAAACCCGATTTTCCGTGCCTTCCAGCTGCGCCTGCAAATCCAGAAAGTTCTGGTTCGCTTTCAGGTCCGGGTACTGCTCCACGACAACCATAAGGCGCTGCAGCGCACTGGTCAGGGAGGCCTGGGCCTGCTGGAACTGGGCGATCATGGCAGGATCATTGACCGCTTCCGGGGGCAGGTTGATCACGCCGCCCACTTTTGCTCTGGCTTCGGTCACCGCCTGGAAGGTCTCCTGCTCGTGCTCGGCATACCCTTTCACCGTCTCCACAAGGTTCGGAATGAGGTCATAGCGGCGCTGGTACTGGTTTTCCACCTGCGCCCATGCAGCCTTGACCTCCTCGTCCATGGAAACCATGGAATTATATTTGGTTGTCGGGCAGCCGATGACGGCAAAAACAAGGATGGCAAGAACAATCAAAATACCGATAATAGTGAATGCTATTTTGCCCACGTTTTACTCCTTTTCCAATACCAGCTGATCGATCCTGCGGATGAGGCTGTCGATGACACTGGAATAATCGTAATACATCCGGATACATTCAGATACGCTTTTTCCAAAGGCGTTCCGATGAATCTTTTCGAGAATGTCCTCCCGGATATCATAGACTGCGACGAGCTTTTTTATCATGCCTCCTCGATCTTCCGGGATGGATTCCCCCTTGAGAAACACCAGGGCCTTAAAAATCGGAAGAAAGTCCCTGAAAGTCATCTTCATGGAGGATTGCAGTAGCTTCGCGCTTCCGCTGTTGAGCAGGAATTCCCGTCTTAAATGCACGGATTTGCCCCTGAGTTCCCTCTCGCACTGCAGACGTAAATCAGCGGGCCGGATCGCGAGCTCCCCCAGCACATCCAGCCCTCTCATCACATGGTAATGGTGCTGCATGTTCAGAAACTCGATGGGAAAGACATCCAGGGAATCCCTGACAAAGGATTCCGTGAAGTAGAAAGAGATATGTACGTTCCTCTTTTCCCATTTCCGATGATAGCCTGTCGCGGATCCGATCACATTCAGTGCGCGGTCCTTCAGAATGACCAGAATATTGATATCCGAAACCCCCGGCTTATAATCCGGTGTCAGGGCGCTGCCGTACAGAATCACGGATAGGAGGTTTTCCCTGTGAAATTTTTCCAGGTCCCTCAGAAGCTCCTCTTTGATGCTGAGTGGATCAACAATCTTTTTTCCCATAGGTCCCCTTCCCTGGAACTCTGCTTTTCATGAGTATAAAGTCCCAAATGGTGAAAAGGCAAGACAAGAAACGTCAGAAACTGCCGCCCCAGCCTCCGCCGCCGCTGCTTCCCCCGCCGAATCCGCCGAAACCGCCGCCGCCGAAACCACCGCCGAATCCACCGCCGCCGGAGGACCCGCCTCTGCCCCCGGTGAGCAGGAATAAAAAAAGGAGGCTTCTTCCGGTTCTGGTGGAAAGGAGGAGAATGATAATGAACAGCAGGAGCAGGCTTTTTAAAGGATTTATTTTTTTACCTTCCCTCCGGGGCTGGCTCTGGTACGCTCCTCCGGAAAGCGCCTGCAGGTCCAGGTGATGTTCTTCAGCTACCACAGAAACGATGGCGGACACGGTGTTTCGCACAGCGCTGTCGTAATCGCCCTGTTTCAGGGACGGCACGAGATACTGATCGCCGATCCGCCGGCAAACAGCGTCCGGCAGATACCCTTCCACCCCGTATCCGGTCTCGATTCGTATTTTTCGCTCCTTTACTGCGATGAGGAGCAAAATCCCGGTATCCGTTTGCGTATCTCCTATTCCCCAGGTCTCATAAAGGCGGTTTGCATATTCCTCCCGGTCCAGCCCCTGTAAATCCGGGACCACGGCGGTCACAATCGCCACGCCTGTCTTCTGCCAGATGAGTGTACTGAGCCTGGTGACCTCCGCCACCGTCTCCGGCCGTAACTGTCCGGCAAAGTCATTCACAGGCCCCCGGCTTTTCGGAAATTCCACGGCCGGGCAGGTGGAAGACAGTATGGAAACGAGGACGGCGAAAAGGACGATATGCCTTGGTTTCATGGGCTTAACCTTACCCCAATCCCCGGTCAATGTAAAGAAATTTGGGTGGAAAGACAGTCCTCAGGAATTTGAAATAATGCTTCGAGATAGGAGCCCGGAGGATGGGTTTGGCCGGCATATCGCGCAACCAGCGCCTGTAATATTTCAGCTTCCTCAGAAGCCTCGCCTTCTCTGCCCTCTTCCAGATATAATTTGAAGAGCATACACCGGGCGGCTATAAAGTTCGGCTCGAGCGCCACTGCTTTGAGGAGAGAGGCCTCTCCTTTCCGCCGCTCTCCCGCGCTCAGATACAGCGCGGCCAGATTCTGGTAAATGAAAGGATTATAAGGAGAAACCCGGGCAGCCGAACGGTAGGAAGATTCAGCCCTATCATAACATTCCCTGGTCGGGAGTCCCCCGGTAAAAAGCCCTCCATACAGAGCCGCCCGCTCCATCCAGCATTCCGGATCCAGAGGATTCAGGGAAAGGGATTGATCGAACTTTCTGGAAGCATAGAAAAAGGCCTGCGGTTCCTTGCGGGAGAAAAAATACGAGGAATACAGGCCTCCAAGAAAGCGGTGATAGCCCGCATGCATGGGCAGCAGGCGCTCTGCGGCCTGGATGGCGCGAAAAGTTCCGAGAAAATCCTTTTCCCCGTGCCTGGACACAGCCCGATTGTACCGGATGTCCGCTGCAAAGGGAACGATCACTGTCATGACCAGTAAGAAAAGAAAAGTCACCCCGAAGCAAACCGCAAATCCCTTGCCGATGAGCCGCCGCCCGGTACCGGAGCGGGATGCAAAACAGATGCATTTATCAACCAGGCTCCGGAACACCAGCCGTCTTTCATCCAGCCCGGCACTGACAAGACAGAATAAAAATGCCGCGGCTACGGCGTTATTGAAAAGATTTTCGTAAAAAAGATCCTGTACCAGGACAGCGCACATGGCTGCGAAATATCCCGTTCCGGTTTCTCTGCTCGAGAAGAAAAGGATCCAGAGCATGATGGAGGCGGCGAAAACGATCAGGCCCATGGGAATGCCGAGTTCGGCCGCATAATGCAAAAATATATTATGCGCCGAAAGAGGAATCTTCCCGTACCGGGCATCGCCCCGCTCCACGGGAAAGTTATACCGGGGTGAATAAAGATCGAAATGTCCTGCCGCCACTCCCAGGAGAGGATAATCTGCGATCATATTGAGATCCATTTTCCAGATGTCAACCCGTTGAAATGCATAAATGTCCCTTGCGGGAAGTTCCTGGAGGTAGGTTTTGAGGGGATTGGGCACCAGAAACAACAGGAGCACCGCAACCATCGGGATCAACATCAGGATTTTCCGCTTCCGCAACAGGGCGACCAGAAGCACAATGAAGAAAGCGATCAGGCCGCTCCGGGACCGTGCAAAATAAAGGCCGCTTCCCATGAGAGCAGCCAGCACAAACCAGACCGGACGGCGCTTTAAAAATCCCGGGAGGTCCGAAAACAACAGGAGAAAAAAACCTATATTGAGAATACAGGCCAGATTATTGGTGTTGAGAAACCATGCGGAGGGGCGCGGGACTCCGCAAAAAAAATACTGGTACAGAGCGAAACCAGATGACAGGCAGCATGACAGGCAGATCACTGCGCCGAGTATCTTCCTTCTTCCGGGATCCCCCCCCAGGAGATATTTGAGAAGAACAAATAAAATTCCGAGGAAAAAATATCGGAGCACTTCCAGAAGCGCCGCATAGGGATACGCAGCGTACATGAGGGATAACAGGATCCAGAAGAAGAGAACAAAGAGAATGATCTCTATCCACCGGATTTCTATGGGGATGCCGGGCCTGGAACGGAAGGACAGCAGCAGAACCCCTCCCGCCAGGAGCAGGAGCGCATGCTGGATAAAGATGGAAAAAGCGGTCATGCCCCCTTCGTAAAAGGGGAGGAACACAAAAAGCACACTCAGCAGAAGAAATGCGATTTTTTCCATGGCCGGGGCATGTCTGACGCCATCATTTGGGTTCATGTGCCGCTCCCGAGATTTCCTTTGCAATCATGTTGCTGTACTGCTCTTCCAGGGCCTGATACGTTTCGCTCAAAGGGTAAAGCCTGTGAGATTCCGCAGCTTCCAGATAGGCATTCAACAGTTTTCCCTGCAGGAGATAGGATTCAGAAAGCTGGGCCCGTACGAATGCTGCGTGAGGATTGTTCTCCCGTGCCTGCTCGAGTGCCGATAGAATAACCGCCTCCTGTCGGACGTCTCCGGCAGTACGGCGCAGGTACCAGGCCCTGACCGCGGGATAAAGATAATTCAGAGTATCCATATCTGCAGCCCTTTCCGCTTCGAATGCGGCCTCGGAAAAATCTCCTCCATGGGCGGCCCTTTCTGACAGGGCATAATGTTTTTCCCCCTGGTAAGAAAACCAGGCCTGGGGAAGGAAAAACAGGAAGCAAATCAACATGCCGGCCACAGCAGCCATTTTCACCTTTCCGGAAAGAAGGGAGGGGACTTTCTCTCCTTTCCGCACCAGGCCGGCACATACGCCTGCAATGAGAAGGCCCGGGATTGCGGTACCGGGAAAGTAAAAGTCAATATCACCGAGGTTGTGCAGGAGAAAAACCAGAAAAGCAGTGTAATACCCGATCAGGAGAATAGCCCGTTCATTTTTTTCTCCCTGTACCATCTTCCGGCCGCGGCGCGTTACATCGTAAAACCAGAATACGAAAAGAATCAGCGCGATGCAAAAGGCCGGAATCCCCATTTCAGCGGCAAATTGAATCGGCGTGGAATGGGCATATTGTGTTTCATTACTGCCCGGATACATCAGGCGGGGATAGGCCGTACCGAAATTCCCGGGACCGGCTCCCAGGTACGGGTAGGCCCCTGCAATGGCAATCCCGCCCTTATAATTGAGAAGCCTGAGCTTGATGGGATTATCCTGTGAGGCATCGAAATCCAGAAGATCAAAACCTCTTTCAAACCCAATCAGTTTCAATCCGATGAAAGTGCCGATAATCAGCACCAGCAGGGCCAGTATTACGGACCTGCGGCTGAACGAAATCGGACGGAGAAGCACAAGGCTGATGAAGCCGGCTCCCGCAAGCATTACGACCCCGGAGTAGGAGTAGGTAAAATAGAGTGCCAGGAGGATCAAAAAACCGGAGCACAGGATCAAGAATTTTATAAAACGGGAACTGCGGGGATGAAAAAAAAGGCTCACGTTCAGCGGGAAAACCATGGCCAGAAAAGCTGCTAACGTTGTGGGAAGGGCGAAGGTAGAAAAAATTCTGCCCGTGGCCAGCCGTCTTAATCCGTATTCTTTCATCTCCTGGCTGAATGCGAGCGCGTGGGTTAATTCCCGGTATGTTCTCTCGAGTTGATAATAATGCTGATATAATCCGAAAATGGCGATCACTGCCGCCAGGCCGGCCAGAAGGGATGCAAGTTTGAAAGCCGTCTCGCCCTTTTTGAATGGCAGGGTCACCAGGACAAACAAAAACAGGATATAAGATAAGAAAAGGATCATCGTATCTCTTGCTGCCGCTCTGTCAAGCGAAGCCAGGAAGGAAAAGAAACAAAGACAGATCAGGAAAGCGGCCAGATAGAACCTGCCGGAGGAAACGTGATTCAGCCATCCGGTGTCGCGGCGAAAGAAGAGGAGGCCAAAACACATGATGCCGGACAGGAGGTAGATCAGAAGGCCTGTTTCTTCATATACCTCTCCGGGGAAAAAAGCGTTCAAAACAAGAATCAGGCAGACCAGGAGGAAAGCCATCGCGTCCGAATGCGGCTTTTCGCCTTTCAGGGGATACAGTTTTTCACCTCTTTTTCATAGGGACGGCCAGAATTATAGCACAGGGTCTGTGATTTCAAATTTTTTTTTGATTACTCTGAGATGGTGTGGAAACGGAAATGCCTAAAGCCAAAACGGGCAGCCTCTTTAGTCAGGCTGCCCGTTTTAGTAAATCATTCTCTAAAACCGCTAGTTCGTTGAAGGTGCAGCGGTGAACACACCGAGGGACAGAGTGATCGGGTGATTGAAATCGAGCCTGTCGAAGTTGTTGTCTGTACTATGTGAAGGGCCTCCGTCCTTTCCGCCACTTGAAAGACTGTATGAGCTCACAGCACCGTTATACAGTAATCCGTTACTCCATCCATCGGTCAACGGAACGATAGCCATATAACCATTTGTGGTCAGCTGCGTCGCCATCGTCGCGAGATCGCCTACCGGGAACTGACTCTGGTCGACCTGATAGGTGCCCAGCGCCGTACCAACAGACCGCATATCAGCCATAGTCCGTTTCTGTTTGCCACGGTCGATTGCATTGAGTAACTGTGGAATGGCTATCACGGCGATGATACCGATAATGGCCACAACGATCAACAGCTCAATCAAGGTGAAACCTTTGCTGTTCTTGAATTTCATGCTTTCTCACCTCCTTCCGTCAAATGTTTTTTTACTCTTCCTTCTTCATTTGCCCATTACTTATAGCAATAACTATGCCAGAAAAGATTTTTTCGAATTTTTTGGATGGAGCCGATATAACTTGTTTATTTTTAATAATTTAAAAATACGGGAATCAAGAGGCGTATTTTCAGGCCGGAATCCGTGTAAAAAAGGGGATCCAGGAGGTGTCAAAAAATGTTATTGCGCTATGGCAATATTTGTCCCGGACTGACCAGATTAGGGCAATCCTCCAAAATTTTCAGCGAAGACTGAATTTCTTTACATAGTAGCGGAAGGAACGGAAGCTCATTTTGAGCAGATCCGCAGCTTTGTTCTGAACCCCTCCCGTCATTTCGAGGGCCTGCTGAATATAATCCTTTTTTATGGTGTCGAGATACAGTTCCAAATCCAATCCGTTATCAGGAATTTTTGTTTTCGGGGCAAATCCATCACTGTCCATCCGGCCATGAATGATTTTCTCCGGCAACCGCTCCGGTAAGATGACGTCCGTGATTTCCAGAGCGACGGCCCTTTCAATCACATTTTCCAGTTCCCTCACATTGCCCGGCCAGTCATACTGCTCGAGGAGGGTCAGCGTCTCCTCTGATATTTTTTTAACCTTGCCGCCGATTTCGCTGTTGTACTTTTCGAGAAAATATTCCGCCAGAATTTTAATATCCTCTTTTCTTTCCTTCAGAGGCGGAACCTGAATCGGAATGACATTGATTCTGTAAAACAAATCTTCCCTGAAGGTTCCATCATCGACCATCTTCTGAAGGTCCCGGTTTGTGGCGGCGATAATCCTCACATCCACCGTCATCTCTTCGGTCCCCCCGACCCGGCGAAATTGTCTTTCCTGGAGAACCCGGAGCAATTTTACCTGCATGCTCAGGCTCAGCTCGCCGATCTCATCGAGTAGAAGCGTGCCTTTATCGGCAATCTCGAACAATCCCTTTTTACTGGAATGGGCCCCGGTAAAGGCCCCTTTCATATGTCCGAAAAGTTCACTTTCCAGCAGCGGTTCCGGCATGGCCCCGCAACTGATGGAAACAAACTGGCTGTTGCGACGCTGGCTGTTGAAATGCACCGCCTTTGCCACCAGCTCTTTCCCTGTACCGCTGGACCCGGAAACCAGGACGGTACTGCTGGTTTCTGCTACACGCTTTATCAGATCAAAGACCTGGAGCATTTTAACACTGGCACCGACCATATTTTCGAACCTGTATTTTTCTTTAAGTTCCTGTTTCAGGTAAATATTTTCTTCTTCCAGCCTCTTCTTATCAAGCGCATTCTTGACGATGAGCTTGACCTCGTCCACGTCGAAGGGTTTAATGATATAATCATACGCTCCCATTTTCAAGGCCTGAATTGCAGTTTTTGTGGAGGCATATGCGGTGATCAGAATGACCATGGTTTCGGGCGCAATATCTTTCGCCATTCTGAGGACATCGATCCCGCTGACATCGGGCATTCTGATATCGGAGATCACCAGGTCAATAACCTCTTTTTTCAAAATCTCTCCGACACTGCTTCCCCGCTCCGCGGACAGAACGGAGTAACCCTCTTTCTTCAGCATGATGGAGAGAAAATCTCTCATACTCTGTTCGTCGTCAACAACCAGTATCTTTTTCAATGGTGTATACCTCTTTATGCGACATTGCCAGGCAGGTGAACTCGAATGGTAGTGCCCTGGTTCACCTGACTGTTTACATCAATCCTCCCGAAATGATCTTTAATAATCTGATATACGATAGAAAGGCCCAGACCGGTCCCTCCGGCAAAAGATCCATGAAAGGGCTGAAAGAGTTTTCTCTTTTCTTCTTCCCGCATGCCGATGCCATCATCTTTAAATTCGATCAGGATGTTTCCCTTTTCATCCTGGTTCATACCGACATTGAGCGTGCCCCCCTCTGGCATCGCCTTGATTGCATTGCTGGATAGATTCCACAGGATCTGCTTCATTTGATTGGGATCCGCAAGATAAAAGATGTCATCCGAACCCATTGTGTAATGCAGCCTGTGTCCGTTTGAAAGCTCTGAACTGTTCTTCAGCAGGAGCATGGTTTCCAGAAACACCTCCGCCATATTGATCCGTCTGGGCTCGCAAGTCCGGGGCCTGGCGTAGGCAAGGAAATTTTCGAGGATCCGGTTCAAGCGGTCTGTTTCTCTGAGAATGATCTCCATGAGATTTTCCTGTTCTTCACGGTGCAAAATTTCGCTTTTTAAGACCTGTACCGATCCACTGATGGATGCCAGAGGGTTTCTGATTTCATGGGCGATTTGTGAAGCCATTTCTCCGAGGGCGATCATCTTTTCTTTCAGGGCCACTTCATCTTCCAGTTTTTTCAGATTCGTAAGATCCTGAAAAATAATGATATATCCTCTTGAATGGCGTGCTTTATCGATCAGTCTCGTAACGCTCAGTCCGATAAAGAGTTTTCCATTCCTCCCCCTCGTAAAATCCCGCTCGTACCGGAAAATTCTCCGATTGTTGTTGAAATAGTGCTCCAGTCGCGCAATATAGTCCGGTTTCTCACCAAAAAGTTCGATCACATTCCGTCCCTCGAGTTCTCCCATGCGAAGTCCGGTAATCTCCTCCGCTGCCTGGTCGACGAAGGTTATGTCCCCTGTCAGATCTGTCGTAACAAGGCCGCTGCTCAGGCAACTAATGACGTTTTCATGAAATTCCTTGAGATTCGCAAAGCGGGCGTTCTCCTGCTCCAGGGATTTATCCGCCGCCCTGAGGTTCTCGGAGAGATGGCTTGAAAGAAATGCGACTATGTAAAATCCGAACAAATTGAGAAAAAACATATAGAATATTTTCTCAATGGAAAAATTAACCCCCTGGGTCGGTTGAGGCAACATCTGGAAAAGGGTCAGGATGGCAATTGCCAGGTAGAAAAGTCCGCTCAAAGAAGCCACGATGAGCGCGCCTTTCCGGAACAAGAGTATGCTTGCACAGATAATGGACAGGATGTAGAGGAAAATGAGCGTGCTCCCGATACCTCCTGTGAAATAAATGAGCAGTGACTCGAACACCAGGTCAACCACTATCTGCAGATAGATAAACCAGGGTTCGGTCGGTTTTACGTAGTTCAGGAGATACAGATAGACCAGATCAACAAAATAGACCATAATGATGACGGCAAGGACCGGATTGATCGGGAAGTGGACCCTGTAAGCCACCTGCACGATGACACTGAATCCCAGGATGGCCGTAGCCAGAATGGCCCTGAAAATCAGGATCCATCTAATTTTTTGGAGTCCGTCTTTCGCCATGCGCTCAACCAGGAATAGTCCGTTGATTAGATCTTATTGATCAAGCTGAACATAGGCATATACATGGAAACCACGATTCCGCCGATAACAACCCCGAGGAACAGGATCATGACCGGCTCAAGAAGCGACATCATGCCTTCCACTGCAGCATCCACCTCATCTTCATAAAATTCCGCTATCTTGGATAGCATCGATTCCATGGAACCGGTCTGTTCGCCGACGCTGATCATCTGTACCACCATGGATGGAAAAACATTTGTTTTTTTCAAAGGATCTGCAATGGTTTTGCCCTGCTCAATACTTCGCCTCGTCTCAAGAACGGCGTCCTCAATGATTGCATTCCCCGCAGTCTTGGCGGTTATTTGGAGTCCATCCAGAATGGGAACCCCGCTGGTTATGAGCGTGCCCAGGGTACGACAAAACCGTGCCACTGCAATTTTGGTCAGAATGGCCCCTAACACGGGCGCTTTGAGCAGGAGGCCGTCAATCACCCGCCTCCCCTTATGCGTGCCGTAGTAATGCTTGATGGCAAATACAAGAAGTACCAGACCGGCAAACATCCAGAGTATATAGCGTTTAATAAAGTAACTTATCATGATGGTAATGCGGGTCGGCAGGGGCAGCTCCGCTCCCAGGCCGGAAAAAAGCGTGGCAAATGTCGGTATCACCTTCCACAGGATTACGACGACCACCAGAACGGCGATCGAGATGACCGCGGTGGGATAAATCATCGCCGATCGGACCGCACGTTTTAATTGCAGCGCTTTTTCGATATATGTCGACAGTCTCTGCAGAACCGTATCAAGGATACCACCCGTTTCACCGGCCGTTACCATATTGCAGAAGAGGTCGCTGAACACTTTCGGATGATTCTTGAGCGCATCTGCGAAGGTGCTGCCTTCTTCAACATCCTGCCGCACCTGTCCCAGTACCTTCTTAAATACTTTATTTTCCTGCTGGGAGGACAGGATTTCAAGACACTGAACGAGTGGCAGGCCGGCATCGATCATTACGGAAAGCTGCCTGGTGAAAATTGCGATCTCTTTCTGCTTTACGCCGCTGGCAAACTTGGGGAGGGTTAATTCCTTGCGCTTTTCCCTGACGCTGGTCACCCGTATCTGCTGCCGGCGCAATTTAGTCATCGCCATTTCTTTGTCATTTGCGGTCAGGACGCCCTCCTGGGCCTGCCCCGACTTTCCTATGCCTTTCCATAAAAAATCAGTCATTTCTCTCCTCCCGGGTTTAATATCTGTTTCCGGCTTTTGTTAACTCTCGCTGGCGTTGCGGCTGCTGTACCACGCCAACGCCCCGAATCAGCATCTCTTCCAGTTCATGGGGCAGGGAAGATATCGCGAGTGCTTCGGCTTTCGAGATCTGTTTTCTTAAGACCAATGAGGCCAGAGACTGATTGAAGGTCTGCATCCCATGATTGAGCTGCCCGGTCTGCATGACGGAATAGATCTGGTGGACTTTGTCTTCCCGAATGAGATTTCTCACCGCCGGGTTGGGGATCAGTATCTCCATTGCGAGTACCCGGCCGACGCCGTTGGCTCTCGGCAGTAGCGTCTGACAGAGAATGCCCTCCAGAACAAATGAGAGCTGTGCGCGCACCTGGCTCTGCTGATGTGACGGGAATGCGTCTATGATGCGGTTCATCGTCTGGACCGCCGAGTTGGTATGCAGTGTTGCAAAAGTCAGATGCCCGGTCTCCGCGATTCTCATGGCGACCTCCATGGTCTCCAGATCCCGCATCTCTCCTATCAGGACGATGTCGGGATCCTGCCGCAGGGCCGCCCTGAGGGCATTGGGGAAAGAGTGGGTATCGGAATGGATCTCTCGCTGGTTGACCAGGCAGCTCTTGTGAGAGTGAAGGTATTCAATGGGATCCTCAATCGTGACGATGTGCTGCCGGCGTTCTATGTTGAGCTTGTCGAGCATGGCTGCCAGCGTGGTTGTTTTTCCGCTTCCCGTCGGCCCGGTTACCAGTACCAGACCGCGCGGCCTTTTGCAGATCGACTCTACCACATGGGGAATGCCGAGTTCCTGGAATCCCCTGATTTCCCAGGGGATCATCCTGAAACTGCCGGCCACAGCGCCTCTCTGATTAAAAATGTTAGCACGGAAGCGGGCCAACCCTTTGATACCGAACGAAAGATCCAGTTCAAGATTATCTTCGAACCTGTGCTTCTGTGCGTCCGTGAGAATGGAATAGGCCAATTTCTTCGTGTCCACGGCGGTAAATGGCGGGTAGTTCATCGGCTGAAGAACGCCATCAATCCTTATCTGTGGAGGTGCGTTGGTCGTGATATGAAGATCGGTCGCTCCCATTTCGGTCATTTCTTTCAATAATTGATGTAAGGTAATCATAAAACGCTCCTTTTCTTACTAGCCGTCAGCTATGGGTTTGCGTTAGTTCTTCATCGTTTCTCTTAACACTTCTTCAATGGTGGTAATGCCCTGCTTGATTTTCTCGAGCCCGCTGTCCCGCAGTGTCAGCATTCCTTCTTCTATCGCCTTCCTTTTCAACTCCATCGCTGATGCGCCCACAAGAACCAGCTCTTTCAACTCTTCGGAAATGTCCATGACTTCAAACAATCCGACCCTGCCCCTGTAACCGGATTCATTGCAGGAAGAGCAACCGCGACCACGGTAAAATTTAAGACTGCCCACTTTTTTTTCGGGCATTCCCAGGTTTTTCTGCACCTGGGGGGGAACCTCTATCTCCTCCTTGCAATCCTGGCAGATCCGGCGGATAAGCCTCTGGGCGCATATCATCAGCAGGGAACTGGTGATCAGATAGGGTTCAACCCCCATGTTCATAAGCCGGTTAACGGTACTGGGAGCGTCGTTGGTGTGAAGCGTACTCAGAACCAGATGCCCTGTCAGGGCCGCCTTGATGGCAATCTCAGCGGTTTCGAAATCCCTGATTTCTCCCACCAGGATGACATTCGGATCCTGCCTGAGAAAAGCCCGCAGGGAAGCGGCGAAGGTCAATCCAATGTGTTCTTTGATCTGGACCTGGTTGATACCTTCAAGGTTGAATTCCACAGGATCTTCTGCGGTAATAATGTTTGTTTCCGGGGTATTGATTCTGTTGATCGAAGAATAAAGGGTATTCGTTTTACCGCTTCCGGTAGGCCCTGTCACCAGGGCCATACCATAGGGAGAGGCGATGCATTTTTCAAATTTCTCAAATGAGGAGGGTTCCAGGCCGAGCTTGGTCATATCCAGCATGAGCCTGGATTTATCCAGTATCCTCATCACGATCTTTTCGCCGTAAAGTGTGGGAAGAACCGAAACCCGGACGTCAATCTCTTTTAATCCGGTCTTTGTCTTCATCTTCAACTTGATTCTGCCGTCCTGAGGCAATCGCTTCTCCGCAATATCGAGCTGGGACATGATTTTTATTCTGGACGTAAGCGCATTCTTCAGTTTGAAGGGAGGTTTCATAATTTCATAAAGGATGCCGTCTATTCTAAAACGGACGCGGATACAGTGCTCATACGGCTCGATGTGAATATCCGAGGCATCCCTTTTCAAGCAATCCGAGAAAATCAGGTTTACGAGCCTTACCACCGGCGCATCTTCCGAAGACTTCTCAAGCTCCGCCAGATTGATGTCTTCTTCCTCCTCCAAAACCTCCACTTCATCGGCACTCTTTTCAACAATGTCGTCTATAACTTTTTCATATTCTTTGTCGATATCCAGGGTGCCGTAATAACGTTCAATTGCGTCCTTGATCGAATTCTCCGAAGCGACAACCGGCTCCACGTTGTATCCGGTCATGAACTTGATGTCATCCATGGAAGACACATCGGTGGGGTCGACCATGGCGACCGTCAGGGTGCCGCCCGAACGATTAATGGGGATAAGCTGCAACTTGATGCCCAATTGATGCGGGATCAGCTTGATGACGTCCGGATCGATTTCAAAATTGGGCAGGTGTACGGAAGGGATGCCATATTGTTTGCTTAAAACCTGTGTGATCTTTTCATCTGCAATAAAGCCCAGCTTCACCAGAACATACCCGAGCCTACCCCCGTCCTGTGCTTGATGCTCCAGGGCCTGCTTTAATTGCTCCTTGGTGATCAGGTTTGCCTGAGTCAGAAGCTCACCGATTTTAACTGCCATGAGCCAACTCGCATTCTGCCGGTAATGAAATTATCAGGGTAGTTTTATGGAGAATTCCGCATGGACTCTTCGGATGCATCATAGCCCCCCCTGCACAACAACTCCGGAATCCCAGGATTGAAAACAGCTTGTAATATCTCCCACCTTCCACAACCTCATCCGGGATACCCACCGCCATAGATAGACGGAAACTCAGAGGGAATTTAGGTAACAGCCCATTTCATATTTTTTTAGCAAAATGATTATATACTTTACCATAGAAATTTCTAATTGTCAAGAAATAGAAGAAATAACTATTTTATTTAATTAATACATTTATTTCAAAAAAAGAAGATATAATTAATTTTTAATTTAAATAATATTCATATTTAAATACGATCAGCGGCAATAAAAACCCGGGACTGGAGAGATCTTTTTGGCTTGACAGAATATAATGATTTCTTATATTGTTAGACAAATCTAATTTCAGGGAGTGACTCTGGTGAAACCGGAAATCAAGCTTTCCCCGGCGATGGAGGATTATCTCGAAACCATTTTTAAGGTCCAGCAGTACAGAAAAGCGGTCCGGGTGAAAGACATCGCAAAATTAAAGGAGGTTTCCCTTCCGAGCGTTAATTCCGCCCTGACCACACTGGTTCGGAAAAAACTCGTCATTCATGACAAGTATGACTATGTGGAGCTCTCCGAACTCGGAGAAGCCATCGCACAGCAGATCGACCAGAAACATAAAATTCTCAGAAAATTTTTTGTCGAATTCCTGGGGCTGGATGAAGACACGGCGGAAAAAGATTCCTGTAAAATGGAGCACGGTCTCAGCAGCGAAACCCTGAACCGGCTGGTCAGCTTTATGGATTACATCCAGACCGGCTCCTGCACCCAGGGAATCATCAATGGCCGGCTGGAATGCTTCCAGGCAAATTTTAAAAAACAGAATAGAAAAAAGAAGAAGTCTGCGAAAATCCTGCCCGCAAACCGATGAGCATATTTTCACGGTCTGTTGCTCAAACAGAACCTGCTTCCCTGTGGAGCCACCAGATAGCCCGTTCCTTGTTTTCACTCGAAGGTGGACCGAGAAGGGACTCCATCAATCTCCTGGCCGCCTGGATGGGATACGGCTTCAGGCTAAAGGACTTGAGCAATAAGATATCCTCAGACAAGAGGAAACGAAATGGCATGAAGATCAGGTTGTTCTTTTTTCTGATAAGATAAGGCTCGGTCTTTCCGGAAGAAAAATCACCCACCACCCTCCTCTTGTTCAGAATGATACATCCCACATTGGTCTGCCCCAGCGTTTTCAGGCATGCCTTTTTGTCGATCTCTTCCAGTGAAAGGGACGCCAGCCGGTCCGGGTTGCTCAATTCTCTCAAAAGCGGTGTGGATTTCAGCCACCGCTTCAAGGCTTTTTGCTGCGTAACCCGGCCCAGATGACCGTCCAGAAGTTTTTTCCCATGAATGGTCTGGTAGTACATATTAAGGCTGCCGTAATGCATGCCAAAGGGAATTTCCAGAATGCTGAAATCTCCGGTTTTTTCTGATATCTCTTTGTATATAGGTGGTACCGGCACCCTGGTGAGCGGTTTCGGGATGTCTATAAATTCGACGAAAATGGCCAGGCTCAGAAGGGCTGTGATCCAGACGGCAAATCGCCGGTGGACCACCCGGGGCAGCATTTTTTTTCTGAGCAGGAGCGCATCGCTGCCGATGGCGGCGAGTACCGACAGAATTATGGAATGCATTATTATAAACCGATGAGCCCCCCTCGCAAAACTGAAGACAGGCAATTTATAGAGGATCAGCATGGGCAGGGGAATGCCTGTCTGGCGTCCCAGTATATGGAGGTAAGGCCCGAGGCTGAGCACAAAAAATATCAAAAAAATAAAGACCCAGAAAAAAGTCCGGCGGTTGGGTGACATCAGGATTCCTATGAGAGCCAACGCGACGACAGGGTATCCCCAGATCGCTACCCAGAATATGAAACACGTATCGTAGTAAACCCGCCTCTTGCCGGTATCCACAGTTTCGCTCTCCCCGCTCCTTTTTTGCCATGCGGGATAACCCGTCAGGTCCGGGGATATTCTGGCCTGCCGTTCTACGGAAATCTCTGAAAATGTTGCTTCTTCGAATACCAGGGATTTCACGAAAGGCATTATAAAAGGAAGCACGCAGGCAAGAAAAACGATGACAAAAGTGCAGAAGGGGAGGACGTTCTTTTTATTCAGTATCCGCGCGGGAGTCAGAAAGGAAAAATAAACGATGAATCCAACAAAGAAGACGAATAAGAAAATCAGGTAATACCAGGAACAAAGGCAACTCAAAGCATAACAGATTCCGGCCAGAATGCCGTAACGGGCCCGGCCGTCCTGAAAGAGCTTGAAAAAGAAAAGCATGGTGAGAATGATCCATCCGGTGCTTGCGAAAATCAGCTCGTGGGTCGCCCGGTAACCGGCAAATCCGCACACCATACCGCCGATAAAAGCCGCTCCCGGTGAAAAAGAAAAGTGCCTTGCCAGCTTATACATGGCAAAGGGAGCAAAAATAAAGTGACCGATAATGAGATACCGGTGCATATCCACGAGGGATAAAAAAGGACTCAGGAGAACCGACAGGAAACTGTTGAATTCACTCAGAGGTGTCAGTAAGAGAGAGCAGCCGTGGGGATAATACAGATAGTCGGTAAAATACAGGCTGTTCTGAAAAGAGAACAGAGCTTTCTTGAACCACCAGAACATCCACAGGCGCTGGCAGTAATCGGAACTGGCCGCAGCAAGAAAATGATGGGTCTTGAAAAGATAGGGATAGGTAAAAATAATGGCAAAGACGGTATAGCAAGCCAGGGCGATGGCGTCCCATCTGAGTGAATGCGCAGTTTTCAAATCCCTGCGGAATAAGGTATTTTCGTTCAAATGGGAGATCCTTAGCCTTTACCCTATATATTAACTTTTATGGTGCAATGATTTTTTATGCTTTTTTAATTAAATAATTTCTTATCCCCAATTGTACCACTCTAAAAATTATCCTGTCAATCAATAGGGATTCCTTTAGCCCGCATTCCTCACCAGGTATCGTAGCGAAACGGCGAAGATGCCCGCAGATACAAGGCGCGCGAAGTGCGGGGCAGACAAAAAATCTTTCGTATATACGGCCTTACACCGGATTTTTCCTTCAGGCAAGTTGACAACCTTTTATTGCGTGATAATATACCTCTGCCTTATTGTAAAGGAGTGTTGAATGAAGAAAAAAGCAAAAAACCTTCACATACGGTTGACC
>Ga0209013_10001505_pt1 | contig 21535 bp, 19 predicted proteins | sample Cruoilmetagenom2_FD_187291 | JGI IMG/M metagenome (GOLD analysis project Ga0209013, IMG submission 187291) | Oil polluted marine microbial communities from Coal Oil Point, Santa Barbara, California, USA - Sample 2 (SPAdes) (version 2) | ecosystem: Environmental > Aquatic > Marine > Oil seeps ...
AATTCTTCCGCTTAAAATTAGATAAGGAAGTACGTTTAAAAAATGCATATATCATCAAAGCAAATTCTGTTGTAAAAGATGAAAATGGGGAAATTAGCGAAATTCATTGCACATATGATGAAGATTCAAAGAGTGGCAGTGGCAGCGAAGCAAGCAAACGAAAAGTAAAAGGCACTATCCATTGGGTCTCCATTAAACATGCTATTCAAGTAGAAGTTAGATTATATGATCGATTATTTACCGACGAAGCTCCTGACTCACATAAAGAAACAGATTTTAAAGATTTTATCAATGCAAATTCATTGAAAATAATTAAAAATGCCTTTGTAGAACCAAGTTTGAAAACCGCTCATATTGGTGATCAATTTCAATTTCAACGCTTGGGCTACTTCAACGTAGATGATGATACAACATCCGGTCATATGGTATTTAACCGAACAGTTTCTCTACGTGATTCCTGGGCAAAAATGGAACAAAAAAAATAATATATATTTGTAGAAATTGCCCCTTTGAAAACCGTTGAACAAATAAAAGTCCCTATCCAGAAAGAAATGGAATTCTTTGAAACAAAATTCAAAGCATCCATGATTTCCAATGTGTCCTTATTAAATCGAATCACCCATTATATTGTAAGGCGCAAGGGTAAACAAATGAGGCCAATGTTTGTGTTCTTAGTTGCTAAAATGGTTTCAGGAGGTAATTTCAAAGAACGAACTTACCGTGGAGCATCTGTTATTGAATTGATCCATACTGCAACTTTAGTACATGATGATGTGGTGGATGATAGTAACCGTCGCCGTGGATTTTTCTCATTAAACGCTTTATGGAAGAATAAAATTGCCGTTTTAGTTGGAGATTATTTACTATCGAAAGGATTACTTTTATCTATCGACAACGATGATTTTGACATACTAAAGCATATTTCTGTTGCTGTACGGGAAATGAGTGAGGGAGAATTATTACAAATTGAAAAAGCTCGTCAATTGAATATTACAGAAGATGTTTATTTTGATATCATTCGAAAAAAAACTGCAACTTTAATTGCTGCCTGTACTGCAATTGGAGCAACATCTGTTGATGCCGAAAAAGAAGTGGTTGAAAAAATGCGTGAATTTGGTGAACTCATTGGAATCGCTTTTCAAATAAAAGATGATCTTTTTGATTACTCTGATGAGAAAATTGGTAAACCTACCGGAATAGACATCAAAGAACAAAAAATGACCTTACCACTTATCTATACCCTAAATCATTGTTCAAAAAAAGATAAAAAATGGTTGATCAATTCTGTAAAGAATCACAACAAAGACAAAAAAAGGGTAAAAGAAGTGATCTCATTTGTCAAGCAAAACGGAGGTATTGAATACACTAATCAGAAAATGAAAGAATATCAACAACAAGCTTTGAAAATTTTAAACGAATACCCTGAATCTCCCTATAAAAGTTCTTTAAAAACCATGGTGAGTTATGTAATTGAAAGAGAAAAGTAATGACTTCTTAAAAGACTGTAATATCCTTATACAGTCATATTATACAGCTAAACTATACCTTTTCATATATTTCCATTAACTCCTCAAGAAAATCTCTACTATTACTCAATCTAGGCACCTTATGTTGTCCTCCTAATTTATTTTTGATCTTTAACCATTCATAAAAAAGTCCCTTTTTTGCCTGATGTATTTTTGGCATCGCCAAAGTCATATCATGATATCTTTTAGCTTCATAATCAGAATTAAGCTCTTTTAATGCGTTATCCAGTTGATGGGTAAATTCCTCTAATTCTTGAGGTGGAGTTTTAAATTCAATTATCCATTCATGACCACCACTAAGATTTCCGTTCATAAAAATAGGTGCTACGGTATAATCAGTTATTTCGGTAAATGTATTTTTACATGCAATCTGTAAAGCATCCTCAGCATTTTCAACAACTAACTCTTCACCAAACACATTGATAAAATGTTTTGTACGTCCTGTAATTTTAATCCTAAAGGGTTTTAAGTCAGTAAATTTAATCGTATCCCCAATTAAATATCTCCATAATCCGGAATTTGTTGAAATGATCATTGCATAGTTCTTATTCAATTCAACTTCCTCCAAAGGTATGGCAATAGAGTTTTCATCCTCAAATCTATCCATGGGAATGAATTCATAAAAGATTCCGTAATCCAGCATTAATAAAAGTTCATCCGAATTATTTTTATCCTGAATGGCAAAAAAACCCTCTGACGCGTTATACGTTTCGTAATATTTAAAACTCTCCTTTGGAATCAATTTTTTGTACTGTTCTTTATATGGATTAAAATTCACACCTCCATGAAAAAATACTTCCAAATTAGGCCAGACCTCTAAAATATTTTGCTTCCCTGTATACTTTAAAACCTTGTTCAATAATACCAACATCCATGAAGGAACACCTGCCAAACTCCTTATATCCTCATGTACTGTTTCTTGAATTATAGCATCCATCTTTGATTCCCACTCGTTCATCAGAGCTGTTCTCTGACTTGGAGCACTACTTAGGTCTGCCCAAAATGGCATATTCTCAATAATTATTGCAGAGAGATCACCAAAATATGTGTTGTTATCTTCATAAACTGCTCTACTTCCTCCAAGTCCTAGTCCTTTGCCTTTAAACATTTCTGTTTCTTCGTTGTTATTTATATATAAGCATAACATGTCTTTGCCTGCCTTCATATGGCAATCTTCAATTGCTTCTTCACTTACCGGAATAAATTTACTTTTAGCATTTGTTGTGCCACTTGATTTTGCAAACCACTTAATACTTGAGGGCCAGAAAATATTTTGCTCTCCATTTCTTGATCTTTCAATCAATGCCTCAATAGATTCGTATTTTTTAATAGGAACATGATCAACAAAAGATGCATAATTTCTAATACTGTCAAATTTATATTTTAGACCAATTTCTGTGTTCTTAGCAGCTGATAACAAATCATATAACACTTCATTTTGCACCTCGATCGGATTCTCAACGAACATATCTATTTGATACTTACGCTTTTTTAAAAACCAGGAAAGAACTGTATTAAATAATGGAATTTGCATTGTAGCGAAACGGTTTTTATCTTATCTTTAGCCACTAAATTTACAATAAAATTTTATTGAATTCAACAACTATTTTTAAAAACAAAGATTATGTCCAAAGTAGGAATTATAATGGGAAGTGATTCAGACTTACCAATTATGCAGGAAGCCATTGATATTTTACAGAGTTTTGATATTGAAACGGAAGTGGATATTGTATCTGCTCACCGAACACCTGAAAAGCTTTTTGACTATGCTACTAAGGCACATACTCGTGGCATTCAAGTAATTATTGCAGGTGCCGGAGGTGCTGCTCACTTGCCCGGAATGGTTGCTTCAATGAGTCCTCTGCCTGTAATTGGAGTTCCGGTAAAATCCAGGAATTCTATTGACGGTTGGGATTCTGTACTTTCTATATTGCAAATGCCCGGTGGAGTTCCCGTTGCAACCGTTGCTTTGGATGGAGCAAAAAATGCGGGAATATTGGCTGCTCAAATTATTGGTTCTTCTGACAAATGTGTATTGGATAAAATAGTTTTCTACAAAGAAAGCTTAAAAATTAAAGTGAATAAAGCTGCTAAAAAAATCAATCAAAAAAGAAAGGGGTAAGAAGGTTGTAGTAAGGCTATATTTTTATACATCACACTCTTTACACCTTTCTTCTTTCTTCTTACTTCTTAAAACTATGAACAACCCATTATTACAAGATTTTAATACCAAATACGATACTACTCCATTTTCTAAAATTAAAAATGAGCACTTTTTGCCTGCTTTTAAAAAAGCAATTACAATGGCTAAAATTGAAATTGATGACATAGTAAATAATAATGAAGAACCTACATTTGAAAATACCCTGGAGATTCTTGAATTTTCAGGTGAAAAAATAAACAGAATTTCAAGTATTTTTTTTAATTTAAATTCTGCCGAGACCAATGATGAAATTCAAAAAATTGCGCAGGAAGTATCCCCACTTTTGTCAGAATTTGCAAATGATATCAGATTAAATAAAAAATTATTCCTTAAAATTAAATCTGTTTACGATAAAAAAGACAATCTGATCTTAAACAAAGAACAACAAATGCTTTTAAGGAAGAATTATAAGGCATTTGTTAGAAATGGCTCTGTATTAAATGATGAAGATAAATCGAAACTAAGAGAAATAGATAAAAATCTATCTAAGTTGAGTTTACAATTCGGTGAAAATGTATTAGCAGAGACCAATGCTTTCGAATTGAGAATTACCGATGAAAAACAACTGGAAGGTTTACCTGAAGGTACTATTGAAGCAGCTAAAATGCTTGCCAAAGAGAGTTCGGAGGATCCATCTGATAAAGATATAAATGAGTGGGTGTTTACCTTAGATTATCCCAGTTATATACCTTTTATGACCTATGCATCCAACAGACCCTTACGAGAAAAAATGGGAAAAGTATTTGGAGCCAGAGGGTTTAATAAAAATGAAAACAGCAATGAAAAATATATTTTAGATATCGTAAACCTTCGTTATCAAAGAGCTAATCTATTAGGCTTTGAAAGTCATGCACATTTTGTTTTAGAAGAGCGTATGGCCGAAAATCCTGGAAAAGTTAAAGATTTTCTAAATGATTTATTGATCAAAGCAAAACCTGCTGCAAAGAAGGACTTTAAAAAAGTAGAATCTTTGGCTAAAAAAGATGGGGTGGATTCAATTCAAAAATGGGACAGTGCTTATTATACGGAAAAGTTAAAAAAAGAATTATTTGATCTGGATGATGAAAAACTCAAACCATATTTTAAATTAGAAAATGTTATTAATGGGGTTTTTATCATCGCAGGAAAATTATATGATCTGCATTTTAATGAAATTTTTGAGGTCGATAAATACCATAAGGATGTAAAAACCTATGAAGTTACTGATAAAAATGGTGAATTGGTTGCTGTGTTTTACGCTGATTTTTTCCCTCGAAAAGGAAAAAGAAATGGTGCCTGGATGACTTCTTACAAAGGTCAATGGAAAAAACGTCCTCAAATGAAGGAAGATGAAGAGAACTCCAGGCCACATATTTCTATCGTTTGTAATTTTACTAAACCCACCGATACTAAACCTTCTCTTTTAACTTTTAATGAAGTTACTACCTTATTTCATGAATTTGGCCATGCTTTACATGGTATGTTGGCAAACACTACTTATCCTAACCTATCGGGAACAAACGTATATTGGGATTTTGTAGAGTTACCAAGTCAGATTTTTGAAAACTGGTGTTATGAAAAAGATGCCTTGAATTTCTTCGCAAAACACTTTATAACAGGTGAAACCATTCCGATGGAATTGGTGCAAAAAATTAAAGATTCTTCCAATTTTCTGGAAGGCATGGCCACTTTAAGACAACTTAGCTTTGGACTTTTAGACATGGCATGGCATGGTGAGAATCCAACTGAAATAAAAAATGTAAAAGACTTTGAAATTAAAGCTTTTAAAGGCACACAGCTTTTTCCCGATATTTCAGAAAATTGTATGAGTACAGCCTTTTCACATATTTTTCAAGGTGGATATTCCTCCGGGTACTACAGTTATAAATGGGCTGAAGTTTTAGATGCAGATGCATTTGAAGCCTTTAAAGAAAAAGGTGTTTTTGATAAAGAAACTGCAACAAGATTTAAAGAGAATATCTTAAGCCAAGGAGGAACCCAAAAACCTATGGAACTTTACAAAAAGTTTAGAGGAAAAGAACCAACGCCTGATGCTTTGTTAAAAAGATCGGGATTGATCTAAAGTGATATTCAGGGGTGAATATAACCACCTTCAAGCTATTTACCATATATAAATCATTTAGAATAAATGAGGTTCTCGCTGTAACCATATTAGGAAATTAGCAAAACCCTCACTTTTTAAATATTGTCTTAAAAAACACCTGTCAGGTCTGATAGACCTTACAGGATTATGCTTCTTTTAGTCTAAGAGCAGGGAATAAGAAATGAAGATTTCAGAATTAAAATGTTAATTATTCCCTACTTTTGCAATCCAACTAAAAAATATTGAAATGAAAATATATGATGTAATTGTTATCGGCTCGGGTCCAGGAGGTTATGTTGCTGCTATTCGCTGTGCCCAACTGGGCTTAAAAACTGCTATTATAGAAAAATATAAAACTCTGGGAGGAACTTGTTTAAATGTAGGGTGTATTCCTTCAAAAGCCTTATTAGATTCGTCTCATCACTATCATAATGCTGTTCATCATTTTGAAAAACACGGTATCGATATAAAAGAAGTGAAAGTGAATTTCAAACAAATGATGGATCGAAAAAACGAAGTGGTCGAGCAAACTTCTGGTGGTATCAATTTTTTAATGGATAAAAATAAAGTAGACATATTTCAAGGTATTGGTTCTTTTAAAGATGCTACTCATATTAATATCGCTTCTGCAGAAGGAAATTCAGAAACCATTGAAGCTAAACATACTATCATTGCAACAGGTTCAAAATCATCAAGCTTACCTTTTATCAAGATCGATAAGAACAGAGTTATTACCTCTACCGAAGCTTTGTGTTTAAAAGAAATTCCAAAACATTTAATTGTTATTGGGGGCGGAGTTATAGGATTAGAACTTGGATCGGTCTACAAAAGATTAGGTGCTGATGTTTCAGTTATTGAATTCATGTCAAATATTATCCCAACTATGGACTATATGCTGGCAAAAGAATTGCAAAAAGCTTTAAAAAAACAAGGTGTAAAATTTTTCACGGGTCATAAAGTAACCTCTGTTAAAACAGGTTTAAAGGAAGTGATTTTAACAGTTGATGATAAAAAAGGAAACCCTGTAGAATTTAAAGGAGATTATTGTTTGGTGTCAGTCGGCAGAAAAGCTTATACAGAAGGTCTTGGATTAGAAAATGCGGGTGTTAAATCAAATGCTATGGGGCAAGTAGAGACCAATGACCATTTACAAACAAATGTTCATCATATTTATGCGATTGGTGATGTTGTGAAAGGAGCCATGTTAGCACATAAGGCGGAAGAAGAAGGTACAATGGTTGCAGAATTGATAGCAGGCCAAAAACCTCATATCAATTATAATTTAATACCTGGTGTTGTTTATACCTGGCCAGAAGTGGCAGCAGTTGGCAAAACTGAAACACAGTTAAAGGATGAAGGTGTTGATTATAAAGTCGGAAGTTTTCCAATGCGTGCTTTAGGAAGAGCAAGAGCAAGTATGGATATAGAAGGTCAGGTAAAAGTTCTAGCCGATGCCAAAACAGATGAAATATTAGGTGTTCACATGATTGGGGCTCGTGCAGCAGATATGATCGCGGAAGCAGTTGTTGCGATGGAATACAGGGCTTCAAGCGAAGATATTGCCAGAATGAGTCATGCTCATCCTACTTTTACAGAAGCCATAAAAGAAGCGTGTTTGGCCGTTGATGGCAGATCTATTCACAGTTAATATCAAACAAAACGAAGTGACAAATAAAATAATACTTTGAGAAATAACACTTCCATAGTAGTTGAAGACGTTGAGAATTTTAAAGAAAATCTACTTTCTTGGGCACAACAATTCAATGAAGTTGTTTGGTTCGATTCTAATTCTGATTTTGGAAATTTCAATCAAGATTATTCAAGGTATGATGTTGTTTTGGCGGTTGAAGCCAATTCAATTTTAAATTGCAATTATAAAAATGCTTTTAAAAAATTAAAAGCTTTCCAAAGCAATATAAATGATTATATCTTTGGCTATTTAAGCTATGATCTGAAAAATGATATTGAAGATTTACATTCTGATCATTTAAATAATTTAAGCTTTTCAGACTTATTTTTTTTTCAACCAAAAAAGTTATTTTTCTTGAAAGGTAACTCACTTGAAATTTCCTACTTAAAGGATCATAAAAATGAAATTGAAAGTGATCTGGAAGAAATCTTTAGATGGAAACAACTCGAAATGACTTTAAGAGAGGATGAGATCAAGATTTCAAAGCGAATTACAAAAACCCAATATTACCAAAAATTAGATCATATATTAGAACATATTCATAGAGGAGATATTTATGAAGTCAATTTTTGTCAGGAATTCTATGCAGAAAATACAACTATTGATCCCTTAACAGTATATCAAAAATTGAATGAAATATCGAGCCCTCCATTTGCGACTTTTTTAAAAATTGATGAGCAATTTTTACTGTCAGCTTCCCCAGAACGTTTTGTAAAAAAACAAGAAAATCAAATAATTTCTCAACCTATAAAAGGAACTATTAAACGTGGTAAAAATCAACAAGATGATAACAAATTAAAACATCAACTTGAAAACGATTTAAAAGAACGTACCGAAAATATAATGATAGTTGATCTGGTACGGAATGACCTGTCAAAAACTGCAATAAAAGGAACTGTTCGAGTTGAGGAATTATGCAAAGTTTATACATTTAAACAGGTTCATCAATTGATTTCTACTGTTGTTTCGGAAGTTAGGTCAGAAACAAATCCTGTTGATATTATCAAAAGTTTGTTCCCAATGGGAAGCATGACCGGAGCTCCAAAAATTTCGGCAATGAAAATTATTGAAGAATTGGAAGAAACCAAACGTGGTTTGTATTCCGGTGCAGTTGGTTACTTCACACCTGATAATGATTTTGATTTTAACGTTGTGATACGAAGTATTTTATATAACCAAACCAACAAATATGTTTCTTTTTCTGTAGGCGGAGCAATAACATCTAAATCTATTATTGAAAAGGAATATGACGAATGTTTAGTCAAAGCTAAAGCAATGAAAAAAGCCCTAAAATGTTAATTTATTTTCTTGGCTATAATTCTAATCCTTCTGTAATCGGCAAACCACTTACCTTCTTTAAAACACTTATCCCAAACGTTTTTTTGTACCTCTTCTAAAATTTCATTTTTATCCTTTTCAGGGATATCAATAAAAAAGGAAGTACCAAACATTTCAACCCATTCTTTGAGACCTATTTTATGATCTGCCAATTCAGTTGGTCTATCAACCAAGTGTGCATATTGCACTTCAAAGCCATTTTCTTCTAATAAGCCGGTATATTCGCTGATCGAAGGAAAAAACCATTTTTCAATTTTTGAATTTTGAATATATCCTTTATCTGTTAAAGCTTTTTTTATTCCTTTAATAATAGTCTCAACATTACCTTTTCCTCCAAATTCAACTACAAGCCTACCTTCCTTTTTTAAATTATTATACATAGACAAAACAGCACTTTTATTATCCGTTACCCAATGTAATACGGCATTCGAAAAAATTGCGTCAAATGGTTTTTTAAATTGAAAATTAGTAGCGTCCTTAACAAAAAATTGCAACTCAGGATACTCATTTTTGGCATATTGAATCATTTCTTCTGAGCTATCCATACCAATCACTTTTGCTCCGGTTTTAGCAATTCCATCAGTTAATTGTCCGGAACCACAACCCAGGTCTAAGATCAATTCATCAGGTTTCGGATCTAAAATACCGATCAATTCTTCACCGTATTGATAAACGAAAGCATGCTTTTTATTGTATAAATTTACTTTCCATATATTTCTATCTGTGTGCATTAATTTTAAATCTTTAAAGCATTTTGCATTTTGATTTTTATTTGGTCCAAAGCCAAATTACCAACACTACCTATATGTGTATGTTTTATCCTTTTATTCGGTTTAAATTCTCCTTTTTCAATTTTAGCACCTGTAGTTTTATAGGCATCTCTAAATGGCGTTCCGTTTTGAACAAGTTCATTTACTTCTTCCACGCTAAATAGATAGTCGTACTTTTTATCGTCAAGAATCTTTTCATTTACATGAATGTTTTGAAGAGAATAAGTAAGCATTTCTAAACAAGACTTCAAACTTTGAATTGCTGGCAGCAATCCTTCTTTTAATAATTGCAAATCTCTGTGATAACCACTTGGTAAATTATTGGTGATCAAAGTCAGTTCAAAGGATAAGGATTGAATTTTATTACATTTACCTCGGATCAATTCAAAAACATCAGGGTTTTTTTTATGAGGCATAATACTCGAACCGGTGGTTAAATTATCCGGGAAAGATACAAATCCAAAATTCTGACTCATATACAAACATATATCATAAGCAAATTTTGACATTGTTCCTGCCAAAGAACTCATGGCGAAAGCAACAGATTTTTCGGTTTTACCTCTACTCATTTGTGCAGCTACCGAATTGAATTTTAAAGTTTTGAAGTCCAATATTTTTGTCGTTTCATTTCTATCAATAGGAAAGGAACTTCCATAACCTGCCGCTGAACCTAAAGGATTTTGGTCAACAACTTTATAAGCTGCATTGATAAAGTAAACATCATCGATCAGGCTTTCGGCATATGCAGAAAACCACATTCCAAATGATGATGGCATTGCAATTTGGAAGTGTGTATACCCGGGCAATAAAATGCCCTTATATTGATCCGAAAGTTTGATCAATAAATTAAAAAACTCTAATGTAAGTCCTTTAATTTCATCAAGTTCATCTTTCAGGTACAAATGAACATCCACCAGAACCTGATCATTTCTTGATCGTGCAGTATGGATTTTCTTTCCTGTATCACCCAGCTTTTTGGTGAGCAGAAACTCTACTTTTGAATGTACATCCTCAAAAGAATCTTCAATTATAAAATTCCCGCTTTTGATGGTTTCTAAAATATTTTTAAGTTCTTTTTCCACAGCTTGAATTTCCTTCTCACTCAATAATCCAATTTTATATAACATTTTAGCGTGAGCCAAAGACCCTAATACATCATATTTTGCCAGTACCAAATCCAGTTCTCTATCATTTCCTACAGTAAAAATGTCAATCTTTTTATCTGTGCTGTATCCTTTATCCCAGAGTTTCATATTTTTTCCTTTTTATTATGTGAATGATTTAATGTTCTAATGCTTTAATGATTCAATTGATAAGTAGAATTTTTAGCTTTTGATGTGATTTTAATAATTTCGGATGATTCTGTTAAAAGCCTCTCCAACTCTTTTCTGTTATTTGATAAATTCGATGCCTTACAAGATTTCAAAGTGTCACAAAAAATTATGACTTCAACGGCAAACTTCTTTGTCCTTTTTCTCATTTTTTCAACAACAATTTCCTTTTCAGTCATTTAATTACTTTTTTAATTGATAACCAAGCTAAAATTAACACATAAAAGCATTAAAGCATTAGCTCATTTAACATATCAACATAAATTTCAATCCCATCTTTTATCTCATCAAGGTATATAAATTCATCCGCGGTATGAGAACGTAAGGTATCACCAGGACCTAATTTTAAAGAAGGGCAAGAAAGCGCCGCTTGATCTGATAAAGTTGATGATCCATAAATATCTCTACCCAGGTGTTTTCCTGCTTTTACTATTTCATGACCTTTGGATATTGAAGAAGAATTATGTCTCAATGATCTCTCTTTCACATCTACGTCCACATTTTTCTTAATGAAACTTAACACTTCTTTGTTAGAATATTTTTCTGTGGTTCTAATATCCACAACAAAATGACAAAGGGCCGGTATGACATTATGTTGTTTTCCGGCTTCAATTTGTGTAACGGTCATAGTAACTTCACCTAAAGTTTCGGAAATATCTTTGAATTCGTAATTCTTAAACCAAGAAATAGCATTCATAGCTTTATAAATTGAATTTTCACCTAAACCATGTGCTGCATGCCCCGATTTACCATGAGCATAACAATCCAAAACCAGTAAGCCTTTTTCGGCTATTGCCAATTGCATTAAAGTCGGTTCACCTACAATAGCGAATTCGATCTCTGGGAGTAAAGGAATAACACTGCGGATTCCTTTTGGTCCCGAATTTTCCTCTTCAGAAGAGGCAAGTAAAATTATATTATATTTTAAATTTTTAGCCTGGTAAAAATAGGCGAAAGCAGCCAATAAAGAAACCAAACTTCCACCTGCATCGTTACTTCCTAAACCATATAGTTTACCTTCTTTTATTATTGCCTTAAAGGGATCTTTTGTATATGCCTTGTTTGGTTTAACCGTATCATGATGTGAGTTTAAAAGAATTGTTGGTTTTGCAGCATCGTAATTACAGTTTGATGCCCAAATATTATTGTGATGCTTTTCAAATGGAATGTCATTATTTGTAAACCAATCTTGGATCAAAATGGCAGTATTATCCTCTTCACCAGAAAAAGAAGGAGTTTCAATCATGTTTTTGAGCAATTCTATTGCCTCATGTGTAACTTTTGAAATCATAATACTATGGCAGTGTGTTTTATATCCATATTAATTATTACTTTGGGTTTCCCGATAATAACTTTAGATACTCCATTTTTTAGGGCATTAAAACAATTGTCAAGTTTCGGTAACATTCCGTCTGCTATTATTCCTTCCTGTTTAAGATTTTGATAAGAAACAGTATTTAATGTTTCTATTACAGAATCTTCATTATCAACATGAAGCAAAACACCACTTTTTTCAAAACAATAAATCAGTTCAACTTCATATGCGCTGCTTAATCCTTTAGCTACTTCAGCAACTATGGTATCAGCATTTGTGTTCAAAAGCTGTCCCTTTTTATCATGGGTAATGGCACAAAAAACCGGAATCAAATCACCATCTAAAAATAATCTTATCATTTTATCATTAACCCCGTCAATATCACCTGCAAAACCATAATCTACACCCTTAACCACACGTTTATGTGCTAATATAGTGTTAGCATCAGCACCGCTCAAGCCAATTGCATTACAGTTATTTTGTTGTAATTGTGCTATGATTTTTTTATTTAAAAGACCGGCATAGACCATAGTGACGATCTCTAAATTAGCCTTATCTGTAATACGTCTACCTCCAATCATTGCTGATTTTAAACCCAGAGCCTTAGACATTTCAGTTGCTTTTTTTCCTCCACCATGAACCAATATCTTCAGTCCTTCAATTTTAGAAAAATCAGACAAAAAAGAATTCAAAGCACTATTGTCATTTATAACATTTCCTCCTATTTTGATTATTTTTAGTTTTTGTTTCATGATACGATATTACAATTTCTCAGTGTATCTTTGTATTTTCTCTGTGACTCTTCACTAAATTACTTTTACACAAGGCCTCAATAAATGCCACAAAATAACACAGGTTTACTCCTTGTTCTCCAAAATTTTCATCAGCACAATTTGCGCAGCATAAGTTCTATTATTTGCCTGCTCTATTACTAAAGAATTTTTACTATCTAAAACTTCGTCGGTAACAACCACATTTCTTCTTACCGGTAAACAATGCATAAATTTAGCATTATTGGTCTGTTTAATTTTGTTTTTTGTTATCATCCAATTCGTGTCCTGAGAAATAACTTTTCCATAATCCACAAAAGAGCTCCAATTTTTGGTATAGATAAAGTCAGCATTTTTGAAAGCTTTATCCTGATCATATTCAATGGAGGCATCTTTTGTTATTTCAGGATCTAACTCATAACCTTCAGGGTGCGTTATTATAAAATCAGCATCTTGTTTTTGCATCATTTGCACAAAAGAATTTGCAACTGCATGTGGTAAAGCTTTGGGATGTGGAGCCCAGCTTAAAACTACTTTAGGTCTATAAGTTTGTTTCTTCTCCTTACCGGCTGGCAGATTCTCTTTTAATGTTATGGCATCGGCTAAGGCCTGAAGAGGATGACCAACTGAACTCTCCATATTAACAATTGGTACGGTTGCGTATTTAGCAAATGAAGTTAAAACTTCTTCAGCAAGATCTCTTTCCTTATTCATTAGAGAAGCGAAAGCCCTGATGGCTATGATATCACAAAATTGTGAAATTACACGAGCAGCTTCTTTTACATGTTCTGATTTACCTTTATTCATTATTGTGCCATCTTCAAATTCTAAGGCCCAGCCCTCACTACCGAAATTCATTACAATAGCGTCCATACCAAGATTTATAGCAGCTCTTTGAGTGCTCAAACGGGTTCGCAAACTGTTGTTAAAAAATAATAGACCAATAGTTTTATTTTTTCCCAAATTTTGATGATCTAGTGGTTTCTTTTTTAATTCTATCACATCCTGAACCCATTCGGATAAGTTATTAATATCATTTAAAGATAAATAATTCATATTCTTATTTTTTTAATCACAATGTGTGTAATATAAAACACAAAGTGCACCATGTTGCTTATTTTATTTTTGTAAACTCAATTTTATCATTAAATGCATTAACAATAAAGTTATCATTTATACCATTTACAAACCAGGTCTCAATGTTTTGATCTTGCAAAATAGCTGCTGCTTCAATTTTTGATTGCATACCTCCTGAACCCTGAGAAGATTTAGTCTCGGAAACTTCTAATTGAAGCTTCGAAATATCTTCTACTTTTCTTATAGTTTCTTTTATTTTACTATGCATAGAATTCTTAGTGTAAATCCCATTCGTGTTTGATGCAAAAATAACCAAATCAACTTCCAGTAATGAAGCGGTTAATGCAGCCAGTTTATCATTGTCGCCAAACTGAATTTCATCCGTTGCCACGGTATCATTTTCATTGATGATAGGAATATACTTGTTTGCCAACAAAACATTGATGGTGTTTACAATATTTTGTTTTGATTTTTCTCTTGTAAAATCAGCATATGACAACAAACATTGAGAAGTTAACAAACCTAATTCTCTAAATATTTCTTGAAATATTCTCATTAAATGTGGTTGACCAATAGCGGCCAAAGCCTGTTTAACATTGATATCTTTACCTTTGCTTTCGAGTTTTACAAATTGTTTAGCTACTGCAATTGCTCCCGAGCTTACAATAATAAATTCATATTCATTTTGTAATTCAGTAATTTGTCGGCCAATATCTTCAATTTTACCTCTAGAAATTTGTTTGGTTTCTTTGGTAAGTGTATTGGTCCCGATTTTTAATAGAACTCTTTTTTTATCTAATTTGTCCATCCCCTAAAATATACCATTTATTAGTTACCAAATGTTGAAGTCCAATCGGGCCCCTTTGATGTAATTTATCTGTACTTATAGCTAATTCTCCTCCTAATCCGAATTGAAATCCATCGGTAAATCGAGTGGAAGCATTGTGATAAACAGCTGCAGTATCAACAGATTCCAGAAATAATTCAGCTGTATTTTTATTTTTTGTTATTATAGTTGCAGAATGTCCTCCACTATATCTATTAATTTTTGTAATAGCTTCTTCATTTGAATTTATTACTCCAATAACAATTTTATAATCTAAAAATTCTTCATACCAAATATCTTTATTTGTTATTCTGGTTACATCCTTAAACTTTACCATGGTTTTATCACCAAAAATTTGAACCTTATACTTTTTTAATTCAAATATTAATTTTTCAACAAAGCCATCGAAATCAGGAATATTGCGATCTATCAAAACCTTATCTAAAGCATTACAAGCTGATATCTTTGCAGTTTTTGCATTTACAATAATATCCATAGCTTTCTTTAGATCTGCCTCATGGTGAACATAAGCAAAATTATTCCCTCTTCCACTCACGATTACCGGACAAGTAGCATTTTCTTTTACAAATTCAATGAGCTTCTCTCCCCCTCTAGGAATTACTAAATCAATTCTCTGTGTTGGGTTTTTTAAAAACTCCTGAGTTTCCTGACGGTTATAATTTAAATATTCTACCCAATTTTTTGAAATGTTATTTTCAATTAGTGCCTTGTGCCATAGATCAACTATGGCCAGATTAGAATTAATTGCTTCTTTACCTCCTTTTAATAGAATTTTATTACCAGATTTGAATGCAATACCGCCGGCTTCGATGGTAACATCCGGTCGTGATTCGTAAATAATCATAACTGTACCAAATGATGCCGTTTTATTATAAATTTTCATGCCATTAGCATGTGTAAAATGAAATAATTCCTTACCAACAGGATCTTCCTGAGATGCTAATTGATTCAAAGATGCTATCATTCCGTCTACTTTTGTATCATCAACAACAAGCCTATCGTACATGGCCTTATCATTTTTGACAAAAGTCTCCATGTCTGTTTTGTTAGCATTTAAAATAGTATCTCTTTTTTGAGCTACTAATTTTGCCATGCTTTTTAAAACAGCATTTCTTTTCTTGATATCTAGAATTGTATTCATTTGTGTTTGTTATTTCCATGTATCCCGATAACTATCAGGAGGAACTCTATTTAGTTTTTCTTAATTAACATTTTAAAGACTCATGAATTTCCCTTCCTGTCTTCCAATATCATGTTCGTGAGAATGATACTCATTTTTCAATAATAGCCTTAATTATTTCTTCGAGCGCAACTACGAACTCATTAATTTGAGATTTTGTTACGCTCAAAGGTGGAAGAATCCTCAATAGTTTTTTATTACTTGCGCCTCCCGTAAAAATATGTTTTTCAAAAATTAACTTTTTACGGATCTCATCCACTTCAAAATCAAATTCAACCCCTAACATCAAACCTCTTCCTTTTACGGTTTTTACTTGAGGAACTTTTTTAATTTTATCTAAAAAATATGCTGAAACCTTATTTACATTTTCCATCAAATTTTCATTTTCTATCACATCCAATACAGATATTGCTGCTGTACACGCCAAATGATTTCCACCAAAGGTTGTTCCCAACATGCCGTGTTTTGCTTCGATCTTTTCAGAAATTAAAACACCCCCAATTGGAAATCCATTAGCCATACCTTTGGCCATTGTGATCATATCCGGCTTTACATTGTGGTGTTGAAAAGTAAAAAATTTCCCGCTTCTGCCATAACCAGATTGAATTTCATCTACTATAAACATCACATTATTCTCCTTACAAACTTTTTGCACATCCTGAAAAAACTCAGTTGTTCCTTCATCTAAACCACCAACACCCTGAATACCTTCAATTATAACCGCACAAACATCATGTTTTTCTATTTCTCTTTTCACCAAAGCAATCTGGTTAAGTGGTAAAAAAGTCACCTTTTGCTGCTGATTTAATGGTGCGTTTATTTTTGGATTATCTGTAGCAGCCACTGCGGCTGATGTTCTTCCATGAAAAGCACTTTTAAAAGCCAGGATCCTTTTTTTACCTGTTTGAAATGAAGCTAATTTTAGTGCATTTTCATTAGCCTCGGCACCAGAATTGCATAAAAATAAATTGTAGTTTTTACACTTGGACAATTCACCTAATTTTTTAGCCAGTTCCAGTTGCAAAGGGTTCTGAACAGAATTAGAATAAAACCCTATTCGATCCAATTGTGATTTCAATTTTGCCACATAATAAGGATGTGAATGACCTATTGAAATTACACCATGACCTCCATAAAGGTCTAAGTATTTTGTTTTTTTATCATCCCAAACGTAACAACCTTCGGCTTTTACCGGAGTTACTTTGTAGAGTGGATATACGTTGAATAAATTCATTTTTTTTCATTCCTTATCTAGGGAATCTTTTCGGTATTATTATTATTTTATACTGACAAATTTTTCATTCCCCTCTGCCAACAGGTAGATTTATGGGAATGACCTTTAAATATCACTGATTTTTTCGTATGATGCTACCAAACCCCTTATCAGTGAGGAGCTTAAGCCTTGGTGTTCCATTTCATTTAATCCTTCAATAGTACAACCGCTAGGTGTGGTAACCTTATCTATTTCTTGCTCAGGATGGTTTTGAGAATCAATCAATAAACTCGCAGCACCCAAGCAAGTTTGTACAGAAAGTTGTTGCGCCTCTTCACTATGAAACCCCAACTGGACAGCACCTTGAGTGGTTGCTCTGATCAAACGCATCCAAAAAGCAATACCACTTGCACAAATAACTGTTGCTGCCTGCATGTGCTTTTCATCGATGCAAAGGGTTTGTCCCAAGGCATTAAAAATTGTTTTTGCGCATTGCATTTTTACATCGGCTTTTTCATTTCCACTCAGGCAGGTCATTGATTGACCAACAGAAATTGCAGTATTGGGCATGGCACGAATTATTGGAACTTTACTACCTAAAATTGATTCAATTTCGTTGATTTCTCTTCCGGTAGCAACTGAAATAATGGTGTGTCTGGAAGGGTTAATTTCGCTTTTAACTTCTTCGAGTACACTTTTTAGTTGGGCCGGCAATACAGAAATAATTATCACGTCAGAAAATTTAACCGCTCTTTTGTTATCACTGGTTAATTTAACTATCGATAATTTACTTAAATGTTCTAAGGAAGAAATATTTCTTTTTGTGAGATATAAAGCTTTACATTTAATATCCTTTTTTTGATTTAAGATTCCCACCGCGATTGAATATCCTAAATTTCCTACACCTATAATTGCTATTTTCATGTTTTTATTTTTTGATCTAAATCAAACCTTCCAGATTTTTAAAACCTGGAAGGAACGTTTTAAAAATAATTAGCTTTCAAATTTAAACCTTCGGTCTCTTTGAATCCAAACATCAAATTCATGTTTTGAACAGCCTGACCAGAAGCTCCCTTTAAAAGATTATCTATTATACTTGTTATTAATAATCTGTTACCATGTTGTGCCAAATGAACCAAGCATTTATTTGTATTCACAACTTGTTTTAAATGAATGTCATTATCAGAAACAAAAGTAAAAGCAGCTTCTCTATAATACTCCTGATATAATTTTTTTACTTCCTCCAAATTCCCTGAAAATTTTGTGTATACCGTTACAAAAATTCCCCGGCTAAAATTCCCTCTGTTGGGTATAAAGATCACGTCATCTTCAAAATTGTTTTGTAATAATCTTATGCTCTGATTTATTTCACCTAAATGTTGATGCGTAAATGCCTTATAATGTGAAAAATTATTATCCCTCCAGGTAAAATGTGTGGTTTTTGATAATGATGTTCCGGCTCCTGTAGCACCTGTTACCGCGTTAACATGAATATCATCATCAATCAATCCTTTATAAGCCAAAGGTAAGATCGCCAATTGAATAGCTGTTGCAAAACATCCGGGGTTGGCCAAATAATTTGTATTTTTTATAGCTGCTTTATTCAATTCCGGTAAACCGTAAACAAAAGTATTTCCAGCAAAAACCATATCATTAACTAATCTAAAATCGTTACTTAGGTCAATGATCTTGGTATGATTTGAAAATTTATTATCCTTTAAAAATGATGTAGAATTTCCATGACCAAGGCACAAGAAAAGTACATCAACATTTTCATTAGTTTTATCCGTAAAACACAAGTCAATCTCACCAATAAGATCCTGATGAATATCAATTACTTTGTTTCCTGCATTTGAAGTACTAAAAACAAAATCAAGTGATACTTTAGGGTGACTGATCAATAATCTTATTAATTCTCCTGCTGTATAACCGGCTCCACCTATGATCCCTGCTTTAATCATAATTTAAGAATTTACGTGGTTAAATATTTTACTTTGATTTGCTGTAATTTTTATAAATCCTTTAGCATCATCAGCAGTCCAACCTTTATTAGTTTCACCGTATTGTGCAAAGGAATTACTCATCAAATCGTGCTTAGAATCAATTCCGTTAAGGGTAAATCGGTAAGGATGCAAACTTAAAAAAACATGTCCACTTACATTCTTCTGAGTGTCCTTTAAAAACACTTCAATATTTCTCATCACTTCATCCAAATACTGTCCTTCATGCAGCATCATACCATACCAATTACCCAATTGATCCTTATGATGTTGTTGCCATTTGGTAAGTGTGTGTTTTTCCAATAAATGATGTGCTTTAATTATAATTAACGGTGCCGGAGCTTCAAAACCAACTCTTCCCTTGATACCAATAATCGTATCACCAACATGAATATCTCTTCCTATGGCATATTTTGAGGCCAATGCATTTAATTTTTCTATGTTATTCACTGCACTATCCAATTCATCATCTATAGCAACAAGTTCACCTTTTTCAAATGTTAATTTCAAATGAGCTGGCTGTTCTTTTTGTAACTGGCTTGGATAAGCACTATCAGGTAAGGGTTTATTTGAAGTCAGAGTTTCTTCACCGCCAACACTGGTACCCCAAAGTCCTTTATTAATTGAATATTTGGCCTTTTCCCATGAATAATCGATATCATTTTCCTGAAGGTAATCTATCTCTTCCTGGCGGGTGAGTTTTTTATCTCTAATCGGAGCAATGATTTCAATTTCAGGAGCTAATATTTGAAAAATCATATCAAATCTTACTTGATCATTGCCAGCTCCTGTACTACCATGAGCTATATATTTTGCATCAATTGCTTTTGCATAATTTACGATTTCAATCGCTTGAATTATCCTTTCAGCACTAACTGATAATGGGTAAGTATTATTTTTCAATACATTTCCGTAGATCAAATATTTCACCACTTTATCATAAAAAGTATTTACAGCCTCAATTGATTTGTAAGTAGTTGCTCCTAACTGTAACGCCTTTTCATTGATGTCTTTAATTTCTTCGGTGCTAAATCCCCCTGTATTAATACTAACCGCATGTACTTCAAAATTTTTATCCATTGATAAATATTTTGCACAGTAAGAAGTATCTAAGCCACCACTATATGCCAAAACTAATTTTTTCATCTTTTACTATTTTGATCCTTACTCCAATAAAACAATGGAAGTAAAGTGTTTTTATTATTTTTATTTTTTTTGTCCTTTTTCTTTAAAAACAATGACTGTTTTATTCTTTTTAATCTTCTTAATGTTTTAGAATTATAGGGATGATCTTTGATACCCTGCTCATGATCAGGATCATACATCATTCCAGTGCACAAACACATTTTTTGTTCAGTTCGTTGCAAAACATCATAATTTTTACAAGATTGACATCCTTTCCAAAATTCAGGATCATCTGTGATCTCCGAAAATGTAACTGGTTTATATCCCAGTTCATAATTAATTTTCATAACGGCTAAGCCAGTTGTTATGCCAAAAATCTTTGCTCCTGGATATTTTTGCTTAGAATAATTAAAGACCTTTGTTTTTATTTTTTTTGCCAATCCTTTTTTTCTGTAATTATTGTCTACAATTAATCCGGAATGAACTACATAGTTTTTATTACTAAAGGTTTCTATATAGCAAAACCCAGCAAATTTATCTCCATCCAAAGCAATAACCGCATTGGCATTTCTTATTTTAGCCTGAATATACTCAGGTGTTCTTTTTGCTATACCCGTACCTCTCTCTTCAGCCGACCTATCAATGGTTTGGCTAATAATATCAGCGTATTTAATATGATTATTTGTTGCAATTACAATTTCCATTGTATTTATTTAGAAAAAACTTTATTGTAAATTAATTTGAAGTGCAGAGATGGACTCACCTATCTCTAAAAAAAGATATATACCCTTACGGGCGACGGAAACGAGGATAAGAAACAACCTTATTAATTAAAACCAGATCGCTAATTAAAATTGAATTTTGTATGTTAAGTTGAGAATGCATTTTAAAATTTTGAATTGTGAAAATTATAATAATGTTTAATAATTGATAAAGACCAATTAGTGACTGCGGCGTTCGGGCGAACGTCTGTTATTATCTAGAGTAGTATGTAATTTATTTATTTTCACCTTGCAATATTACAATATTAATTTAAACAGAAAAAGAAAAAATTAATTTTTTATAAT
>Ga0209013_10001506_pt1 | contig 21534 bp, 20 predicted proteins | sample Cruoilmetagenom2_FD_187291 | JGI IMG/M metagenome (GOLD analysis project Ga0209013, IMG submission 187291) | Oil polluted marine microbial communities from Coal Oil Point, Santa Barbara, California, USA - Sample 2 (SPAdes) (version 2) | ecosystem: Environmental > Aquatic > Marine > Oil seeps ...
TTGTCGGATATTTTTGTATTTACAGGTCGCGTCCCTTTTGAAGATGTTGAACAATACTATTCCATCATCGATACAGCATGCTATCCAAGACTCAACTGGGAGGTATGCACCATTGTCTCTCCCAAGAAACCTTTTGAAGCAATGGCCTATGGTATTCCTATTATTGCATCATCTGTTCATGCGAACAGTTATTTTATTGAGGATGGGATTAGTGGACTGATACACCCTTATGAAAATGCAGAGGCACTTGCAAAAAAAATAGCTCTGTTATACAAAGATGATATTTTAAGAGAAAAAATAGCTAAAAATGCCAGGAAATGGGTCATACAGCATAGAGACAGTAAACTCACCGGTCCTTTGATGAAAAAAATTTATTTAGAAACTCTTGAGAAGTATAACAGCCGTAATCAGCTATAATTGGTGGGATACCACCCAGATAATTGCTAGTAGTAGCATAACCTCTACTTTTAACTTCGGTTATTAATGAGGGAATTACACAATCAACACCTTAAACCTCTCGGTCCCCCTTCGTCTCAGGGTGCCTACTTTTGCTAGAAAAGGGGGGAGAGTAAAAACAGCTATTTTTGGATGGATGTTAATCAGATTTTTTTGTACCCCGGCCATCACGTTTATCAATCATTTGACTGGATGAACTAGAGCTGCCGGCAGAGCGACCCACTGCTGATGTCCGATTACGACGGCTGGAACGCTTCTTGGGCTTTTCCTGTGCCGCTGGCTTGACTTCAACGTTCTCTGAAGGCTCCTTACCTGCTGAAGGCTCCTTATCCGCTGAAGGCTCAGGTTGGGCTTTAACCTTCTTTTCAACTTCAACTGCTGTAGTGCTTGTTTCTTTTGCTGCATCAGTTGATTTTTTAGATGCTGCCGCTTTCTTTTTAGTGGCTGATTTTCTCCGTGCTTTTTTCTTTGGTGCTGCCTTTTTAGCTTCTCTTTCGACTGGTTTTTCTTCTGCACTGGAATCTTTATTATCAGAAGATGAATCAGTGACAACTTTTGTTTCAGGCTCTTTAACAGCAGGGACTGAAGTTTCCTGGACTTTAATTTCTTTTGCCGGGACAGACTCAGGTGCTTCCTGCTGAGATGGCTCAGAAACAGGAGGTTTACTAACAGCTTTTTTACGAGAGCTTGTTCTACGACCCGTTCGACGTGAACCTGGTCCGCGCAGAGCTTTCTTTTTACTGCTGGAAGCAGGCGCTTCACCATTGGGTGTTTCTGCTGTATCGACTGTAGCATCACTAGTGGTGACAACGGCAACAGACTTATCAGTATCAACAAGACTCACTTCTTTGGCAGGAGCGGCAGTACTTGCTGGCGCAGTATTGACTGATTCTAATGGCTCAGATTCAGTTTTTGTTGCCTGTTTTTTTCTAGTTGCCTGTTTCTTAGTCGGATCAGTCTTTCTACGACCTTTATTGGGTGCTTGTTTTTTAACAGGCTTTTTATCACTTTTTTCTTCAGTTGAAGAAAAGACAGCTGGTATTTCTGCTTCTGTGACGACCGCTATATCTCTTGAAGACTGTTTGGAGGGACGTTTTCCTTTTGGCGTGTTTTTATTCTCATCGCGTTTATTTTGACGTTGGGGTTTTTTGCGGTTATCACGTTTTTCATTTCTATTTCTCTTGTCCTGATTGCGAGAATCAGTACGTTTTTTGTGTGCTGAACCTTTAGGTTTTTGCGCTGATTTACTAGAGGTTTTTGAAGGTTGAGCTTCAGATTCATCACGATTAAATAATGAAGTCCAGATGCGCCTGACAAGAGTTAGTGGTTGTTTGATTTTTTGCGGCTTAATTGCCGTTGGTGCTTTAACTGCAGGTTCTTCATAACTGGCAGTTTCAGGGATCAGGCCATTAGCTTCGTCATCATCCAGTGTGCGATTGAATTGATAACTATTGACCTGGTATTGTTCGGTCATGTTTTCTTCAGTACGAATACGTTCAATGCGATAGTGAGGAGTGACCAGACTCTCATTTGGAATTAAAGTGACGGTTACTTTCTGTCTTTCTTCAATTTCACTGATGACATCACGCTTATCATTGAGCAGGAAGGTTGCAACATTAACAGGTAATTGTGCCAGAATTCTGCCCGTACCGTCTTTCATTGATTCTTCTTCAATGATGCGCAGTACTGAAAGTCCAAGTGAATCAATACCACGAATAGTGCCATGACCACTGCAACGAGGGCAGGTGATCTGGCTGGATTCACCAAGCGATGGTTTCAAACGCTGACGAGACATTTCCAGGAGGCCAAAACGTGAAATACGACCGACCTGAACACGAGCTCGGTCAGGTTTCAGAGCATCTTTCATACGGTTTTCAACCGCACGTTGGTTTTTAGCCGGTGACATATCAATAAAGTCAATAACAACCAGTCCACCCAGATCCCGCAGACGTAATTGGCGGGCAACCTCATCGGCTGCTTCAAGGTTGGTATTTAAAGCGGTTTCTTCAATATCTCCGCCCCTGGTTGCTCTGGCTGAGTTAATATCAATGGAAATCAGTGCTTCGGTATGATCAATGACAATAGCGCCGCCGGAAGGCAGAGTCACTTCACGCTGAAAGGCAGTTTCTATCTGGCTTTCAATCTGATAGCGTGAGAACAGTGGAATTTTATCACTATAGAGTTTAACTTTGTGTAAATGCTGAGGCATAACACGCTGCATAAAATCATAGGCTTCGGCATAGGTTTTTTCTTCATCGATAATGATTTCGACGATGTCATTACGCAAATAGTCACGAATGGCTCGAATGACAATATTGCTTTCCTGATAAATCAGAAAAGGTGCTTTTCGTTCAACGGAAGCATTATCAATCGCAGTCCAGAGGTGTAACAGATAGTCCAGATCAAGCTGCAGTTCTTCTGAGCTTTTTCCAATACCGGCAGTACGCACAATCAGTCCCATATCATCAGGAACATCCAGCTTGCTCATACTTTCTTTCAGTTCACTGCGCTCTTCACCCTCAATTCGTCTTGAGATACCGCCAGCTCTGGGGTTATTAGGCATTAGAACCAGGTAACGTCCGGGCAGACTGATAAATGTTGTCAGTGCAGCGCCTTTATTGCCGCGTTCCTCTTTATCGACCTGGACAACGACTTCCATTCCTTCATGGAGTAATTCGGCAATATTAGCCCGTTTACCTCGTTGAACCGGTTTTTTGAAATATTGGCGGGAAACTTCTTTGAGCGGTAGAAAACCGTGTCTGTCGGCGCCATAGTCAACAAAGGCGGCTTCCAGACTGGGTTCAACCCGGGTGATTCTTGCTTTATAGATATTGGCTTTTTTTTGTGTTCTCTGGGTTGTTTCAATATCCAGATTAAACAGGTGCTGGCCATCGACCAGCGCGACTCGCAGCTCTTCAGCTTGAGTGGCATTAAATAACATTCTTTTCATATAGTTTGCTCTTAATTCTCTGAGGCTTAACTATATAAGGTTCATTAAAAATTTACTCAATTACTCAACATGAGGTTGAGTGTTTCGTATTCATCTATATGTGATAAAAATTATCACACAATAAACTCTGAACTTGGTGCAAATAGCAGTATTATTTCTACTGCATAGCCCAGCGCCTGTCTGACAGGCTGCTGTTATGGCAACAAATTGCTTTAAATTCGATTACATGCCGGTTAAGCATTCAGCCGCTAAGAAGTTATTTGTTCGTTTTAAATACCATTGCTTAACCAGGATTCTCGTTGTTATATTAAATCTGGTTAGTGGTACATTCTTACATCTGGATAATTGGTTTGTTAAATTCAGATGCAGATAGCAAAACTTGATTAACGGTTGTTATTTTTCCTAATGAACTTTATACAGTGGTTTAAACTGTTTCTTTATATTTGTTGGTTTAATCAATCGTAATATGATTCAAAATTGAGTAAAATCACCTGTCTTTTGTTTATAGTACTTCAGTTTATAGTAATAAGTACGATGTCTGACAGGTATTAACAAAAGTGAAAAAGGTATAACAGTTTTAACAAATAGGTTTGTTGTATTTCATTCAAATCTAAGCGAAAGATCTGAAAATTTTAAATAACTGACGTAATATACCAGTTAGAACCCAATCCATCAATGTGAAATGCCAGAAATATTGCATGAATCTTAAAAAAATAACTCATTCGGTCAATTATGTTGTAATTGATGAACAAAATACCGGTCAGCGTATTGATAACTTCCTGTTTAATTATTTAAAAAGTGTCCCCAAAGGACATATTTATAAAATTATCCGCAAGGGTGAAGTCAGGGTCAATAAAGGCCGGATTAAACAGACCTATAAGCTGCAGTCTGGTGATTCCGTTCGCGTTCCACCCGTCAGTGTAACTGAGAAAGCACCTGCGCCTGCGCCAGGCCGATCACTCTTAAAGCTAATTGAAAATTCTATAATTTTTGAAGATGACAGTCTGATTGCTTTAAACAAACCCAGTGGTGTGGCCGTTCATGGCGGGAGCGGTATAAGTTACGGTATTATTGAAGCGGTTCGGGCCTTAAAGCCGGAACAGAAGTTTCTGGAACTGATCCACCGCCTGGATCGGGATACTTCCGGGTGTTTATTAATTGCTAAAAAACGCAGTGCTTTGACTGGCGTGCAAAATTTACTGCGTAATCGTCAGACGGATAAACGTTATTTGACCTTATTATGCGGCAAAGTGGGATTTTCTCATGAAAAAGTCACAGCACCCTTATTGCGTGAAGCGCTTCGTTCTGGAGAACGTTTTGTTCGAGTAGATAAAACAGGCAAACAATCGACCAGTTATTTTACCAAAATTAAACAATTTAAAGATGCAGCTCTGGTTGAGGTTAAAATTGTGACCGGTCGTACCCATCAGATCCGTGTGCATTCCCAGTATCTAGGGCATTGTGTCGCCGGGGATACAAAATATGGCAACTATGCCTGCAATCAGCGCCTAAAACAGAAGGGGCTGAAGCGTTTATTTCTGCATTCGGCACAAATTTCATTTGCCCACCCGGATACGGGGAAAAATATCACCATTAAAGCGCCTTTGCCAGAAGAATTAGAGCAGTTTTTGTCGGTAATGAAAAGCCCTCTCCCATAGGGGACAGGGGAGAAGTACATGATAGAAGGTAATGATAAAAGAATGTCTGCATATAAATTGATCATTTTTGACTGGGATGGAACTCTGATGGATTCTCAGGCAAGAATTGTGGCCTGTCTGATGTCTGCGGCCAAGGATCTGAACTTACATCAATTAACTGAACATCAACTTAAAAATGTGATAGGTCTGGGCTTGCAAGAGGCTATTGCAGAATTATATCCTCAATTAAATGAGCAGCAGATCACTTTTTTTGCCGATCGCTATCGTTATCATTTTGTAACCGCAAATGAAACACCCAGCGGACTGTTTGATAATGTACGAGCCATGCTGGAAGACTTGATTGAAAGAGGTTTTATGCTTGCTGTAGCGACAGGGAAAGCCAGAAGGGGACTTGATCAAGCACTTCAAGAAACTCAACTAAGTGATTGTTTTCACGGTAGTCGTTGTGCCGATGAAACACGTTCCAAGCCGCATCCTCAAATGCTGGAAGAGTTGCTGGATGAGTTTGGTATTCTGGCTGATGAAGCCATTATGGTCGGGGACACTGAATATGATATGCTCATGGCCAGAACTCTGGACATGGATGCATTGGCTGTTAGTTATGGTGTCCATGAAAGAGAGGCATTGTTAAAACACCAGCCAGTCTCCATTGTAGATAGCATTAGTGAGCTGTCACAGTGGCTGTTTCAGTGTAAATCAGATTGATTTTAATATTTAGAAAGTTAGGAAGGTAATCTATGGATAAAGATGAAATAAAACTTAATGAAAGTTTTGGCAAAATGTCTCAACAGGAAGGCTGGGAAAAAAAATTGATTAAAGATCTGGCGCTTTCTTCATTAAAAGAAAAACGCACTGCCCGTCGCTGGAGCATTTTCTTCAAGTTTGCCATGTTAAGTTATTTCATTGTTCTGCTTGCTCTGTATTATTCACCTCTGGAGCCGGGTAGTCTGGAAAAATCTGCCGATGAACACACTGCACTGATAAATATTAACGGAGTTATATCACATGAATCTGAAGCCAGTGCTGATCTTGTTGTTACAGCTTTAAGAGAGGCTTTTGAAGATAAAAAAACCAAAGGCGTCATTCTACGCATGAATACTCCCGGCGGCAGCCCGGTTCAGGCAGGTTATATTAATGATGAGATTTATCGACTAAAAAAATTATATCCTGATACTAAAGTTTATGCGGTTATTGCTGATGTCTGCGCCTCTGGTGGCTATTATATTGCCGTCGCCGCAGATGAGATTTATGCGGATAAAGGCAGTCTAGTTGGCTCCATTGGTGTGGTCATGGCCAGTTTCGGTTTTGAAAGTGCCATTGAAAAAATTGGTGTAACCCGTCGTTTATATACGGCAGGCGAACATAAAAGTTATCTGGACCCTTTTTTACCGCCTAAAGAAGCTGATATTCAGCATAATAAATTAATGCTGGAAAATGTACATCAGCAATTTATCGATGTGGTAAAAAAAGGCCGTGCTGACAAACTTAAAGACGACCCGGATTTATTCAGTGGTTATGTCTGGAGTGGCGAACAATCTTTGGCAATGGGGCTGGTGGATAAATTAGGCAGCAGCAGTTATGTGGCCAGAGAAGTCATCGGTGCAGAAGAAATTAAAGACTTCACTGTTTCAGAAACATTTCTTGATCGTTTTGCAAAAAAAATGGGCGCTTCAGTAGCAACCCGTATGGCTGAAATCAGCGGTTTTGGTGCAGGCCCCCAATTTCGCTAGATGAGAGTTTAGATTAAGAGCGTCTATTAATGTAATGAAAAAACTTTAAAATCTAGCTAAATACCGCAGCATGGGCTAATATTTTAGTGTTATTTCAAAGTTTATACAATTTGAACTAAAAACAGTTAGATAAACGTGATACTCTCATGTTTAAGTTCTTTTATAATCAAAGTACAAATGATTAAACCAAACCTTTCATTAAAATATGTGCTCATTTTTGCTGGTATTGGGTTGCTATTGCTGTTGACTGCAATTAATGGAAAGCGTATTTTTACCTTATTTACACTGCCCAATGAAATAAATCAAAGTCAGCCTAATACCCATCAAATTAAGCAGACCAGAAATATCCCGTCACCACAGTTGATTGCCAGCTGGAATTTATTTGGTATTGAGGCGCCTAAAACTATCCAGGCTCCTAAGACTAAATTGCGCCTGAAACTGATTGGTGTTATCAGTTCAACTATTGACAGTCAAGCCAGAGCAATAGTTCAAGATTCATCAAGTAAGCAAAAATATTATAAAGTGGGTGATGAAATCAAACAAAATGTAATAGTGAAATCGATTTATCCCGATCATATTGTTATTGAGCATAATTCCAGAGATGAAATTATTCAGTTAAAAACTAAAAAAAATGAAAATTCAATTATAAAAAAAGTAGTGATTCAATGACTTTTCTAGATACAATGGATTTACCTCATATGATAAATCGTAAAAAGATAAAGCAAAGACAAAAATTTACATGTTCAATTTTTTTAATATGTATCTTATTACTATTGTCTTGTTCATCTTTTGCTGAAAAAGGTGCTTATGTCTTCAATATGCAGGACGTTGATATACGTACTATGATTTCTACGGTATCTGACGTTACGGGAAAAAACTTTATAGTCGATCCGAATGTGAAAGGTAAAGTCACGGTTATTTCCAAGAAAAGTATGTCGGCTCCTGAAGTGTACCAGACGTTTTTATCCTTATTGGATGTACATGGTTATTCTGTAGTTCCAACAACTGAATCTAATACTTTCAAAATCATAAAAGGAATTACGGCAAAGTCTAAAGCAGTGCCAAATGATTTAAATAATATTTTTAAAGGTGATCAGCTGGTTACCCGAGTCATAAAAATTCAACATACACAGGCTATGCAATTGGTACAGGTTTTGCGACCATTAGTACCCCAGCATGCTTATCTGGCCGGGTATGCTGATAGCAATATGATTGTAATTTCAGATTCGGCTAATAACATCAACCGAATAGTTGAGCTGGTAAAACGTCTTGACACGCCTGGTGAAGGCAATGTTGAAATGGTTATGCTTAAAAATGCTTCGGCAAAAGACATGGCACAAACCTTATCTTCCTTAAATCGTACTAAAAAAACACTATCTCAGGTTATTGTTGCAGATGTGCGTAGTAATAGTTTGTTAATTGGCGGTGATGCAACGGTACGGATGAATTTAAAAGCATTAATTCTGAAACTGGATTCTGAAATCAGTACATTGCGTAATGCCAATGTGATTTATTTGAGTTATGCAAAAGCTTCGGATATTGCTTCAATTCTTAATGAAATCGTAAAAATATCAGGTAAATCTAAAGCAGGAGCTGCTTCCGTCAGTGGTATTGTAATTAGTGCAGATGAAAATTCCAATGCTTTAGTTGTTAAATCATCCTATGCTAAATTCCTTGAGATTAAGGATGTTGTAACAAAACTCGATATACCCAGAGCACAGGTTCATATTGAAGCGATTTTGGCTGAAGTTTCTTATACACTGGAAAAAGAATTAGGCGTTGAATGGCATACCAGTGTTTCTGGCTCTGGTGTAGTTGCCGAAGCAGCTAATGGTCTGGCACTTAGAGATATTTTTTCTTTATCCTATTTAAATAGTGCGGGTGATATCAAGGCTGTTTTAAAAATACTGCAAAGTGATACCGACACCAATATCTTATCTACTCCCTCGTTATTAACTATGGATAATCAGGAAGCGTCCATTATTGTGGGTGAAAATGTTCCATTTTTGACTGGTACGCAACAATCTCAGGATGGTCTTGCCAATCCATTTCAAACCATTGAGCGTAAAGATGTTGGCTTGACGCTCAGAGTAACACCAAGACTCAATAAAGGCAGCACCATAATAATGGATATCTACCAGGAAGTATCAAATGTATTGCCTAAAGTTCAAAATGTTGCTGCAGTTGATTTAGTGACCAAAAAACGTGCGATTGAAACGACCGTTATGGTTGAAGATCAGGGTATGGTTGTACTCGGTGGTCTGATGCAGGATGATTTAACAAATAATGTAAATAAGGTTCCTATTCTTGGGGATATTCCTCTTCTGGGTGAATTGTTTAAATCATCAAAAGTTGAGACTCGAAAAGCTAATTTGATGGTTTTTATTCGACCAACCATTTTGACCAATCCAGTTCTGGCCAATGAAATGGCCATGCAGAAATATCAGTTCTTACGCACCAAGCAGCAGCAGCAGCAGGAAAAAGGAATTCGTCTGATCGAATCAGAAACAATTCCGGTTTTGCCGGAATACACCGGTCCTGATAGCAAGGGTGTTGTTTTACCCAATCCCTTCGGTGTTCAGGAATAAAGAATGGTAAATTCGGCGCTGGTGAAAAATCGTTTTAATATTGATGAACTGGTTGCTGATCTGGTTGATGAGCATGATTTGGATGATCTTATTGATGATGTCAATCCTGGTGATATTGAAGAAAAGATTGATTCAGACGAAGGTTCTCAATATGAATTGAATCATGATGTTTTTTCAGTTTCCTTTGCCTATGCCAAGCGTCAGGGTGTTATTGTAAAAGCAAAAAACAATGCTTCTGATTGTGAAACAATAGTTTATTGTCGGGATGATGTCACGCCTCTGACCATCAGCGAATTACAACGAATATCTCCGCTCAACTTGTCTTTTCAGTCTGTGGATTTTGAAAAATTTGAATCCTTATTACGCTCAACTTATGAGCAAGGTGGCAACCAAACTATAGAAAATATTGACCTGGGTGATAATGTTGATTTATTAAGTGTTGCCCAACAATTAGCTGAACCTGAAGATTTACTGGAAAGTGAAGATGATGCGCCAATCATACGTTTGATCAATGCAATTTTGGCAGAAGCTATTAAAGAAAATGCCTCAGATATCCATATTGAACCCTTTGAACAACGACTTGCAGTTCGCTTACGTGTTGATGGTGTGCTTCGTGAAGTACTCCAGCCACCAAAAGAGCTGAGTAGTTTGCTGGTATCCCGTATCAAAGTCATGGCGCAACTGGATATTGCTGAGAAAAGACTTCCCCAGGATGGTCGAATTTCTCTTAAACTGGCCGGTAAAGCCATTGATGTTCGTGTTTCCACCTTGCCGACAGGTGCGGGGGAACGAGTGGTGTTACGTTTGCTGGACAATCAGACGGGGCGCTTGAATCTTGAAAGCCTGGGTCTTAATAAAACGACACATAAGCTTGTTAAGGAATTAATTGCAAAACCTCATGGTATTATTCTGGTAACTGGCCCGACAGGCTCAGGTAAGACTACGACACTCTATGCTATTTTAAATGAATTAAATAACAATAAACGTAATCTGATTACAGTTGAAGATCCTATTGAATATTATCTGGAAGGAGTTGGTCAGACACAGGTCAATACCAGAGTTGATATGACCTTTGCCAGAGGATTAAGAGCTATTTTACGTCAGGATCCTGATATCGTAATGGTGGGTGAAATCCGTGATAGTGAAACAGCTGATATTGCCGTGCAAGCCAGCTTGACCGGTCATATGGTGTTATCTACTCTACATACCAATACTGCTGTTGGCTCAATTACCCGTTTACGGGATATGGGTGTTGAACCGTTTTTATTATCATCCAGTCTGGTTGCAATATTGGCCCAGAGACTGGTGCGAATTCTTTGTCCTGTTTGCCGTGAAGCTTATAAACCTAATGACTTAGAAAAACAAAAGCTGGGTATTGATATTAATGAATCTGTTGAGTTTTACCGTGCAGTTGGATGCCCGCATTGTAATAATCATGGTTATAAAGGCAGAACAGGAGTTTATGAACTATTAATTGTCGATAATGAAATCCGAACCATGATTCATGATGATGTTTCCGAGCAGGAAATTGAAGCTCTGGCCAGAAAAACAACCCAGTCAATTGTTACCGATGGAGCACGATTAGTGTTAGACGGTACCACCACAACGAATGAAATATTCCGGGTCATCAGAAATAATGAATAGTTATTTTATTATGACTCAGAATTAACGGGAACGTATTATTTAGGAAAAAATAGTGCCGGCATTTGAATATAGTGCGCTCAATGCACAGGGTAGAACTGAAAAAGGTGTTTTAGATGGAGACTCATCAAGACAGATTAGTCAAAAACTGAAAGAACAGTCACTGATCCCTTTAAAAATTACTGAAATCAGTCGCCGTCAAAATACTGAAGTTTCTATGCCCTTTATAAAACGAGGCATTTCCACTTCTCAATTATCTATTTTAACCCGTCAACTGGCTACTATGATCCGTTCTGGCAGTCCGGTTGAAGGTGCTCTGACGGCAGTTATTCAGCAGAATAATAATTCACGAGTAAAAAGTATTTTAATGGCTATTCGTTCCAGAGTCAGAGAAGGTTACACCCTGGCTGATGCTCTGGACGAATTTCCGCATGTTTTCCCTCATTTATACCGTGCAACTATTGCTTCCGGAGAACAGGCTGGTCAACTTGATTTCGTTCTGGGCAGAATGGCTGATCATGTAGAACACAGTCAGGCACTGCGTAACAAAATTATGCTGGCGATGGTTTATCCTGTCGTTTTGACTTTTGTTGCCATTTTGGTGACTGTTATTTTACTGACCTTTGTTGTGCCCAAGGTGATTCAGGTTTTTGAAGATATAGATCAGGCATTGCCGGGTATTACTCTTTTTCTCATTGCTCTGAGTGATTTTTTACGTAATTATGGACTCTATATTGCAATTTTAATCACTATGAGTCTTCTTGTTTTTAATATGATGCTTCGGACGGCCTCGTTTAAATTTGCCTGGCATGCTTTTTTATTAAAAGTACCTGGTGTTTCACATCTGGTTAAGGGTATAAATACAGCCGTTTTCGCTCGTACTTTCAGTATCCTGGCTGGTAGTGGAGTGAATGCACTTGAAGCCATGCGGATTTCTGCTTCGGTTATGGGAAATAAAAAGATGAAAAAGGCTGTTCTTGATGCTTCTGAACGTGTCAGAGAAGGAGCTGCAATTAGTCCGGCGCTTGAGAAAAGTAAATGTTTTCCACCCATGACAATTTATTTAATTGCCAGTGGTGAGAGCAGTGGTAATCTGGTTGAAATGCTCGAATATGCAGCGGAAAGTCAGGAAAACGAATTTGAAACTATCACCAGCACCATTATGGGGCTATTTGAACCTTTATTAATAGTTGTAATGGGCGGTGTTGTTTTATTTATTGTGGTGGCAATTTTATTGCCAATATTTCAATTAAATAAATTAGTGGGAGCTTAATATTTTGTCTAGACGTTTAAATCAATCAGGTTTTACCTTGATTGAAATTATGGTTGTCATTGTCATATTGGGAATTCTGGCCTCAATTGTTGTGCCCAATATTATGGAAAGTCCAAATGAAGCGCGTATTGTTAAGGCTAAGCAGGATTTACGCACTCTGGAAGGGGCTCTGAATCTTTATAAACTGGATAACTTCAACTACCCCAGTACCGATCAGGGATTAGAGGCGCTGGTCAATAAGCCCTCCGGTCTGCCTGAAGCAAAAAACTGGAAAAAAAATGGTTATATGAAAAAAATTCCTAAGGATCCATGGGGTAATGAGTATCTTTTTTTGAGTCCGGGTACTCATGGGGAAATTGATATCTATACCCAGGGTGTTGATGGTCTTAAGGGCGGCAGTGATGCCGCAGCAGATATCGGTAACTGGGAACTGTACTAGTCTTATGGGCAAGCCCAGACGTTTCTCTATCAGGGAAAATGGCTTTAGCCTTATAGAGCTTATGATAGTTGTGCTTATTATCGGCATCAGTACCAGTATGGCAGTTATATATATCGATACCAGTGATGACCGATTGAAAAGTGAAGCGAAACGTTTGTTTGCCATGGTGCAGCTTGCCCGTGATGATGCAATTTTCAAGGGTGAAAGTCTGGGGCTGGTTATTAAACCTGATGAATATTCTTTTTCCCGTCTGGAAGACGGCAAATGGATTCAGATTATAGAAAAACCATACAGAGTTTTTGAACTCAGTAGTGATTTGAAATTACGTTCATTGAGTAAAAACAACCAGGCAGACTTGATTTATTTTTTACCTACGGGTGAAAGCAGTGAATTTCAAGTTTGGATAAGCAATAACAACGATTCAGAATATGTTTTAAATGGAAACATCCTGGGTGAGTTATCACTAAAACCTCAGTTTTAAATAGACAAGAGTCTCTCTAATGCATAAAGCATTGCATATCGTATTGCGCAGAAAGCAACAGGGTTTTACTCTGATTGAAATTATTATTGCCTTACTGGTAATCAGCGTTGCTTTAGGTGCAGTTATAAATACAACCTCTTCAAGTGTCAGGCATGGTACACATATCAAAGAAAAAACAATTGCTCTTTGGGTAGCACAAAACCATATTGCTGAGATAACTATGGGGCAACAATGGCTCTCCAGTGGAACAAATGCTCAGGAAGCCAAAATGGCTGGCAAGGCATGGTTTATACAAAACAAAATCACGCAAACACCGGATCAAAACATAAGGCGAATGGATATATCTGTCTATTCTGATAAAAAAATAGAAACTAAACTTGTCACCCTGACCGCCTATATCAGTAAACCGTTTGCTTCTAGTCAAACTGATGATGGGTTGCAGACAAATGTTAAATAGAAAAAGCAGGGGGTTTACACTCCTGGAACTGATGATTGCTATCAGTATTTTTTCTATTGTTTCTCTGCTGTCGATGGGTGGATTATCAAGTGTACTTGATACGCAGAAGCATACGGAAGAAAACCTTCATCAGTTAACACGTATTCAAATGGCTTTTACGATTCTATCACGTGAATTACAGCAATTTTCCTTACGTTCCATCAGAGATGAATATGGTGCAAATATTGCCGCTATCAGTAGTCAAACCAGTGAAGGTGTTAATGGTATAGAATATACTCACCAGGGACGTTTTACTCTGGGCAATAGTGTCAGTTTACAGCGAGTTGCCTATTATCTTGAAGATAAACAATTGATTAAAAAAGTATGGAAAGTATTGGATCGGGTAGAAGACAGTAAACCTGAGAAACTGGTTATTCTGGATAATATAGAACAAATGGATTTTTCTTTTTATGTAGCTCAAGCACAGGGTGATGGAGAATGGCAGGATTTTTGGACTGAGGATGGGGATTTACAATTAAGGGCAATAAAACTTTCATTAACTACGAAAAATTATGATGAACTTTACCGAATTTTTCCTATTCAATAATTTTTTGTTTAATAAAGAGGCACAATATAAGAAGCCAGGCAGGCAAAGCGGAATTGCTTTATTGTTGTCGATAATGATTGTTGCGCTTGTTTCTATTGTCAGTGTCACAATAATTACTCAACGGCATTTACAAATATATCGAACTTCAAATTTGTATTTCCATGATCAGGCTTATCAATATTCTCTTGGAATTGAGCGTTGGGGATTGAGTGCTTTAAGTCAGGATTTTGAAAAGGATAAAAAAGAAAAAAAACTGTTTGATAGTCACCAGGATATCTGGAATAGCGCTCTGGTTAATTTTGATGTTGAGCAGGCAACTATAGATGGTGTTATTTTTGATCTGCAAGGTCGTTTTAACTTAAATAACCTCGTTTTTCAGGGTAAGGTACAAACTAAATGGCTGGCAAGTTATAAACGTTTGTTAGACACTTTGGATTTGCCCCCATCATTAGCATCGACTCTTGTTGACTGGCTCGATGCAAATGAACTGCCTACGGGTGAATCAGGAGCAGAAGATATCTTTTATATTGCACTTGAACAGCCATATAGAACAGCGAATCAGCCACTGGTACATTTATCTGAACTTTTACTTATAAAAGATTATAATGAAGACGTGCTTAATGTTTTAAAACCCTATGTGTTTGTTGCACCTTCAGGTACTCCAGTTAACATTAATACCAGTTCTGTTAAAGTCTTACGGGCAATAATTCCCGATTTTTCAGACAATCAAGCCGGAACATTAATGACTCAGATTGAAGGTACGCCTTTTACTACTGTTGAAGATTTTTTAAAAGAACAACTTCTTAAAAATAAGTTAATTGAAAAGAACCAGATTAGTGTGCAGTCAAATTATTTTGTTGTTAATAGTCGTGTGTCTATTAATAAAACGAAGATAAACTTACAAACGCTAATCAACCGGAATGAACAGGGTGACATCAGCATTGTTGCTCGACAGGAATCACTTTTGTATGACAAAGTGATCCCCAATGATAAATCAGATTAGTTATTATGTTGAACACAGAGGAGCTCTGTTGTGAATAAGATGGTCGTGTGGTTTCATGATATTCCAGATGAGCCGGATACTATAATTGACAATCAATTATTTGAACGAATTAAAGTTTCTGCTTTTAAAGCTGCGGGTTTAAATCAACGTGCAAAAAAACTGTTTAATGGTGATTTTAATGGATTTATCCATTACATTAAAAAGAACAACTCGCGTGAATCTTCTTTTAATAATGTAGAAATTGTCTTACCTGCAAAAGAAGTACTCTATACAAAAGTTTCTGTGCCAAGTAAATCAAGAAATCGTATTATGCAGGCTCTGCCATTTATACTTGATGATAGTCTTATAAAAGATGTGGACAAACAATATCTTGCACTAGGTAATGTAAAATCCGGGCAGTGCAATATAGCAATAATAAGTCGTTTTATAATCACTCAAATCTATGAACAATTTAAAAAACTTTCTCTACCGGTTTCAATTATTACCTCAGAGTTGTTTCAATTACCCTGGCATCAAGACAAGTGGACAATAGCTTTCAATCAGGATGAAGTATTTATTCGTACGGGATCTCAAAGCGGCATAACAATTAAAGATAATAATATTGATTTTGTTTTTAAACTTTTACTATCAAATAATGAACTTCCTCATAACTCTATCTCAGAGGTGGATGATGAAAAAAACAAAATAGTTCAGGATAGACCGAAATCAATTATTATTTATGCAAATAAACAAACTGAAAATGTAGAAAAAATTATATCTATTGCTGAAAGTTACCACATTGAAACGGAAACTATTAAAGGTAATTTATTAAAATTCGCACTTTCTGCACAACAAAAGAATATTAAAAATTTGAATTTCATGAACAGAGGAATAAATTTACTACAAGGCGAATTTAATCCGGCTGGAATTAATCAGATTAATATTCCATTTTTTAAAACTCTGGGAACTCTTTTTGTTCTATGGATGTTTAGTCAGGTTTCCTTTATGGGCTATCAATGGTATCTGAATAAAAACAATCTATATAAAGTGGAAACAGAGCTGGAGCAATTGTATTTTAAAACATTTCCTGATTCAAAAAGATTAATCGATGTTCGTTCTCAAACGGAGAATTACTTAAAGCAATTAAAAAAACAATCGACTGATGATGAATCATTTCTGAGTCTTCTTGGCCAGGTTGGTGAAAAAATACATCGATTTAAAGATATTAAAATTCAATCCTTACGTTTCAATGACAATGTTCTGCAACTTGAAGTTTTATCAAAAGGGTTTGTTTTTAATAAGTTGAAATCCAGTCTGCAAGAAGAACAGGGACTGCTGGTTGAGGAAAAATCTTCTTCCAGAATTAAAGGTGAAGTTCATTCCGTTATTAACTTCAGAATGAAAAACTAGACTGACTGGAGTGACAAATGCATGATTTAAAGCAAAAGTGGTCTGCCCTGAAAAATAGTGAACGTAAGCTGATCCTGTATGGCTCAATATTTGCTGTTATTGTGGTGTTTTATTTTTATATATGGTTACCTTATAGCAAGTTAATGGATAGTTATCGGCTGCACACTTTATCTGCTCAGGAAGATATTAGTTTTTTGAAGCAGGCAAGTATTCAAATTAAATATTTAAAACAAGGTTCACTATCTCCTGTTGCTTCTTTCAAGGGCTCATTTATTAATACAGTCGATAATAGTCTCAAACAAAACGGACTAAACAAGTTTGTTGGGTTGTTGGAAAATAGCGGCGGAGATAAAATTATTATTCAATTTAATAAAATTAGTTTTAATTCATTAATTAAATGGACGGGAAATATTAAAAAACGTTATGGTATTTTAGTAAAAAATATCGATTTGCAAAGAGATGATACTGGAAAAATGGTTAATGCACGTATCATACTGAAAAAAATGTAAATTATCATTTAGGCATGATGTTGTTAAACTAGTTTGACTCGAGCATTATTATAGACGGGACTTTAGGTAATATGAAACGTATAAGTATTTTTATTCTAATCAGCATTATTTTATCAGGCTGTCAGACAAACTCTGTGATTGATGGTGTGACAAATGATGCAGTTATCGATACTGGAAATGATGATTATTACATGCAAATTGCCAAGGATCTTTATGTATCAAAACAATATAAACAATCCTATCAAATTGCCAGTAAACTTGCTGAAAATAATAATGTTGAAGCACAATATTTGTTGGGTTATCTTGTTTATTATGGCCAGGGGGTACCGGCTGATGTTGAACAGGGAACTAAATGGATAAAAGCTTCCGCTGATACCGGGTATCGCCCGGCCATTGAAGCGCTGGTGATGATAAAACATGGTCTGACGCCAGATAATAAATGCCCATCTGTTATTGGCCCAGCACCAATTAAAGTGCCCCCAGCCAATAAAAAACCTTCAGTTTCCGAAAAAACAAAAGCTGGTAATTCAAGCTTGCTTAAAGAGGGTGAGGTATTAATAACTCCCAGCAAGTAAAGCAAAATAACATTATGGTGTTTTAACCTCTGCCTGTCGCTGATAATAGGTAATATTGCAATAATTCTAATATCTGATACTGACCAGACTTAATTCATTGGTTGTTACACCGAGTTGGTAATCACTTTCCAATTTTCCGTGTACACCGATATACCAGATAATGGGGGTATTGCTGCTGAGTCGGCAGGTTTCTATTAATTTGCCTGATTTTTTCGGCGCGCATTGGAAGTCATCATTGCTTGGTTTTTTTGAACTTGAGACATAAAGATCGGCATCATCACTTATTTTACGGAGTTTAACGGTAAGTTTGGCTGCGGTTTCTACTTCTATTTTATAAAAGTGCCAGTCATCGTGATTAATCAGTTCTTCAACGACATCTTCCGAGTAAATAGAGGTTGCGAGTTTCTCTGTAGTGGAAGATTCTTCGTTGGCAAAAGACTGTGAACCAGAAAATAGTAGAAATATAAAAGTGATCAGGTAATATTGAATTTTCATGAAGTTTCCCCCTCTTCATAGTGATAAAGTGATAGAAATCACATTTAACTATAAGTTTATGCTTACCTGCAATTAATTCCATGACATTTCACGCAAAGAAAATGACATTTTGCGCAAAAATTAAGCAATTACACCCTCTTTACAAACAATTTAAGCCTAATTTAGCGATTTGTCTCCATAATTAACTGGATCATTTTTTTAGCGGCCTGTGACAGACTTCTGTTTTTGTGAACCACAATCCCTAAGGTACGGCTGGCTGAAAATTCAGGTATGCTTATGCTGGCCAGACTTTCGTCAATCAGTGTTTGTGGCAAAACACTCCAGCCCAGTCCGACGCTGACCATCATCTTAATCGTTTCCAGATAATTGCTGGATAACTTAACCTGTAAGTCCATATTAAATTCAGCAAAATATTTATCCAGTAACTCTCGGGTATAGGTGCCTTTCTCCGGTAAAATTGCAGGAAACTGTGTTAATCTTTGTAGTTTCTTATAGTTCTGATTATTTTTATCTGATTTTGAATGTATTTTTTTTAAAATTGGGTGACCATTTTGAATGGTAATGCTTAATGGATCGTTCCAGACCTTTATTAATTCAAGACACTGAGAGGGATTATTAGGCAGGGTAATAACGGCTAATTCAATTTCAGCATTTTCTACTGCCAGACAGGACGCTTCAGAATCTTTAAAATCCAGATTTAAATCAACCTGTGGAAACTGGTTGACATAATTTTTTAATACAGGGGGGAGATGATGTAAGCCAATATGATGGCTGGTGGCCATAGCCAGTTTGCCGGAAACTACTCCGCCCATATCAGCTATAGAATTTCTGCTTGTTTTTAGTTCAGCAATAATACGTTGAGCGCCAGGCAAAAAAAGTCTGCCTGCTTCTGTGAGAATGACTTTTTTCTTTACCCGATCAAATAGCTGACAATTCAATTCAGACTCAAGGGCTGCAATACGTTTACTGATAGCAGGCTGAGTCAGGTGTAAAGCCTCTGCTGCCAGTGAAAATGACTGCATCTTTTCAACGGTCAAAAAGGTTTCGATTGCAGAAATATCCATTTTAAGCCTTTAAAATTAAAAAATACAAAATGCATAACAATTAGTTATGTAAATTATAAAAAAAATGAATTTGAGTTATTTTAAATAAAGAGCTACTCTGAATGCAAGAATTTTCAGGAATACGTCAGGAGAAAACTATGGCTACCAAAACGGCTACCAAAACAACTGCCAAAACCTTATATGATAAATTATGGGAAAGTCATGTTGTCAGAGAAAATGAAGATGGTACGTCGTTATTGTATATTGATCGCCAGCTGATTCATGAGGTGACTTCACCGCAGGCTTTTGAAGGCCTAAGAATGGCTAATCGTACACCATGGAAATTATCAGCCAACCTGGCCACACCGGATCATAATGTACCTACGACTGAGCGTGATCAGGGTATTGCTGATCCAATATCAAAGCTTCAGGTTGATACTCTGGATCAAAATTGTGACTTCTTTTCTATTACTGAATTTAAAATGGATGATATTCGTCAGGGTATTGTCCATGTTGTTAGTCCGGAGCAGGGCGCAACACTGCCGGGCATGACATTGGTTTGCGGCGATTCTCACACTTCAACACATGGAGCTTTCGGTACTCTGGCCTTTGGTGTCGGTACGTCGGAAGTTGAACACGTTTTGGCAACACAATGCTTGATTCAAAAAAAATCAAAGAATATGCAGGTTCAGGTTAATGGTGTGCTGAATCCCGGTGTGACAGCCAAAGATGTGATTCTGGCTATTATCGGCAAAATTGGTACGGCTGGTGGAACAGGCTATGCCATTGAGTTTAGCGGTGAGGCAATCGAGTCCCTGTCAATGGAAGGACGCATGACCATATCCAATATGGCGATAGAAGCTGGTGCCAGAGCCGGTATGATAGCCGTTGATGATACGACTATTGAATATGTCAAAGATCGTCCCTATTCGCCCAGGGATGAGCAATGGGAGCAGGCCGTTGCCTATTGGAAAATTTTCAGATCGGATCACGATGCGCAATTTGATAAAGTGGTAGTTTTAGACGCCATTGACATTAGACCGCAGGTGACCTGGGGTACCTCACCTGAAATGACCATTTCTATCGATGAATTGATTCCTGATCCAGCCGCCGAAAGTGACCCGGTTAAACAGGAAGGAATGAAGGCCGCCCTGGCATATATGGGTTTGCAGGCAGGTTCAGCGATAAATGAAGTCCCTGTTGATGTGGTATTTATCGGCTCCTGTACTAATTCGCGTATTGAAGATTTTCGAGCTGCTGCTGCTGTGGTCAAAGGCAAAACAGTTGCAGACAATGTTAAACAGGCTCTGGTTGTACCCGGTTCTGGCCTGATTAAACAAAAGGCAGAAGCAGAAGGTCTGGATAAAATTTTTCTCGATGCGGGGTTTGAATGGCGTGAACCAGGCTGTTCCATGTGTCTTGCTATGAATGCCGATCGCCTTGAACCTCAGGAGCGCTGTGCTTCAACTTCAAACCGAAATTTTGAAGGCCGTCAGGGGCAGGGTGGACGTACCCATCTGGTGAGTCCTTCTATGGCTGCGGCGGCGGCAATTGCGGGTCATTTCATCAATGTTAACGAATTATAAGTCAGGGGCAGAACATGGAAAAATTTACTAAAATTACCGCAATAGCGGTGCCTTTGGATAGAGCCAATGTTGATACAGATGCTATTATTCCCAAGCAATTTTTAAAATCCATTAAGCGTACTGGCTTTGGTCCCAATCTGTTTGATGAGTGGCGTTATCTGGATCATGGTGAGCCGGGAATGGACAATTCATCACGTCCGCTTAATCCAGATTTTGTGTTAAACAAAGCCCGTTATGCGGGAGCCAAAATTCTTCTGGCCAGAGACAATTTCGGTTGTGGCTCATCACGTGAACATGCACCCTGGGCGCTGGAAGATTTTGGTATTCGGGTTATTATTGCACCCAGTTATGCCGATATTTTTTATAATAACTGCTTTAAAAATGGTTTATTACCTATCATACTGCCTGAACAAACAGTCGATGCATTATTTAAAACAGTTGAATCAACAGAGGGTTTTCAGTTAACGGTTGATCTGGAACAGCAGACCATATCGTCTTCAGAAGCAGATATCAATGTCAGCTTTGAGTTGGATAAATTTCGTCGACACTGCTTACTGGAAGGTCTGGATGAAATAGCTCTTACTCTGGAACATGCGGATGATATACGTGCCTATGAAGCCAGACAGAAGCTAATTACACCTTGGTTATTTGCTTGATTTTATGTAGGGGCGAATT
>Ga0209013_10001507_pt1 | contig 21528 bp, 14 predicted proteins | sample Cruoilmetagenom2_FD_187291 | JGI IMG/M metagenome (GOLD analysis project Ga0209013, IMG submission 187291) | Oil polluted marine microbial communities from Coal Oil Point, Santa Barbara, California, USA - Sample 2 (SPAdes) (version 2) | ecosystem: Environmental > Aquatic > Marine > Oil seeps ...
TCATACGGTAATGACTAACAGGTACAGCACGTTAAGTTATATGTTCCAGATGATAATGGCTGCAAAGCACGGATTTGTTACCATTAATATTGATCCACGCGGACAGTCCGGATATGGCAGAAAGTTTAATGAAGCCAATTTTAAAGATCCGGGCAAAGCACAGACAGAGGATCTTGAAGATCTGATGAAAGAGATTAGAAAAGGTGGATTCGGAATAGATGATAAGCGTGTAGGGCTTCATGGATGGAGTTTCGGCGGATACCAGACCCTTTACACAATGTTTAATTCTCCTGATACTTTCGCATGCGGAATTTCTGCTGCACCTCCCACACAATGGGAAAATTATAATTCCTGGTATACCGGAGAGACAATAGGGGATTCAAAACGGGGAAAAATGAACATCAGAAAGTATTCTCTCATCCCCATGGCAAAGAACCTTAAGAATCCCCTTCTCCTTGTTCATGGAATGATGGATTATAATGTTCTTTACCAGGATACTGTCAACGTATACAGAGCTCTTCTCGAATCCGGGAAGGAAACACTTGTTGACCTCTTCCTCGATCCTGAGGGCGGCCATGGCCTCGGAGGAGCGATAAAGAACAAAGGGACGTATAAAAAATTCGAATCGTGGTTTGTTGATAAACTGAAAAAGAAAGTAAAGGAAATAAAAAAAGAGCCTGAACTTTAGACTGAAATTCAATCTCTGGGCAGTCTGAAATTGTCCGGAGATATACTGTTGAAGTGTTAAAAAAATTAACACCAAATTTTTTTATAGCAGATACGTGCCTGAAAAGGCTGATCTCAGCATGGTGTAAACTGTAAAATAATTTAACACGCCCGAAACTCTGTTCTATAGGTGCGTTTCCAATCTGTTGTTCAAATATTTTACAATTAGTATGGCCGGGATCTTCGATGAAACCCGAAGATCCTTTGCAGCAGGTCAATTCCTGTTTTTGGCACGAAAATTGCCAACGTACATATCCACAAAAAAAGGAGGATATTATGAATAGAAAAAGAAAGATGGTTTTACTAATTGACGATGAGTCATCAATAAGAAGGAATCTTGCATTAAGCCTTAATCAGCTGGGATACGATACCGAACCGGCAGAAGATGGGGTCAGTGGTTTGAAAAAACTTGATATGTTCATGAGACATGATATTACACCTGCAGCAGTTGTTCTCGATATTCAACTGCCTGACATACTCGGGACAAAACTTGCCACTATAATCAAGTTCAGATACCCGGGAGTTCCTGTTATTCTTATTACAGGTTTTGTTGATAAACTCAATCCTGAAGAAATTGTAGATATGAACATTAAAGCACTTGTTCAGAAACCTTTTAATGCAGAACAGCTTGTAGAGCATTTTGTTGAATCTCCAGTCGAAACTGCACAGCCGGAAGTTGAAGTGGCAGAAGATATTTCAAGATCGGGTTATCTTCTTGTTAAACTGGATAAAGGTGCTGATTTTGCCGAGTCATACAGAAATCTTTATTATATGGATAACGTTGTTTATTGTGATGCCACAAAGGGAGATCACGATATCTTTATGCTGGTTCAGGGCGGAACAATGGATGAGATAAGAGCAATTGCAGAAGATAAGGTTGCAAAGGTCAATGGAGTTGCTGATGTAAAACTTCTCGAAGTCGGGAATCCTTTCCTCGATGATGCTACAACTGACGTTCTCAATGCAGCGGAAGATGCACTTTCTGAAGGCCCTTCAGGATTTGGTAAAGAGAGGAAGATGTCCAACAAGGTTTGCTCTTACATTCTTCTTGATGTAGAAAAAGAGAAGCTTGATAAGGTTTATCCTACTCTTAAACTTGATGAAAATGTGGTATTCTGTGATTACACATCCGGAGATCACAGTATTGTTCTTTTTGTTCAGGGTTCATTTTATACTGATATTGATAAATTTATTGAAGAGAGAGTTCTTCCGATAGACGGAATACTGAAAGTAAAGAAATTTCCTGTAGTTAATCTTTTTGAAATGTGATCTTTCAGGATCTGTTTTTTTAGAAGAAAAATTCCGGAGGATATTGAATATGAAAGAAGTAATTGTAAAAGAATTTGAAATGGGTATAAAAGAGTTCAAGCTTGACCTGCTGAGAGACGGGGGCAATGCCGGCTCCCTTATCCCCCTTCTGCAGTCAGCTCAGGATTCATACGGTTATGTACCTGAAAAAGCGATCAATTATATAAGTGAATTTGCCGGAGTGCCTGCAGCGGAAATATACGGGGTTGTAACTTTTTATTCACAATTCCGCCTTAAACCTCTCGGCAAGTATATTGTTAAGATCTGTGAGGGGACAGCATGTCATGTTAACGGAGCAAAAAGTATTGTAAATATGCTCCTGAACGAACTCGGGATCGGTGTCGGAGAGACAACGGATGATGGAATGTTCAGCGTCCTTTCAGTTGCATGTCTCGGCTGCTGCTCCCTTGCACCTGTCATGATGATAAATGATGAGACTTACGGAAGTCTGACACCGGATAAGGTCAGGAAAGTTCTGAAAGAATACAGAAAGAAGTGAGAGGGAAACAGATATGACTGAAATTAAAGTAGGGCTCGGGACATGTGGAATTTCTGCCGGAGGTTACGGGGTATACGATGAGCTGAAGGCTGTGAAGGAAAACAAAAATCTTGAATTTGATCTTAAAGAGACCGGATGTATGGGTATGTGCTATAGAGAGGTTCTTGTTGAGGTCAATGATGAAAAGGGAAGCTGGCTATATGCCAATGTTGATAAAAAGGGTGTTCAGAAGATAGTGGAAGATCACATTATCGGCGGTAATCCGGTTGATGAAATGCTTGTTAAGGCCGGGAAAAATGAAAATGAAGATCCGTTCTTTGAAGATCAGGAGAGAATAGTCCTCAGGAATTGTGGTGTGATCGACCCTAATTCTATTGATGAATATATTACCAATGACGGATATAAAGCGATCAGGAAGGTTATAAAGGATCTGTCTCCTGAAGATGTAATAAAAGTAGTAATGGATTCAGGTTTGAGAGGCCGGGGCGGTGGTGGATTTCCGACAGGCCTCAAATGGAAGTTTACCAGTGGTGCAGAGGGTGACAGCAAGTATGTTATCTGTAACGCTGATGAAGGAGATCCGGGGGCATTTATGGACAGAAGTGTTCTTGAGGGTGATCCCCATTCGGTGATCGAAGGGATGATGATCGCTGCATATGCGATCGGAGCTGAAAATGCTTATATTTATGTCAGAGCTGAATATCCGAAGGCGATCGAAAGGCTTAGGACGGCCATGGGTCAGGCTGAAGCAAATGGCTTTATAGGTAAAAATATATTTGGAACAGATATTAACTTCTCAATTAAAATAAAAGAGGGGGCGGGAGCTTTTGTCTGCGGTGAAGAGACGGCTCTTATTGCTTCAATTGAAGGTAAGAGGGGCGTCCCGCGTGTCAGGCCTCCATTCCCAGCTGTAAAAGGGCTGTGGGGAAAACCTACCAATATCAACAATGTTGAAACTTTTGCAAATATTCCCTGGATCATTTTGAATGGTGCGGAGGCTTATGCTTCCATGGGAACTGAAAAGAGTAAAGGGACCAAGGTTTTTGCCCTTGCAGGTAAGATCGAGAAAAGCGGACTTGCCGAAGTCCCGATGGGAATGACAATTAATGATATTGTTTTTAAGATCGGAGGCGGTATAAAGGACGGTGGTAAATTTAAGGCTGTTCAGATGGGCGGCCCTTCGGGCGGATGTATACCTGCTTCAATGGGTGATCTGAAAATAGACTACGATGAAATAACCAAGACCGGGGCCATAATGGGATCCGGGGGTATGATAGTTCTTGATGAAACTACCTGTATGGTAGACCTTGCAAAATTCTTTTTGACCTTTACTCAGAATGAATCCTGTGGGAAATGTACTTTCTGCAGGGTTGGCACAAAGAGAATGCTTGAGATCCTGGAAAGGATCACAGCGGGAAAAGGAGAAGAAAAAGATCTTGATCTCCTTGAAGAACTTTCTTATAAGATCAAGGATAGCAGTCTTTGCGGATTGGGCCAGACAGCACCAAACCCTGTCCTTACAACACTCAAATATTACAGAGAAGAGTACGAGGCTCATATAAGGGATAAGAAATGTCCGGCCCACAATTGCCCGGCATTGATCGAATACAAAGTAATTCCCGAAAAATGTACAGGATGTACCCTTTGTGCCAGAAATTGTCCGGTAGATGCGATCGAAGGGTCTGTTAAAGAGATCCATAAGATCGATCCGGAAAAATGTATCAAATGCTCACTCTGTTACCAGGCCTGCAAATTTGATGCTATCGAGAAAATATAGGATTAACCGGGAGACCCAGATGAAAGAAATTTCAGTTACAATAAATGGAAAAAAGATAACAACAACTGATGATAAGACCATTCTCCATGTGGTGAATGATAATAATATTGATAAGATCCCTACACTCTGTAATGATGACAGAATTGAGCCTTACGGGTCCTGTTTTGTATGTGTTGTAGAGGTTGAAGGAGTGAACAGGCTCCTCCCCTCATGTGCAACAAAAGTTACTGACGGGATGGTCGTTAATACAAAATCTGAAAAAGTAATTGAGTCGAGAAAGACAGCATTGGAGCTTCTCCTCTCGAACCATTATGCAGATTGTATCGGCCCCTGTATTAATAACTGCCCGGCAAATGTTGATGCACAGGGTTATATTGCTCTTATAGCAAAAGGGAAAAATGAGGAGGCTTTAAAACTCGTTAAGCAGAACAATCCTCTTCCCCTCTCCATAGGGAGAGTTTGCGTAAGAGATTGTGAAGTTGCCTGCAGAAGAGAGATCGTTGACGAAACCGTGGGGATCAATTATCTGAAAAGATATGTAGCAGATATTGATATGAAGCATATGTGGACCCCTGAAATAAATGAAGAAAAGGATGGTAAGGTTGCAGTGATCGGGGGAGGCCCGAGCGGACTCTCCTGTGCGTACTATCTCAGATTAAGCGGGTATAAGGTCACAATATTCGATAAACTACCTAAACTGGGTGGAATGTTGAGGTATGGGATCCCAGAATACAGGCTTCCCAAACAGATCCTCGACACAGAGATAAACTGGATCACCGGGCTTGGTATAGATGTGAAGACCGATGTTGAAATGGGTAAAGATTTTACTGCAGATTCGCTATTGGATGAAGGATACGATGCGATCTATCTTGCTGTCGGAGCTCAGAATGCCAGTAGTATGAGGCTTGAGCATGAGGATGAGACCGAAGGAGTTATGAAGGGTATAGATTTCCTGAGGGACCTGCAGCAAAAAGATGAAATGAAATTGAATGGTACGGTCGGTATTGTAGGCGGCGGTAACACTGCAATTGATGCTGCAAGGACTGCTGTCAGGCTGGGTGCTGAAAAGGTCATGATACTCTACAGGCGGTCCGAAAAAGAGATGCCCGCGCATCAGGCCGAGATCGATGCAGCCAGAGAAGAAGGGGTGGAAATGAAGATCCTTACTCTTCCGACAAAATTGATCAGAGACGGGAAAAAACTCAAAGGTGTTGAATGTATAGAGATGGAACTTAAAGAGGCTGAACCGGGCGAGAGGCCCAGGCCTGTTCCGATCGAGGGGTCGGAATTTGAAATAGAACTGGATTACCTCGTTGGTGCGATCGGCCAGAGTGTCGATATTTCATTTAATGAGTCCGACAATCAGGTTGACCTGGAAAAATGGGGAACCATTATAGTAAATGATAAAACAATGGAAACATCGAGAAAAAAGGTGTTTGCCGGCGGAGATGTTGTTACGGGGCCTTTCACGGCAATTACTTCCATAGCCCATGGAAAGAGGGCTTCTGCTGCTATTGATAAATATCTGGAATATGGTATCGCCAAAGGAGCACCAAAAAAGTTCTTCAGTTTTAAACATAAATTCAACGATGTTCCCGAACATGAACTTTACGATGCGGCAAACGTGAAGAAAGAGAGGATGAGAGAGATGGAGCCCTCTTTGAGAACTAAATGTTTCGATGAGGTTGAACTCGGTTTCTCGGCTGAACAGGCTGAGAATGAGGTTAAAAGATGCCTCGAGTGCGGCTGTTCGGAGTACTATGATTGTGAACTGAGAAAGTATAGTGATGAGTACGGTATCAACATAGATGATTATGTCGGTGAGGTCAGAAAATATAAAGTTGATAATGATCACCCTTTTATATCTCTTGATCCCAATAAATGTATAAATTGCGGAAAATGTGTCAGGATCTGCGCCGAGATACTTGAAGTATCTGCCCTTGGATTTGTAAATAGGGGTTTCTCAGCTGTAGTAAAACCTGCAATGGAAAAACATTTGATGGAGACCAATTGTATCTCCTGTGGAAATTGCATTGATGTCTGCCCTACAGGTGCAATTTCTGAGAAGTATCCTTATAAAGTGCTTGGTACCCTGCCAAAAGAGAATCATGAATCGATCTGCCACTTCTGTTCGGTCGGATGCAGGATAAATTATAAGGTTATTGATGATGATATATATTATGTCTCAAATTCCACTGAGTCGATCACCGATTCACACAATGACGGTTATCTGTGTACCAAGGGAAAATTCGGACACCGGTACCTTCTCTCCGGTGAAAGGATAAAAGAGGCATCAATAAAGAAGGGCGGCACAATGAATACTGTCAGCCTTGATAAAGCTCTCGAACACTCCGTGAACGAAGTGAACAGGATCATCGGGAAGTACGGCCCCGATTCTGTTGCAGTTTTCGGATCTCCGAAAATGTCCAATGAAGAGCTTTATCTCCTGTCAAAATTTGCGAGAAAGGGATTAAAAACCAACAATGTCGCTTCTTTTTCAGATCTGGCATACGGCATTGAACAAGACAGCCTGGATCAGGCCTATGGAATGACGGCTTCAACTGCAACACTTAATGATATGGAAGATAGTGATATTGTAGTTCTTTTAAATTCAGGCCTCTCCTCAGAGAATCTGATCGTTGAGCAGAAGATCAAAGCAGCACAGAAAAAAGGGACAGAGTTGATATTGATAAACTCTTCCGAGATCAAGCTGACCAAGTTCGCAGATCTCTGGATCGATACAAGAAAAGGGACCAATACGATACTGATGAACGGCCTCATAAGGGAAATGATCAGAAGTGGAAACTATAATAACCGAAGGGGACTTGAATCACTGAAGGGCCTTGTGGACGAATTCAGTAGTGAAAAAGTGACACGTATGACGGGGATCAGTGTGAAAAAATATGATACTCTGATCGAAAAACTGTCAACGAAAGAGAAAAGAGTGATTTTTATTTACAATATAGATTCAAGACTGGAAAAATCTGCAAATGACCTGAAAGCTGTCGGGAACTTCCTCTCTGTGACCGGAAGGGTGAAAGGTGAAGGGAACGGAGTTGTTATCCTCAGAGATTATGTTAACTCCACCGGAATTGGAGACATGGGTGTTTCTCCTCAATATCTTCCCGGAAGGATAGGATATGGTGAGGGGGATCAGATCGAAGCTCTGGGAAAAGCCTGGGACATGGATCTGATGGAAGTTTTCAAATCCTCAGATCTGAAAATGAAACTGGCAAAAGGGGAGATAAAGGCGGCATTTATTTTCGGAGAAAATCCCTTTATAGAAACAGAAGGCCTCAAACTTCTCGGAGGTCTTGAATTTCTTGTTGTCAGTCAGATGTTCAATGATCAGACCTCAAGGGAAGCTGATGTTATCCTTCCGGCATCCTCATATATCGAACAGAACGGTTCATACACGAACTCAGATACCAGGATTCAGATGAACAAAAAAGTATTTAATCCTCCCAACGGTATAGAGAATTGGAAAGTTATCACGAAGCTTGCTGCAGGGTTCGAAGGTTCGGGATTCAGTTACGATTCATCTGAAGAAATATTTGATGAGATAAAGGATGTGAACAGATTATACAAGGGTGCAGAGGATAACTTCTGCTGGAATGTAAATTGGAAGATAGAAGCTCCGGCGGAAATTTTATATGAAACATCCATCGACACTGTTGAGCCGAAGAAGCATTCAATGTTATACTCAGAGGAGTATTTTAATTCGAAAATAAGATATAATTTAAAAAGATTTTAAATGGTAATGCTTAACAAAGAAAATTTTGCCCTCGGCGTCATTAACAATATCATTATAGTTAATGAGGCAAATGTAATCCTATTTATCGGAGATACCATAAAAGATATGGTCTATAAAGGAACTGATAACACTGGTTCCTGTATCTTGGAAGGGTTTCCCGGTGAAGAGGCCGGCAGAGTCCTCGAAAAAAATATTCTCCATGTAAGAAAAGAGAAAATTACCAGATCATTTTTTCACAATGAACTAAAAAAGAAGATAATTATCTTTCCGGCAAACTATGAGAAAGATAAAAATATAATCATCTCTTTTGAAGATGAGATCGTTAATGCGAATGTCATCTCCCTGGAGCTGAAGGAACGTGTTAAAGAACTTCAATGCCTGTTCAGTATCAGCCATGAGATCAATGCGGCCCGAACCCTTGAAGAGGTGTTTGAAAATACCATTGGCCATATGATCAATGGTTTTCAATTCCCCGAGGAGACCTCAGTTGCTATCAAACTTGACAAAAAAATATACGGGGTCGACAAGAGTGAAGATAATGTCGAAACGATCGAGGAAAAAATAGCAGTACACGATGAAGAAAGGGGGACTATCAAAGTATCTCTCCCCCTTGGGAAGGGATTCCTTAAAGAGGAGCATGCACTTCTGAAGGAGATCGGAGACAGTTTCTCTAAAACCCTCGAGCGAGTAGAGGGAAGACAGGCCCTTGAGAAGAAAAAGCTGATACTTGAAAGAAAGAACGTTAAGCTTCAGGAACTCACCAAGGAGTGTGCCCGGAACCGTGAGGAACTTGAGACACTGATAGGTGCAATAACTGACCGGATATATGTTGTTGAGAAGGGAGGAAATATCTCCATGAGCAACAACAAGGATATAGGCGATCCGGAAGGGAAGTTCAAGGCCTTATGCGAAACAGAATTCAAAAGCAGTGAAAGTCCGATCATGAAGGTTTTTGCCAGCGGTAAAAGTGTGAACTTTGAAAAGAAAATTGATGATTTTTATTATTCAATAAGGGCTTATCCGATCTTTACCGAAAATGAGAATGTTGAGAAAGTCCTGGTAATGTGCAGGAATATTACAGAGAAAAAAGAGCTTGAGAATCAGATGCTCCAATCCAATAAGCTGGCTTCACTGGGGAAACTGGTAGCCGGGATCGCTCATGAGATCAATAATCCCAATACATTTATAAGAGGGAACCTGAAGATCATTAAAGAGTCTTTTAATGATATTTTCCCCATTACTGACAAATATAATAAGAGTAACAATAATTTGAAGATCGCCCGCCTCGATTATGATATATTCAAGGAGAATGTGCCTTTTCTGATAAATGATATGTTCGAGGGGTCAAACAGAATAAAGAAGATAGTCGATGATCTAAGGAACTATGCAAGAAAGGATGAAGGATTTCTGACGGACGATGTTGATATCAATATGGTTATTAATAATGCCTACAGGCTAGTTGAAGGGCAGACACGCCGGATGGCAAAAGTTACCCTTCAGCTTGACGAGAAACTTCCGGTTTTCAAAGGGAATTTTCAGAAACTGGAGCAGGTTGTGGTGAATCTGATCCTCAATGCTGCTCAGTCCATGAGCGGGCAGAAAGGGAAGGTTCAATTAAATTCATCTCTGTCAGAGGATAATAATTCAGTTGAAGTAAAGGTTAGTGATAACGGGAAAGGGATAGACGAGGAAATAATCAGTTCGATCTTTGACCCTTTTTTTACAACGAAAAGGAACAAAGGCGGAACAGGGCTTGGACTTTCGATCTCATACGGGATTATAAAGGAACATGGCGGAGAGATAGCCGTGTCCAGTAAACCCGGAGAAGGGACTGAGTTCAGGATAATAATTCCTTTAAAGAGGGGAACCGATAAATGAAGAATATTCTTGTAGTAGATGATGATGCGGCGATCTTAAATTATCTGAACATGATCCTCCTTCAGACCGGAAGATTCAAAATAAAAACTGTTCAGGATTCCACTCAGGTTTTCGGTATTCTCGAGAGTGAAAACTTTGACATTATTCTTATTGATATGGATATGCCGGAAGTAACAGGCATAGATATTCTTAACTATATAAAAAAAGAAGAGGTTAATATAGTCCCTGTGGTACTTACCGGGGTTGAGGATGTTGACCTTGCGATCTCTGCGATGAAATCAGGGACCTTTGATTATCTGCTTAAGCCGATAGAAGAGGAAAAACTTCTTCAGGTGCTCGATTCTGCATTAATTAATATAGATATAGAGAGAGCAAAGTCGGATTCGGATGAGACAATATCCAGGAGATCTCTTAAATATTCAGAGGCATTCAAAGATATAATAACTTCTGATCCGGAAATGCTGAAGATATTTCAGCTTGTTGAAAAGCTTTCGGTTACGGATAACAGCATCCTGATCTGGGGAGAAAGCGGTACGGGGAAGGAACTTGTAGCCAGGGCGATACACGATATAAGTGAGCGTCGGGATAAAAAATTTATCGCTGTAAATGCCGGAGCTTTTGCAAATGAACTTTTCTCGTCCGAGTTTTTCGGCCATGCGAAAGGTTCGTTCACCGGGGCTGTTTCAGATAAGAAAGGATTCCTCGAAGAAGCGGCAGGAGGGACATTGTTTCTGGATGAAATAGGGGAACTTGCCCTGTCCATCCAGGTAAAGCTTCTAAGGGTACTTCAGGAAGAGGAATTTTACAGAATAGGATCGACCGAAAATATAAGGACAGATGTCCGGATAATAGCTGCTACAAACAAGAATCTTTTCGATGAAATAAAAAAAGGGAGTTTTAGAAAGGACCTGTTCTTCAGGCTGAATATTAATTCAATCTATCTCCCGTCATTATGCGAAAGGGCCGGAGATATAACTCTCCTTGCAAATTATTTCCTCAGTATTTTCAGTAAAAAATATGAGAAGAATATTACGAAGATATCTTCCAAAGTGATGAGCCTGTTGAAGAGATATGATTATCCGGGAAATGTGAGGGAATTGATGAATATCATAAACAGTTCGACCATAGTCGAGACAGGAAAAGAACTAATGAAGAATTCTCTCCCTAACTATTTCCTGAAAAGTACAAAACACTCATTCACTGGCGGTGACGGATTTGAAATGAGATCGATCCGGGAAATGGAAAAAGAACATATCAGAAAGGTCCTTGAAAATACAGATGGGAACAGGACAAGAGCTGCTGAGGTCCTCGGTATTTCGAGGGTCAACCTTATCGCCAAGATAAAAAAGTACGAAATAAAATGAATTTTTTAAATCTTTTGACCATTAGAGTTGGATTTTCTTCTGATCCAAAGTAATATATTCAATAGTTCGGGGGTTCTTTTCTTACATAAAAAGGTGGTTTTATGAACTATGGTGTATTTGGAGGAAGGGAAGTATTTTATGAGTCTGTTGAAGCAGAAAGGAGGATCCGGCCCTATATAAGAGAAACACCTGCCGAGTACTCACAATATTTAAGCAATATGGGGAGATGTAATGTTTACCTGAAGCTTGAGAACATGCAATTGAGCGGATCTTTTAAATTGAGAGGAGCATTTAATAAGTTGCTGACTTTGAATAAGAATGAGAAGGAAGCAGGCATCATTACTGCTTCATCGGGTAACCATGCGGCTGCAGTTACTTTAGCAATGGGGAATTTGGGTGTAAAAGGGACGATCTTTGTTCCTGAAAATATTGCAAAAGTAAAACTGGAAGTTCTGGAATTGTATAAAGCAGACCTGACATACCATGGGACCGACATGGGTGTTACAGAATCTTATGCAAGAAAATTTGCAATAGAGAACGGGAGACTGTTTATCTCTCCCTATAATGATGCCAGGATAATCGGGGGACAGGGCACAATTGGAATAGAGCTTGAGAGTCAGATCAAAAAAATTGATGCAGTTTTTGTCCCTGTTGGAGGCGGAGGCCTTATGGCTGGAATATCCGGATACTTGAAATCTGTAAATCCGGATATTGAGATCATCGGATGTCAACCGGAAAATTCCTGTGTTATGTATGAATCAATTAAAGCGGGAAAAATTGTAGATATCGAATCCGGGCCAACTCTCGCTGACGGTACTGCTGGGGGTATTGAACCCGGATCCCTCACTTTTAATATCTGTAAAGATTGTGTTGATGATTTTGTGATACTTACTGAGAACGAGATCTCAAAAGCTATAAAACTGGTTCTTCAGAAATTCTATATGGTGATCGAGGGTGCTGCAGCACTATCTGTAGCTGCATTCATGAAGGTGAAAAAAAATTATGCGGGAAAAAATGTGATTCTGATAATAAGCGGGAAAAAAATAAGCATTGATACTCTTTCAAAGATAATTTGTAGCCCTGAAAATTTGTAACCCGCACAGCTGTTTCCCAGATGAACTTTCCTTCCTTTTAATTTTATTTTTCCTTGTAATGCAATTTCATTTTCCGGAAAAATAATCTATAATTCCGTTTTTTCAGGGGGAGCTATGAAGAAGTTCTATTCTGTATTTCTGCTTTTTTGCTTAATTATATTAAGTGCCGGGTGTTCTGCAAGGTATACCGGGACGGGTCTTGATGATCTATACAGGTCCTCGAAAATATTGTCCAAATCCCTAACCGGAATTTTTTCAGAAGTGATAGATGAAGATATGGAGCTGCGAGCCCGTAGGTCAATAGACAAAACAGTGATCTCGGTCAAAGATCTGGAACCGGTCATTGTTTCATATCAGAATCTAAGGACAAGAAAGGAACTCATCGAATCATGTGTGAAATACTCTCTCCTCCTTAAATCATTTTTTAGTAAAGATCATACTTCAGCAGTCAGAGAATACGGAGAAGATCTGAAGGCCAATTTAAGTACTATCCGGTCCCATGATCCCGGACTTGTCCCGGAAAAGGCTGCAGGGATCATCTCTACGATCATTACTATGGCTCCGGAAGGATATACTTTTGTCAGGAAGAAAAAATTTGCTCTGAAGCTGATGGGGGAGATGCAGAAAGTTATCGATAAAGTATTTGAGAAATTGAAGGAGGAGATCAATTCTCTTAAACTTCTTGCACCCAACCTTTATACAAGATTGTTCAGGGAGAAGGTAGAGAAACAATGGCCTGACAAAAAGGATAAGAGGGTGAAATATGCCTTAACCGGAGTGAAAATAATCAAGAGTCGAGAGAGATTCATCGATCTGTCCGAGGAACTTTTGAAGGTCCTGGAGTTGTTTCCCTCAGAGCATAAAAAACTTATGAGCCAGTTCAGCAAAAAGGGAAGTACACTGACAGGACTTACAGATCTGCTTAATTATTCTATAAGATTGAAAAACAGTTATGAACAATTATCAGAAGGAGAAAAATAAATGTCAAAAATGGTTAAGGAACTAGCCGGCTTATGTTACCACCTGGATAAACTCTATATCAGTGAAAAGGACAATAAGGCCAGAAAAGTGATCGGTGAAAATTTTGACAGAATGTCGGATGTTCTTGACAAAGCGATAAGATCGCAATTGGATCAGAATGGAAAGCTATACAAAAAAAGTGTAAGGAAGATAAGAAAATACTCAAAAGAGATAGAGAATGAATCCGAACTGCTAGAGAAATTTGAAAAGTTTGTTGAAGGATTAAGTGGTCTTGGAGATCAATTGGAAGAATTGGTGACAGGGCGAAACTAAGGCAGTTCAGGATTCGGGGATAATTGAAAAATCATTGGAATTGCTATATAATCATCAATTATTTTGAAGGCAAATTCAGTTGCAATTTTTCAGATACAGGAGAATTAAAATATGAAAAAAGTTTATGTAGGAATGAGTGCTGACCTGATACATTCTGGCCACCTGAATATTATTAAAGAAGCGGGAAAATATGGTGATGTTATAGTTGGAGTTCTCACAGATGAAGCAATCGTATCGTATAAGCGACTCCCTTTCCTTTCCACAGAAGAGAGGAAAGTAATAGTTGAAAACATAAAAGGTGTTTCAGAAGTTGTATTGCAGGAAACCCTTGATTATGTCCCGAACCTGGAAAAACTGAAACCTGACTATGTTGTTCATGGAGATGACTGGAGGACAGGCCCTCAGAGAGAGACTAGAGAGAGAGTTATCAAAACCCTTGATAAATGGGGCGGTAAATTAATAGAGCCTAAATATACTCCCGGAATTTCCTCTACGAAATTGAATACTGAAGTTCGCGGGCGCGGTACTACACCTGCTATAAGGATGGGGATCCTCAGGAGGCTGCTGGCCTCTAAGGCGCTTATCAGGATAATGGAGGCTCATAACGGTTTGACCGGGCTTATTGTTGAGAAGACCAGGATCGAGACAAGAAATTCCTCAAAGGAGTTTGACGGGATGTGGCTGAGCAGTCTGACTGATTCAGTATCAAAAGGGAAACCCGATATCGGTTTTGTTGATCTTACATCAAGGATGAATACGATCAATACAATCCTTGAGGTCACGACCAAACCGATCATCTACGATGGTGATTCAGGTGGACTGCCTGATCATTTTCAATTCATGGTAAAGACACTTGAACGTGAAGGTGTATCTGCTGTAATAATTGAAGATAAGGTCGGCGCAAAGAAAAATTCACTTTTCGGGACTGATGTCAAGCAGACCCAGGACTCCATAGAAAATTTCTGCATTAAGATAAAGGCCGGAATGGACGCAAAAGTAACTGATGATTTTCTGATAATTGCCAGGATCGAAAGTCTTATTCTCAAGGCGGGAATGGAAGATGCCCTCAAGAGGGCCAGGGCCTATATAGAAGCAGGGGCAGATGCAATAATGATACACAGCAAAGAAAAAAAGGCAGATGAAATACTCGAATTTTGTTCTAAGTATAAGGATATTAAAAATAATGTCCCGCTTGTCGTTGTCCCAAGCACTTATTCCCATATTACGGAAGAAGAACTTGAAAAAGCAGGGGTAAGAATAGTTATTTATGCTAACCAGCTTCTAAGGAGCAGTTATCCGAGTATGGTAAGGACAGCTGAAACAATACTTGAGACCGGAAGGGCCAAAGAGAGTGACGAGTTCTGCATTTCGATCAAGGATATTCTGACACTGATCCCCGGGAGCAAATAGATGGAACCAAAGGCTTTTCTGGAACAGATCGAATCAGCTTCTTTTTCTCCATATATGGGTGTCCCCTGTTCAGTTTTTACACCACTTCTTAATTATCTGAACGAATCGGGGAAAGAGAGTTATGCCTGCACTTCAGAAGGAGAGGCAATGGGATTAGCCGGTGGTTTTGCTTTGTCCGGAAAACTTCCGGTTGTATACATGCAGAATGACGGATATGGGAATGCGGTAAACCCCCTCTCCTCACTTCAATTGCTTTATAAATTACCGGCTCTACTTCTTATATCGTGGAGAGGCTTACCCGGGAAAAAAGATGCTGCACAGCATATGCTTATGGGCGAGACAATTGAGCGGTTTCTGAAGTTGTTCAGCATACCATATACTGTTCTGGATGAGGGGAAAGATAATCTTGAAAGTGCTGTAAGTGAGGCGAAAAAACATTGTCAGGATAATGGAACACCTTATGCATTTGTTATAAAAAAAGGATATTTTTCAAAATCTGAAAAAAATAAAGAGGCTGAAAATAGTGATCTGAATATAAGGGTCGATTATCTTAATAAGCTGAAAATCCATCTGAAGGAATCTGATGTTTTACTCGGGACAACAGGATTTACCGGGAGAGAGCTTTACTCTTATCTTGAACATCCCGGAAAATTTTATATGACAGGCTCAATGGGCTGTCTCTCTTCGGTCGGACTCGGTGTGGCCCTGGAAAACAGGGACAAGAGGATATTCCTGCTTGATGGTGACGGATCTGTTCTTATGAAAATGGGGAGCCTTGTAACAGTAGGGAGTTATTCTCCGGAAAATATAATTCACATATGTTTTGATAATCAGGTGTATGAATCTACCGGTAATCAGCCTACACTTTCAAAAGGGATAAATCTGGCTGAGATTGCAAAATCAAGCGGGTATAAAGAGACAATTGAGATAGATTCTCCCGAACAATTTAATGAGGTTCTCAAAAAAGTTGATAAAACAGCAAAACCGATTTTTGTTCTTATAAGGATCAAATCGGGAACAATGGAAGGCCTCCCGAGGCCTGCAGATACACCCGAGGAGATGAAAAATAAATTTTCCGTTTTTCTGAAAGGAAACTGATATGAAGTATTATAATCCTGTAAGAATCTCTTTTGATACAGAGTGTGGAGAAGAGATATCAAAGTTGTCGGGAAAGGACAAAAAAAGGCTTATATTCTGTTATGACGGTTTTGAAAAATCTCCCATTTTCCAGACAATTGCCGACAACGGGAAAAATGACCATGTCATAAGTGATGTTGAAGAAAACCCTTCACTTCAGAGCATTGATAAGGCCTTAGAGTTTGCACACGGTTTCAGGCCGGATATTGTGTTAGCAATAGGGGGAGGGTCGGTGATCGATACAGCAAAGGTAGTAAGATTCGGCCTTTATTACAACCGGTCATCTGTATTAGAACTTCTTGAAGGTGGAGCAACAAGAATTGCCGGAGATAAGCCTCTCTTTATTGCGGTCCCGACCACACACGGTACGGGGTCTGAAGTAACCATGTGGGCGACTGTCTGGGATAAAATTAAGAATAAAAAATATTCTGTTACAGACATCGGGAATTATCCCGATCATGCTGTGTATGATCACAGGCTGTTCGCAACTCTGCCTCTCCAGGTTTCTGTCTCATCGACCCTCGATGCCCTCTCCCACTCTTTTGAAGCATTATGGAACAGGAATTCAAATCCTGTCTCGGACCATTTTGCTTTCGAATGTATAAAACTGATAATAAAGAATATCGATCTTCTTGACGATCCTGTTCCCGAGCAGGTAAGAAAGGAGTTGATCCTGGCATCAATGTATGCCGGATTATCTTTCTCAAATACAAAAACAGCTGCAGCTCATTCGATAAGTTATCCTCTGACACTTAATTATGGTATCCCCCATGGAATTGCCTGCTCAATGCCTCTTTTTCCTTTATTAAAAATCAATAAAAAGGGGATGGAGGATAAGCTAGACAGACTGTTCATGAATTGTGAAGTGAAGAATCCTGAAGAGCTTGAAACTAAGATCAGAAGAGCGGTTAGCGGGAAAGTCCCATTTGCGCTTAGTGAATTTGGCGTTAAGGAAGATGAACTTGACAGACTTGTTGATCAATGTTTTACAAAAGAGAGAATGGCAAATAATATTATTGAATTAAATGGAGATGATGTTAGAACGGTATTGGGAGAGATATATAAATAGCCAGGGATCAAATCCCGTCGACGCTTTGTATATCGGAGTTATCTTTGATCCCCCCCCCCTTTCCTGAAGTTCCGAATTTTGCCAGAAAGATCAGGCCTGTACCGGCCCAGATAAGTGCAATGATCCTTCTTGTAATAACGAGAGCCATACATACTGTAGTGCTGAGTCCCAGCAATTTAAAGATCGCAAGATATGTAAGTTCGTAGACTCCGATACCGGCAGGGAGAACAGGCATTACAAATGCTATCGAACCGAGTGCAACGATCAGAAAACTTTTAACAAAAGTGATCTCGCTCATTCCGAGGAATTGGAGAGTGAAATAGATCTCCGTTGTCCATACGACCATTTGAACTGAATAGAAAAAAAGGACAGTATAATAAGATCTCCTGCTCTCTTTGTAGAAACCTGATATATTTCTGTCTATTTCTCTGATCTTATCCATATTATTTTTTATGAACTTAAAGGATATCCTGACTTTTTCAAGTTTTAAAATTATCCATTTCAAAAGTCCCTGATGCTGCTTTCTAAGGATGAAGATCATTGAAAAAACTGAAAATATCACAAACCCGGCATAAATGTATTTCTGGGTCATCGGCATCGGTATCTTATATATTGCAATTGCCACTGCAGCCATCACCATAAATATTGTTGCAACCAGCTCAATGGTCTTGTCGAGGATAACTGATGCCAGTGCATTTTTATCACTTTTATTATTGATAATCATTATTCTTGCTGCTTCACCTCCGATATTTGCTGAGGGTGTGAGATGGTTAACTGCAAAACCGGCAACTCTTGCCATGAATATCTTCCAGAACGGAAGGATGATCTGACATCTCTCTAAAATGATCTTCCAGTTTATGGTCCGGAGATACCAGAAAACAAATCTTATTAAGAGGAGGATCAGGAAGTATCCGAGTGAGATGTTCTGCACTGTATCCAGGATAGTTCTGAAACCGATCTTAATGATAAGGTTTATGAAGAGAGCAATTCCGATAAGCGAAAGGACAATTATGATCTTCTTTTTCATAATATATATGTGGCAATTTGAACTGGTAAAGGAAACATCATCAGATGCCCTGTATCAGCCCGAATAATGGAGCCATTATACATTAAAACGGGATCAAGTTCTATGGTTCTAATCCTTTCTCTCTATTCCAAGGGTTTTCAAGAGTGATCGTTTCGGGATTCCGTTCCTGTCATATTTCCTTATCTTGTAATATTGACAAAGCATCTTTCTGAGAGGGAATGGATTCAACTCCGGCTTTCGGCTGTTCTCATTCATGAGTCTTCCGGGGAGGGTATCATCTTCTGATGTTATTCCTTCTCTGATATTCATATATCTTTCAAGAACATGGATCCTTTTTCCGCATCTCAGGAAATCATTTCCCGTTATTTTAATCCCGGTGATAGAACTGAATTGAGATGAATATATTGAGAAATCAAAAAACAGTTTTGAAATGAACGGGAAATATCTGAGAACAGGTTTAAGTAAAAATACAGGAATATACCTTAATAATATAGACTCCAGCACATAGGGGTAGAAGGTAAAAAGACAGGTATGAAGTGAGTTGATCGCAGCTATTGTATTTTCGAGGAATTCAACATAGGAAGCTTTATTGATCACATTATCCGGCTTCAAATAACCTATTGTGACCTCGAGTCCGAAAATTGCCGATGATAAGTGGCATCCCCCCCTGTTTGCGACTGCATAATTCAGCCCCATTCCAATACTTCCCCTGGGGTCGTAAGCACTCAGCTCCAACCCTTTAACGGAAATACAGAATTCTTTCCCCCCATATTTCTCAGAGAGCCATTTGCTCCCCATTGCAAGTTCCGCTCCTCTCCCCCCTTTGTCGGCTATATCCCTCAGTGTTTCTGATATATGATCAGGATTCCCGAATTTAAGATCCGATTTCAGCAACCCGTTTTCAGCAGCTTCCATTGCATAAGCGATCGTACCTCCTGCTGATATTGTATCAATTCCCATTTCACCGCAGATATCATTCCACTCGGATATTTTATCCATATCAAATATCCCGAGGTTAGAACCGAGAAGGCCTGCTGTTTCGTATTCCGGGACCGTGGTCATTTCCCCGTTGAACTTCGCTTCATGGCCGCAGAGGATAGTACAGTTCCGGCAGCTCTTTATTCCCGGATTCCTGGTCTCTTTTATAAACTCTCCGGATATCTTCTCAGCTTCAATACTTGATGATTCTTTGAAATTCCTTACAGGAAGAAGCCCTGCCGGATTATTGGAACTGACATGGTTGAGAGTCCCGTATTTCTTATATTTTTCCTTAATAAAATAGTTATTTTTTATATATTTGAACCCTCTTGAGGCATATTTTTTAAATAAAACAGGGTTTCGGGGTTCGATCTTAAACTCATTGCCAACTGAAACCATTCCTTTCAGATTTTTTGAACCGAGAACTGCACCGAGTCCCCCTCTTCCAAGGTATCTGTCACCGGAGGAGATATTTGCAAATCTTACGAGATTCTCCCCGGCCGGCCCTATTGCCAGTGATCCCTTTCCGTATCCGGCGAGGTGTTTTTCCGTTTCTGTTGTGGTCTTCCCCCAAATGGTATCAGCTTTCTTGAATTTTACACCTTCTGAATTTATAACAATAAAAACCGGGGATTCAGATATTCCCCTTATTATGAGCCCGTCCCATCCGGAGGTTTTAAGAGCGTTTCCGAACGGACCTCCGCATGATGAATGTGTAATTATTCCCGTTAGAGGAGATTTTGAAACAGCAGAGAATCTGGCAGAGTTTGGTGCACCTGTCCCGATGAGAACACCTGTAGTAATAATAAAAATATTATCTTCTCCAAGAGGGTCGATACCGGGCTTCAACCTGTCATACAGCAGCTTTAACCCTAGCCCTTTTCCGCCTAAATATTCTCTTCTCTCTGTATCGTTGATCTTAATTATTTTATGTTCTTTTATCTTGAGGTCTATCTCAATTATCCGATTTGATGTTCCTGAGATTGTCCTCATATAAAATTCAGTTATTTTTCTTAGAAGGGATATAGCTCATTGCCCTCTCTGCCAGAGCTGTAATGGTAAGGCTCGGGTTAACTCCCAGGTTTGCAGGGACAACAGATCCGTCCAGGATGTACATGTTATTGTAGCCGAAAACCTTATGATATTTATCAGTCACACCTTCTGCTATTGTCTTTCCCATGAGGCAGCCTCCGAGGATATGGGCTGACACAGGGATGTCAAACAGGACTTCTGTGATCGCACTTTGAGGGATACCATCAACTTTTTCAGCCATTGATCTGGCTGCATCATTTGCTTCCTGGATATATGCCGGAATCTTTGACCCTGTGTTTTTTGATGTCAGGACCTTTTTAAAGGGGGACCACCATCTCCTCTTTCTTCTCAATTCTATCTTGTTGTGAATGGTCTGCATAACGAGAAGGATAACAGACCTTTTCGCCCACCCCAATGGAATTGAAATGCTGAGGAGTTTTAACGGATGTTTCAAAATTTCAACCAGCAATCTGAAGGTTCTTCCCTTCCCCTTTTTTTTGTCTATCAGAAGTGTGGTAAGGAATGTCATTACACTTGAACCTTCCGGATATCTGACAACCTCGATGTGAGTATCATCATTGACAAAGAGACCGGATGTGATCGCTACACCTTCGGGATCAAAATTGCTTCCCCTTTTTGCGCTCAGCCCTGTCATTACTTCACTGTTTGTTCTTGCTCCTTTTCCGAGAGTATCAGAAATATTTCCAAGATCCCCGTTCTTTTTGCATTTTGCCAGGAGATCATTGGTACCCAATGCACCTGCTGAAAATACTACCCCGGAAGATCTGAAAGTTTTAGTTCTCTTAAAAAGAAATCCTGTAACTTTTTTTGCCTTGATTTCATACTCCCCATTGTCGAGAAGTTTAACACCATTCACCTTATGTTCGGTAAGGATATCTATACCCAGGTTCTCAGCCAGCCATAAATAATTCTTGTCAAGACTGTTCTTCCCCCCATCCCTGCATCCGACCATGCAATGGCCTGTTTTTGTGCATCCTGTACGTTCCGGGCCATCTCCGTTAAAGAAAGGGTCAGGGACTGTTTTTCCCGGTTCTCCAAAAAAAACTCCCACTTCGGTTGGGTGAAAGCGATCCTCTCTGCCTATCTCTTCTGCATAATCTTTTAACAGATCATCTGCCGCAGACAGATGAGGGTTGGTTGTCACTCCAAGCATTTTCTTAG
>Ga0209013_10001508_pt1 | contig 21516 bp, 20 predicted proteins | sample Cruoilmetagenom2_FD_187291 | JGI IMG/M metagenome (GOLD analysis project Ga0209013, IMG submission 187291) | Oil polluted marine microbial communities from Coal Oil Point, Santa Barbara, California, USA - Sample 2 (SPAdes) (version 2) | ecosystem: Environmental > Aquatic > Marine > Oil seeps ...
AATATGACGCCAGAGACTCTTTCCCGTATTTTGACAAAATTAAAAAAAGAAAAAGTCATCACCATTAAAGAGCATGTTGTGACCATACTTGATGAGGATGCCCTGAGAGAAATTGTTGAGACAAATAGTATACAATCTATAGTCTGCTCAGGTGTCTGCAAGTAAATATTTAAGTAGGATTACTTTGTCTTTGTTTTAAAATATCATTAATTTTATCATTTAAGTCTTTCTCAGCTGCTTCTAAAGAGTATTCTCTGTGCCCCATCCAGTGTTTTGTAAAAAGTAAAATGGTTAAACAAAAATGGTGTGAATTAAATATAAATGTATCTATTTCATTTGTCATACTATATTTTTCTCTTTCATTGAGCATCTCTTTATAGATATCATTTCCAGATGATATAGGATCTATAATGCATAAACCTAAAATATATTTTATATGCGCTGTAAGAGTATTAAAAACCTCTTCTTGGTTAGCATTGTCATAAAGTACATGCAATACATGTGTAAATAAAAAAGCGTTCTCTTTTAATATATTTGAAGCGATCTGGGCTGGTACCTCTTTACTGTCACTATCGGATAATTCTATAGAATAATGCATTTTTTGCTTAAAAATAATACTGTCTAGTTCATTTAAAGCAGCAATGCCTTTTTTAAGTTTTTTAATACCGGCAGTCTTGTTTTTTACAAGAGCGATATTTTGAGTACCTTGTTCGAGTATCTCTTTGTTGATAATAGGAAAATTACGGTTTGCATCATTGAAAATTTGTATACATAAATCTATGGATAAGAGTGCAAGATGGATTTTTTTTAAAATCTCCTCATCTTTTTCCTCTTTGAGTAAAGGTGTTAATTCATTTCGTCGTTTTTTATACGCATTAAGTAATGTACTTGATGTGTATGCATAAGTATTATTTGCAGTATTTTGCATGCTTTCTCCTCATTTTAATTATTGGACTATAAAAGATTCCGTTTTAAGTATATTAAATTTTGTAGCTTTTTTATTGTCCATTAGACCCAGTTTTTTAAGCATCTTTGGATTTACCAAATAATATCCAAATTCAACTTCTATTATATCTCCATTCTGCACTTTTGTATCATATTTTATCGTTCTTGTTTCATCTGCTTTAAGCATATTTTCTTTGAAAATCTCTGTAGCCAGCCATGGCATGGCTGGCTTACCCTCTGCACCCAATATTCTAAAGAATGAAATTGATTTTAGTTTATCTGTTTTAGTACCACTTTTAATGCTTACATTTAGTTTTCCCAGTCTTAACGGGTGCAACAGCAAATTATGTTTTGCTTCATTTTTAAGCGTTATTTCAAATCCAGATACTGTCTTCTTAAAATGTATTTTCAAATATTTTGCCAATAGATCGGGTCTATTTTTGGTACCTGCAAAACCATGAAATCTATGTGTCTTAGACATCGGAGCACCGGAGATACTGCCTTCTATTTTTGGCATATGACATGTGATACAGTTTGACTCTTCATCTATAGCACCTTCACTCTGCGTAGTACAGATGTTTTGACTATGTTTATTTTCCATATGTTTATGACATCCTAAACACATTTTCCCAGCATAGAAAAGCTCATTTGTGTAGTTTATATCATGGTAGGGAGATCTTGATTTAGATTTAAACATACCATGTTCTCTTACATACAAACCTTTGTCATTTCTATTTTTTTTATTCGCAGCAAAAATAATGGGTCGTTTTTTGTCATTGTCAGCCAACACGATCTCATCATGGGTCTTTGGATGACTTGTGATACTTTGGATCGAGTGGCATGTGATACATGCTATCGCTTCATGATGCAGTTCATCATCCTTCGGCATTGCATTTGTACCATCTTTAAGTGCTTTTAAAATCCTTGTATCAGCTGGCGTATGACACTTGGCACATGTGTATTTGTTTTTCTTTTTATGTGGATGCATGTCCCATATGGTTTTATGAATAGCGTCTTCATATATAGTAGACTTGCTATGAGCACTTGTTTTATACTCTTTATATATTTTAGGATGACACATTTTACATGTACTATTGGCAGGTAATTGGGCAAATGCACTAACCGTAAACAAAATATATACATAAATTAATATTATCTTCATGTGAGTCCCATTATATAGTATTTGTGTCTATACGTAAATCATGCAGTATGCCATCATCTAGGGAATATATCCAACCGTGTATGGTAAGGTTTGCATTTTTCTTCCAGGCATTTTGAACGATAGTAGTATCTGATACATGTTTAACTTGCTCTAATACATTTAATTCACATACTTTATTGTATTTTTCCTCTGCATTTAAGTCTTTTAGTTTGTCTTCATTGAATTTAATGATGTCTATGATATTGCTAAGCCAATTTCCTACATATCCGGTGGCATGACTATCTATCGCTGCTTCTACTCCTCCAGGGGTATTATTATCCATTGCTGCTTTTACGCCACCACAACCGTAATGCCCACATACGATGATATGTTCTACTTTTAGCACTTCAACAGCGTACTCTATGGCAGCGAGGCAATTAAAGTCTGTAAGTGCAACTATATTTGCAATGTTTCTATGTACAAAGACCTCACCAGGAGGCAAATCCATAATTTGACCACTTGGTACTCTACTATCAGAGCATCCTATCCATAGATAATTTGGGTGTTGATGTTCTGACAAAGAAGTAAAAAAGTTTGGGTTTTTATTTAGCTGTTCCTGCGCCCATTTTTTATTGTTTTTAAAGATGTGTTTAATATCCATATGTCAGATCTCTTTTTTTAAATTAAATTCAAAAGATACCAAAAATATATTTTGAATTTGATTTATAGTGTGGGAGAGCAAGGGGGCTCACTCTCCTACGGTTTTAAAATTAATTTACAATCTATTTTAAAATTTCTTCTATGGTTGTCCGCCTTTATCTGCCCAACCTGCACCTTTTCTATCATAGTAGATAAAGTTTAAGATAAGACAAAGTACATAGTACGCTACAAATCCGTAGATCGCATACTCTGCGTGTCCAACCTTGATCTGCTGACCAAATAGTTTAGGCATGATAAATGCACCATAAGCAGCAATCGCAGCAGTCCAACCAAGAACTGGTCCGGCTTGTACCTTGTTAAAGATATAAGGGATAGATCTAAATGTTGAACCATTACCGATACCAGTACCAGCAAATAGAGCCATGAAGCCCCAGAAGAATGGCCACCAGTATTGTGCAGCAGCGGCAGCAGCACCTTCAACAGCAGCTACTTCTCTTGCTCTTACAACAAAGTATGCAACAGCCAATGCCGCAACAATTTGTAGAATTGTACTCCAAGTAGTTACTCTTGCACCAGATCCTACTTTATCAGCTAACCAACCACCTACAGGTCTGATAAGTGCTCCAACAAGTGGCCCAAGGAATGCATAAGCAAATGGATTGATCTCTCCACCAAAGATATCTTGGATCAATTTAGGGAATGATGCAGCATATCCGATGAATGAACCAAATGTCATTGTATAGATAATCGTCATGATCCATGTGTGCTTGTTACCAAAAATGTCAAATTGTTTATCAAGGTTTCCTTTAAGTTCACCTGGTGATAAAAACTTCATTAAAACTAGTGTTGTAATAACAACTACAGGAAGTACGATCCACATATTTATCTTTAAAGAGATAAGCATAAATGCACCAAGAGCGGCAGCTGCAACACCAAAGATAAGAAGAAGGATTGTTTTTCCAAACTCACCTGCATAGTTACCCAAGTTAGGTGTAGCAGATTTAAGGTTATTCATACCAAAGAAAGCAGCTATAACAACTACCATGATAAGTGGAACCCATACCCAAGCAGCATCTTGAATGTAAACAATCTTTTCAGAGTTTGGCATCATCATACCAGCAGAGAATACACCAGACGCCAATACCATAGGAATAAGGAATTGCATTGTACTTACACCAAGGTTACCGAGTCCTGCATTCAGTCCAAGTGATGTACCTTGTACTCTTTTAGGGAAGAAGTAAGAGATGTTTGACATTGAAGAGGAGAAGTTACCCCCACCAAAACCAGATGTCGCAGCAAGAATAGCTAGCGTCATATAAGAAGTATGTATATTTCCCATAGCCCATCCAGCACCAAATGCAGGAATAAGAAGAAGCGCAGTTGTTAAGAAGATAACATTTCTACCTCCACCAATACCAATAAGGAATCCGTTTGGAATTCTAAGCGTTGCACCGGCTAGACCAGCGACGGCAGGTAGTGTCCATAACAAGGCATTAACATTTGCCCAGTCTTCAGGTGTTTGAGGATTCATACCTAGTGTAAAGCCCATCTTTTTCATCTGAACGATCAACATACCCCACATAAGCCATACTGAGAATGCCAAGAGAAGTGCCGGAATAGAAATCCAGAGATTCTTATTGGCTACCTTTTTACCCTCTTTTTCCCAAAAGTCCTTGTCTTCTACGTCCCATTTTTCTATATTAATACTCATTTTACGCTCCTTTTGTTTTTAGTTGAATTTCAGTCAATTCTTCATCGGTGAAATTTTGTTGTGCATAGGTGAAAATAATAGTATCTTCACGGTAAATATGCACTCTTAATAACTCTAGTAACTCTTTAGCTTGATTTAAAGCCACATCTAAAATGATGTAACGTGATCTCTCATCAGGAATTCTTGAAAAGAGTACAAACATATTAAATGTTACAGCAGCCATTTGCAGAGACTTCACGTGATCATCTTCTAAAATATCTATGACATTAAAGTTTTCATCTGCTTGTGAGTGCTCTCCCGATTCTGTCATCTTTTTGGAAATCCTAGGAAAAAGGTATTTTTCTTCTTCTTGGTTATGACCTACAACCTTTTCATCGAAAAAAGCAAAGAACTGACGCAATCTCTCATCTATGTCTTTGTCTACTTTTCCACCCTCTATCATTGCAATAGTTGCTTCAAAAGCATTTAACTCTTTAGTATAAGCATTGTGCTCATCTATGAATTCTTGTAAAAACGGATGCATATCTTCATAAGGTATCTCTTCGCTTTTACTAGGTGGGTTATAAGCTTCTGGTGGGGCATAAGGTGATACGCCACCCTCCATATCTATCTCCACTTCTGGTTCTGTTTCTGTCGGTGGATTTGGGTTAAAATTCATGTTCATGATTTACTCCTTTGTTGTATTTCAGTCAATTCTTCATTGGTGAAATTCCTTTGTGCATAAGGAAAGATCATAGTGTCTTCACGGTAAATATGTACTCTTAATAACTCTATTAACTCTTTAGCTTGCTTTAAAGCTACGTCCAAAACGATAAAACGTGATTTCTCATCAGGGACTCTTGAAAAGAGTGCAAGCATATTAAATGTGATAGCAGCCATTTGTATAGACTTCACATGGTCAGCTTCTAAAAACTCTAGGACATCAAAGTTTTCATCTGCTGGCATCTTTTTGGAGACACTGGTAAAAAGGTATTTTTCTCCTTCTTGGTCGTAATTTACAATTTGACCGTCGAAATAAGAAAAGAACTGACGCAATTTCTCATCTACTTCTCTGTCAACTTTTCCACTCTCTATCATTGCAATAGCTTCTTCAAAAGCATTTAACTCTTTAGTATAAACATGGTGTTCATCTATGAGTTCTTGTAGAAATGGATGCATATCTTCATAAGGTATGTCATCCACATCTATCCCACTTCTTTCTTCTGTTTCTGTATTTGGATTAAAATTCATATTTGTAATTTACTCCTTTGTTTTATGATTGATTAAGCTTCGCGCGCTTATCAGCTTTCTTAGCAATGTCATGTAACAACCACCACATTCCCGCAAATGATAGTACTAACATAAAGCCCCATGCACTTGACCAAAGTCCAGTGTACTCAAGTAGGTAACCAAAGACAATAGGGGTAAAGAATCCACCTAATCCTCCTAGTACACCAACAATTCCACCAACCATACCAACATCATCAGGATAGTTTTCCGGAATATATTTATATACACCTGCTTTACCAATACCCCATATAGCACCAAGTAAGATGGCTAAAGCGGCAAATATCCAAACATTTGCCTGGAATGATATTCTGGTTGTTCCTTTTACTAGGAGCTGTTTTTTCTTCACTTTGTCACCGACTTTTACGACAGCCTCTTGCCAAGCTTTCTTCATTGGAAGTATATGAAGGTTATCACTTTCAGTAGCACTGTATTCATGATGTTCCTCTTTCGGTGAGAATTTATAGACTCTTTTACCTACCGTAACGCTGTTTTCTGTTACGGCTGTGACTGTTCCTGGTATTTTGGCTATGACACCTTTACCTGGTGAATAAATATCTACTTTAGGAACCATAAGCATGGCAGAGATAATTACAGAAGTAGCAAGTACCGCAGTCATTACTTTTCTACCACCATATAGATCAGAGAGCCATCCGCCAAATGCACGAATAACACCTGAAGGGAAAGAGAATGCAGCTGCAAGGAAACCAGCTGTGATAAGTGGAAGATAATATACATTTACAAAGTAAGGGATGAGCCACTGAGAAAATGCAACAAAACAACCAAATACCAAGAAGTACCATAGACCAAATTTCCAAACTTGTAAGTCTTTGAGTGGTTTCATCATCTGACCTAGGGTTTTTTCGGCTGCATGCGTTTTTCTATTTTCTGTAAAGAGTAAAAAGATGATACCCATAGCAACTAGCATAACAGAGTAGTATATAGGAAGTGTTCTCCATCCTTCTATATTATCAGAGGCTGTGAGTTGAAGTAAGATAGCAGGAGCGAGTAGAGATGTTGCCGCTGCCCCTGCATTCCCTGCACCGAAGATACCAAGTACAGTACCTTGGTTTTTTTTAGGATACCATACAGAAGTAAAAGCGATACCTACAGCAAAAGTTGCTCCAGTGATACCAAAGCCAAAGCTATAGAGTGCATATTCGTTAAAGGTAGTAGCAGTAGAAAGTAGATACATAGGGACCGCTGATATAAGAAGCAAACCTCCATAGACCCATTTACCACCAAATTTATCGGTTAAGATACCTACTGGAAATCTCATTAATGCACCTGTTAAAACAGGGATACCCATAAGCCAACCCATCTCTGAAGCTGACCAGTCAAATACCTCATTACTCACTAAAAATGTTACCAATACCCCATTTAACATCCATGCTGCAAAGGCAACCGTAAATGCGACTGTATTGAAAAAGAGCATTTTATGTGATTTACCCGTGGCTTCTGTCATCATCATTCATCCTTTAATAATTAATATCATCAAATCATTACCCTATTTGATTTTTTGAGTATTTTCATAAACACTCAAAAAAGCAAACAGAATTTATATAAAGAATAGCTATAGAGATTATAAGCTATTCTTTGTTTTAAATTATTGACATCAATCAATTATTTTTTGGTCTTTGTATTGTTTCTTCCCAAGGTGTCTCTGGATCTCTAATTTTTTTCTTATCCCAGTTCCATCTTACTACCTGGTATGGTCTTGCAATGTAATGCAAAGGTGCTACCAAGAAGTGTACCAATCTTGAGAATGGAATGAGCAAGATGATCACAAATGCACCGATAATGTGAAGCTGAATAAGTAGCGGTGTAGCCGCAACAGCTGCAATATCAGGACTGAAAGTAAATATTGACACTAAGTAAGGTACCATGTCAGATGCATACCATGCTGAACCCCATTTGAGAGAAATAGCGATATATACACCTATAATGAATTGTGCAAGAAGAAGAACTTCTATGATAATATCCATTTTGTTGGTCACCATTCTTACTCTTTCCGTTGTTACTCTTCTAATGAAAAGTAAAACCAAACCAACAATAGCCACAAAACTAAATGCAAGCATAATCGTTTCCATGGTTACAAGGGTACTTCCACCAAAGGTAAAACCTGGGAATATAACTGCAACCAAGTGTGCAAAAAATACAACAAGAATCCCTACGTGAAAAGGCACAGAGCCTGAGTAGAATTTTTTTGATTCTAAGAACTGTGAAGAGAGAGATGAATACTGAAAGCCACCTCTATATCTATAGATTGTTCCGACGACAAAGATCGTCAATGCTACATAGGGGAATGCCCCAAACAATAATCCGTCCATATTAAACTCCTTTTATAGTTAATACGTAAAATGAGCAGAGCTCATCTTTACTATGCTAACGCTTAGTTTTTTAAGCCTAAGCAATTAGTCATTTTTATGCGCAGCTACCACAGCTACCACTAGTCATAACGCCAGATGTATCAAACGTTGGTCCACAGCCGGTGTTTGAACTTTTTTTGCCTTCTTCGACCTCTAACTCAGAAGTGAGAAAACCAATAAAACTTGCATCACCAAATGGTTTGTTTTCTTTAATAAGAGCAAAGTCACTATCAAGTATCATGAAAAGTGCTTTGATAAGGTGCAAAAACATACCTACAGGAACAGAAGGAATAATCAATGTTTTGTACTGTTTTTTGTACAACTTGTCTTTTGCTTCCATGTTCTTTGGAGAATACTCATGCATCATTACTTCTACTGCAGGTGCTACCATCATCGTGACCAGGTCTTTGATGACAGTCTCATCTTGCATTTTAGGTAGTAGTCTCAATACGTTTGAAAGATGATCAGATAGCTCAGTACCAAGTTCATTTCCTACCGCTCTATGCTCTTGATTTAATCCAACCATGACTTCACCTCTCGTGTAGTCATCACCGTAGAGCAAATATCCTATTTCTAGTGATGTTACCGCCTGTACTTCAAAAGACTTTGTATAAAGCTCTTGAAGTTTATAGATATCAGTTGGCAGTAATTTAGAAAACGCCTCTAATTCTTTAGAGGCATCAGGATACTTTGTTGCCAATTCACTTATCATGTTTGTGACAAGTGAATAATAGCTTTCATCAGGGTATTCAAAAAGCTTTGATAGCGTTGTATAATGACTTAGTTGCATCTTATACCCCTCTAACTGGTTTTGGTGTCCAACCGAATCCAGTGTTACCTTTAACATCTGCAGTAGATTCAAGCATTTCAATAGCTTGCTCTCTGTGAGCTGCAGGGATCACGAATCTATCATCGAACTTAGCCAATGATGTCATCTTATAGATCGCTTCTGCCATTGGTACATCCAGTCCAATTTCAGCAAGTGCCGCGTCAGATTTCTCTTTAGAAATGTCACCTACGGTCACGTGTCTTCTATAGATTCTAATAGCCATAAGTTTTTTAAGCTTCTCTGCCATAATATCTTCATCACCTGCACCAAAGAGACTTGCCATATATTTAAGAGGCATTCTCATGTTATCGATATTACCAAAGATTTCATCTAGGCTTGTATCATATAACCATTTATCATCCCATGCTTTTGCTTTATCATTCAGAGTTGAATTATCTTTTGTATTCTCACTGATCGTTGCCATTACTGGTAACATAGGCGGTACATAGAATAAGTTAGGCAGTGTTCTGAACTCTGCATGTAACGGCAATGCAATACCCCACTCTTTTACAAACTTGTAAATAGGTGATGCTTGCGCTGCTGCCAATGTAGAGTCTGATATACCATTCTTTTTAGCTTCAGCAATCACTTCTGGATCAAACGGATCTAAATAAATATCCATTTGTGCAGAGATAAGATCTTTCTCATCTACAGAAGCTACTGCTTCAATTTTATCTGCATCATAAAGCATCACACCTAAGTATCTAATACGTCCAACACATGAGTGCATACACGCTGGAGCTTCTCCTACTTCTATTCTAGGGAAACATAAAAGACATTTTTCAGACTTTCCTGTACTCCAGTTGTAGTATGTTTTTTTGTATGGACATGCAGTGACACACATTCTCCAAGCTTTACATACATTTTGATCTATGAGTACAACACCATCTTCACCTCTTTTATAGATAGCTCCTGATGGACATGACGCTACACAAGCAGGGTTTAGACAGTGGTTACAGATACGTGGCAGGTAATACATTGCCATTTGTTCTAACTGGAACATTGCCTCTTGTTCTGCTGCTGAAAGTTTTTCCAAGTTTGGATCTTTTCTTGCAAAATCTGGTGAACCACTCAAGTCATCATCCCAGTTTGGTCCCATCTTGATATCAATAGGTTTACCTGTGATGAGTGAAACCGGTCTTGCAACAGGTTGTACATCTGATTGTGGCGCTTCAGTGAGGTCCAAATACTTATAGGTAAATGGTTCATAATAGTCGTCTATGACAGGCATATTTGGATTATGAAAAATATTCATTAATCCTTTGAGTTTACCAGCACCCTTAAGTGCAATTTTATCACCTCTTTTTTCCCATCCGCCTTTATATATCTCTTGGTCTTCCCATTTTGTCGGGTATCCAGTTCCGGGTTTTGTCTCAACATTGTTGAACCACATATATTCAGCACCTTTACGGTCTGTCCATATGTTTTTACACGCAACTGTACAAGTATGACAACCTAAACATTTGTCTAAGTGAAAAACCATTGACATTTGTGATCTGATATCCATCTTATTTTCCTTTATTTCTTTTTATATGTTTATACGACAACACTGTCTTTTTTTCTAACAACAACGTGAGCATCTCTGTTTACGGCTACTGGACCCCAGTAGTTAAAGTAATATGTAAACTGTCCATATCCACCTGCTAAAAGGTTTGGCTTAAGACGAACTCTAGTGATAGAATTGTTACCACCAGCTCTAGTTCCACCTTTAAAGCCTTCACGCTTATCAGTTAATGGAAGACCTATGGTTCTTTCAATTGTATGATAAACAATCGTTACACCTTTAGGTATTCTCGCACTAACACATGCTCTGGTTGCATATACACCATTATCGTTAATAACTTCAACCCAGTCATTATCATTAATACCAAGATCAGCTGCATCAGCTTCACTGAGCCAACAAGGCTCCATACCACGTGACAATGTTAACATTCTAATGTTATCCATATAGGTAGAGTGGATGTGCCATTTACCATGTGGTGTTAAACAGCTAAGTACTTTCGCATCACCGCTCACAACAGTTTCTCTTAAGTCACCATACACTTCTTTGTTTGGAGAAGGTTTGTATGTTGGCATGTGTTCACCGTGTGCTATATAAAGTTCATGGTCAAGGTAAGTATGTTGTCTACCTGTTAATGTTCTCCAAGGAACCATTTTTTCTATGTTATACGTATAAGCAGCATACGCTCTATCTGTATCTATAAGACCTGACCATACAGGAGATGTGTTATATCTCGCAATCGTTTTTGTCAATTTTTTATAATTTAAACGGAGATGTTCTTGTCCTTGTGCTATACCTTTAAGGTCAAGACCCGTTTTCTTCTCAGCATTTGTATACGCTTTGTTTGACAATGAACCATTGGTTACACTTGAAAGATGAAGTACTGCATCAATAGCAGATATATCTTTTTTCAATGATGGGTAAATTGTACCTTTGTATGGCTCTAATTCAGTTACAAAGTGATTTGATTCTAACATCTCATCATATGCTTCTTCTGTTTCATAGCTATTACCGTGAGCACCAGCACCATTTCTCATGTTTGGCCCAAGACGGATATACTTGTCATAAAGATCTACGTAGCTTCTCTCTTGGATAGCAATTTTATGCATTGTTTGTCCAGGAATAGCTTCACATTCACCTTTATACCAGTCTTTAACTGTACTCTGTGTGATCTCATCAGCACTATCGTGTCCCAGAGGAACAGTTACAACATCTTTATATGTGCCTGGCATATGTGTTTTAGCAGCTTCACTTATGTTTTTAGCGATATCGCTAAAGATCTGCCAGTCAGTTTTTGATTCCCATACTGGAGGAACAGCTTCACCTAGTGGGTGAATAAATGAGTGCATATCAGTAGAGTTGATATCTGCCTTTTCATACCATGAAGCAGATGGAAGAACGATATCTGAATAAAGCGCAGATGAATCCATTCTAAAGTTAAGGTCAACAACCAAGTCCATCTTACCTACAGGTGCGATGTCATGCCATACAACTTCTTCAGTTGCTGCTTGGTCTGTTGCTGTAATGTTGTCAGTATTTGTACCAAGGTAGTGTTTCATTGCATACTCTTGACCTTTCATACTACCTGCGATGGCATTACCTCTCCAAATGTACCATACACGTGGGAAGTTCTCTTCAGCATCTACATCAGCAACTGCGTAACCTAAAGATTTATCTTTCAATGAATCAAGTACATGTTTTTGAATCGTTGCATTATCATCACTGCCAGCTTCTTTCGCAACTTCTAATGGACTTTTGTCAAACTGAGGATAGAAAGGCATGTGACCCATTCTTACTGATTTAAAGATATCATCAGCCATGTGACCACGAGTATGTTTATTATCAGGAACAGTATTATAATCAGCATGTTTAGTATCGTATCTGTACTGGTCTGTATTCATATAGTGCCAGATCGGACCTTGTTGTAGTCTAGCAGTTGAATTCCAGTCTTTTGCAAGTGCGATACTTCCCCATGAATCAACAGGAGCAAGTTTTTCTTGTCCAACGTAGTGATTGATACCACCACCATTTTTACCAACAGAACCTGTAAAGATAAGTGCCATAGTAGCAGCTCTATACATAAGGTTTTGGTGATACCATTGGTTAATACCAGCACCAACGATAACCATGTTCTTACCTTCAGTTATCTCACCAGTATTACCCCACTCTCTAGCGATACTAATAATCGTCTTAGCATCAACACCTGTAAAGATCTCTTGCCATGCCGGAGTATATGCTTTAGTTTTATCACCGTAATCAGCTGGATAATCACCCTCTAGACCACGGTTAACACCATACTGAGCAAAGTGAACATCAAATGTAGTTGCAACTGCAACTTTTTCACCAGATGTTGTAGTGATATATTTAACAGGTACGCCTCTCATCTGTTGCTCATCTAAACCAAAGTCATCAAATGCAGCTAAAACAACACCATCATTATCATTAATGAATGTAAGTGTTGGATCATAAGCTTGATCATCGATAGAGTTCTCTAACTTCATGTTCCATTTACCAGTCTCTTGCTTATCCCATCTGTGACCCATACTACCTTTTGGTACTACGAAGTTTCCAGACGTTGCATCATGCTGGATAAATTTCCAGTCACCATTCTCGATATCTGCATGTTCTGCTAATTCATTTGCTCTTAAAAGTCTACCTGGTTTTACAATACCAGTCTCATCTGCTTCAATTTTAACTAAATATGGAACATCAGAGTATTTTTTCAAGTAATCATTAAAATATGGTACTTGTTTGTCATGGTGGAACTCTTTAAGAACAACGTGCGTGATCGCTTGCCAGAAAGCACCATCACTACCTGCATGAAGAGGAACCCATTGGTCTGCAAATTTACTAACCATAGAAAAGTCAGGTGAACATACAATCGTTTTTGTACCATTGTGTCTAGCTTCTGCGAAGAAGTGAGCATCCGGTGTTCTAGTCATGTTAAGGTTTGCACCCATATCTACGATCATCTTAGCATTATACCAGTCTGCACTCTCAGCACAGTCTGTCTGCTCACCCCAAATCTCTGGGAACGATGGCGGAAGGTCACAATACCAGTCATAGAAAGAGATGTTTACACCACCAAAGAGTTGTAAGAATCTAGATCCAGCTGCATAAGAAAGCATTGACATCGCAGGAATTGGAGAGAATCCGACTACACGGTCTGGACCGTATTTTTTAGCTGTATAGATAGTAGCATTAGTCATAATTTCTTGAGCTTCATCCCAAGATGCTCTTCTAAATCCACCTCTACCTCTAGCGTGTTGATACGCTTTTCTCTTAGTCTTATCTGCTTGAAGATTTGCCCATGCTGCCATACCGTCACCACCAGCTTTACGCTTCTCTTCTCTATAAGAATCTAATAACGCACCTCTGATTAGAGGGAATTTAATTCTGATCGGACTATATAAGTACCATGAAAAAGAGATACCTCTTTGACATCCTCTAGGCTCATAACCAGGTAAGTTACTATCTAGTTCTGGGTAGTCTATCTGTTGGGTTTCCCAAACAACAATACCGTCTTTAACAGCTACTTGCCACGAACAAGAACCTGTACAGTTAACACCATGTGTACTTCTTACGATTTTATCATGTTGAAATCTATTTCTATAAAACTCTTCCCATTGACGTGTTTCTGGGTTTACTATATCTTGTATCCAACTCATTATTGATCCCTCCAGCTTGTTTTCATTTGTTGTCTGTCATATAAATCTTGATTGACAGCTCTTTTCAATTTTTTTCTACGGTTTAACATTGATAGTAACACATAGAGAATAGCAGCAAGTATAAGCGCAGAAATAACAAAGTTACTTCCGGTACCTTCACCAGGTTCAGCGGCAGCTTTCATTAAAAATGCATCAATATCAGCTATTTCTGCTGGTGTTAACATCTTGCCTTTATAAGCAGCTTTCATAACATCAGACGACATAGCGTCAATACTAGTAAGTGAATACTCTATAGCACCACCCATAGCAGACAAGTCCATTGCCAGTGTACCACCACTGATAACCATAGAACTGTTAACATTGTGACATGCAACACATGCAACTGCGCCGTTTTCAAACGATTTTGTTCCATCAAACAGTTTCGCACCATTGTTTGCGTCTACTCCAAAACTGGAAGCAGTCATAAACAAAACTAACAAAATTAAACGATTAAACATCATTTTATTTCCTCCTAAATTAATTTTTTCATACCAAGTGTACTCTTTTGTATTGACGTAAATATTGATTTAAATCAACGTTTTTATAATAAATACTATCAAAACAACTTATAACACAAATCAAATAACTTCTAATATATTAACAGAATAATTATTAATTATAACAACGTTATTATGGGCTTTAAATAGGATAATATTACTCTTATTTGGAAGTGTATATATCATTTTTGATATTAATCAAGGTTATATTTTATGTAAATAAGTACAATACATAATAATGTAAGGAGGAGAAAATATGTTTAAGCAAGAGATCGAGGTAATTGGTGCATCTGTGCCATTTTTTACATATAAATTAGGAGAAGATCAAATCTTTGAATTTGATACTTCAAAATGTGGACCACCTGAACCGATGGTAAATGCCATGGCAGGGTTAAAGCTTATTAATGAATCTGGTAAAAAGTTAGTGATGATAAATCATACAAATGCTGGAGGGCTTATCTCGAAGATTGGCGAAAATTATGATATTGAAGTACAAAATTTAGAAGATGGTCGTGTAAAAATTACGTTTTCTTACAGGGCAGGTGAGAGCGAAAAGGCTGATCTTAGTCAAAACTCTTGTGGTGGTTGATTCTCTATCATACTTATATTGAACTTGTTCTGTTAAATATTTCTTATTATTAAAATATATTCGTGTTATATTTAGCTTCCTGTGTTATACTTTTCTTGATATACATCAAGGATTTATAAATATGAATATGAATATGTTCCAATTGAAAGATATACCGCTTTTTGCAGGGATGAATGAAGAACATTTAGAAGATTTAAAGGCACATGTTTATATACATCAGTATAGTAAAGGAAGCATTCTTTTTTATGAAGGTGATGAGAGTGAATATTTACAGATTTTACTTGATGGAACGGTAAAACTTTATAAAACTTGTCCTAACGGTACCCAATTACATATGCATAATTTTATCGCACCTATTGTTGTTGCCTATTTTGCCTCATTTGAAAAGATACCATTCCCTGCGACATGCGAATTTATAACTGACGGCACCATAGGGCTTTTACCAATGGAGAAATTTGATGAATATCTTCAGGATGCAAATTTTTCCCGATCACTTATCAAGCTAATGTCTGGAAGAATGAAACTGCATGCAGACGTACTTCATAAAGAGACCATCTACTCTTCTGTAGCTAAGATAGCAGACTTGATCTATAACAATCCTTCGATATTTGAATCTCTTAAAAACACTGAAATAGCAGCTACGCTTAACATAACCCCCGAAACATTATCTAGAACCCTAAGTAAATTGAAAAAAGAAAATATTATTACTATAGATAATCATATAGTAACAATACTTGACGAGGCAGCACTTCTCAATATTATTGAAACGAATACGATTCAAAGTTAATAAAACTCCATTACCTTTTATCCCCAATTTGCTATAATCAAACAATTTTACAAATAAGGTACAACAATGTCTAATATAGCACAAGCCAAAATCTTTTTTGGTTCTACAGAAGAAAATAAAGAAGTACAACAGGAACGTCAGAGTCCTTTTGATGGTGCTGTGGTGAGTACAGCTCCTGTGTGTGATGTAGATGATACACTCAAAGCACTTAATATAGCAAAAATGGCAAGCAAAGCAGCAGCTAGATCACCATTGTCTCAACGTATCTTGTGGCTGGAAGATGTGGCTAAAAGACTTACAGAAGAGAAAGAAGCATTTGCTTTGATGTTGGCTAAAGAAGTGGCAAAACCCATTGCATTTTCACGTATTGAAGTTGAGAGATGTGTGGAGACTATCAAGATCACTGTGATGGAACTTGCAAATCTTTCAGGAGAGACACTTCCTACGGATATCATGCCTAGCGGTAAAAAAACATTGGCATATTTTAGACGTGAGCCTGTAGGTGTTGTTGCCTGTATCACTCCGTTTAATTTTCCACTTAATCTTGTAGCACACAAGATAGCGCCTGCACTGGGTGCAGGGAATACAGTTGTACTGAAGCCGACACCTGAAGCACCTATGACAGCCTATATGTTTGCAAAGCTTTTTGTAGACTCAGAGTATGCCATTAAAGATGCACTCTGCGTGGTGTATGGTGATGCTGAGGTAGGTTCGACCCTGGTACAAAGTGATATCCCAAGGGTGATCTCTTTTACAGGTTCTGTACCTGTAGGAAACATTATTACCAAACAGGCAGGTATTAAGAAAGTGAGCCTTGAATTGGGTGGTAATGCAGCAACCTACATCGACAAAAGTGCAGACCTTGCTCTCGCAGCGGCACGTTGTGCTTTTGGTGCCTTTTACAATTCGGGACAAGTGTGTATCTCTCTTCAGCGTATCTATGTGAATGAAGAGGTTTATGAAGCGTTTGCCGAACTGATAGCAGAAGAAACGAACAAACTGAAAGTCGGTTCACCATATGAAGAAGATACGTTTATGGGTCCACTGATAGATGAGGAGTCTAAACAAAGAGCGAATGGATGGATCGCTTCAGCGAAAAGTGAAGGAGCAAAAGTCATCGCTGGTGGTGAAGAGATAGATGGTATCTTCTCTCCGACAGTTATGGCTGATGTTACAGATGATATGAAGATCATCTGTGAAGAAGTTTTTGCTCCTATCGTAAGTTTGGTATCGGTATCTGACTATGAAACGGCAGTAGAGAAAATGAATGACTCACCCTATGGATTGCAGTTTTCTATTTTCACCAATGATCTGAAAATGACACAGGCATTTATAGAAGATGCAGAATGTGGTGGTGTGGTTATTAATGACATACCAACACTTCGTTTTGATGTTCAGCCTTACGGCGGTGCCAAGCTTTCAGGTGTGGGAAGAGAAGGCCCTAAATGGGCACTTGAAGAGTTTACAGAGGTTAAGTCTGTTGTGATATGCTAACGAAATTTATTTTGTAGGATTTTTTATGGATTTTTTATTTACATCTGGGTTTTTAGGTACAAGAGCACCACTTTTTATGGATATTGTATCTGTGATTGTTGCTGTGTTGCCTTTTTTGATTTTTTGGGCGATTTCTCTTGCAAAGAAAAAGAATTACCAGGCACATGAAAGTGTACAGAAATTACTTTTTACGATTTCTGTAATTGTGGTAGGTTTTTTTGAGTTTGGTGTACGTATGGAGGGTGGATATAAAAATCTGATGGAAGGTAGTTCTGTATCACATGATTATCTCTTGTATGTATTGATTTTTCATATTATCATCTCTGTCATTACATTGATCTTATGGGTAATGACACTTTATACTGCAAAACGTTATAAAAAACAATCTGCGCTTCCGGGGCTCTACTCTAAAGAACATAAAAAATATGGGATACGCACTTTTATAGGCATTATATTAACTATGTTAACCGGTGCTTGGGTTTATGCGTTACTCTTTGTATATTAAAAATGAAAAAGGTCGCCATTTCCGCATGTCTTTTGGGTGAGAAGTGTCGTTATGATGCGACAGACAATAAAAATGAAATACTTTTAGAACAATTAAAAGATACTCAACTCATTCCTTTTTGTCCTGAAGATTTTGCCTTTGGTTCACCTCGTCCTACGATGGACCTGATAGAAACACAACAAGGACATAAAGCCATATCCAATTTAAATGGAGAAGATTTATCTACTCCTATCATTCAATATGCTACACTGTTTTTTGACACACATCCAGAGCTAGATATGTTTATAGGCAAAGACCGAAGTCCAAGTTGTGGGGTATGTTCAGCAAGACTCTATGATGAAGAGAAAAATCTACTCTCTTCAGAAGAAGCAGGACTGATGGCAAAAGAAGCAAAAAAACGAAATATAAACTGCGTAGATGCAGAAGATTTTAAGGGATTAGTATGAGAATAATATGGATGCTACTGCTGAGTACACTCTTTTTAACTGCAAGTGCACACCATGAGAATGGGACTAAAGAAGCTATCGTTAAAATCTACACCAATGCAAAAATACCAAACTACCAAGAACCCTGGAACAGTTCAATGCGCAGTAGTACAGGTTCTGGTGCCATCATAGAAGGTGGATACATTCTTACGAATGCACATGTCGTAGCCAACCAAGCCTTTTTAGAAGTACAGCGTTATGGTCAACGTAAACGTTACATTGCCAAGGTGTATGCCGTTTCTCACCAGGCAGATCTGGCACTTTTGAAAGTAGAGGAAAAGGCATTTTTTGAAGGGGTAAAACCACTCACTTTTGGTTCCCTTCCCAATGTAGAACAAAAAATTGTTGTTTATGGTTATCCTATGGGAGGAAGTACTCTCTCTGCAACGATTGGCGTGGTTTCACGTATAGAACATCATGCCTATGCACACAGTGGAGAGTCTTTTTTAGCAGTCCAGGTAGATGCTGCAGTCAATCCTGGAAATTCTGGAGGTCCTGCACTCTCAGATGGGAAGATAGTCGGTGTAGTAATGCAAATGATCAGTAAGTCTCAAAACATTGGTTACCTGGTCCCTGTGAATATGGTAAAACACTTCATAGAAGATATGAAAGATGACAAATATAATGGTTTTGCAGATTTGGGTCTAGGTACACAAAAACTGGAAAACCCAGCTATCAGACGCTACTATGGACTTGATGACAGTGTCAGCGGTAAACTGATCGTGAAAGTGGTACACAACTCATCGCTTGCAGGATCGCTTCAGGAAGGTGATATTTTAACTGCAGTAGACGGACACAATGTGGAAAATGACGGTACAGTAGAATTTAGAAAACATGAGTACACGCATTATCAACACTTTGTTGATGCTTATCAAATGGGTGAAAAAGTAAAGCTTGATATTATCCGTGAGAATAAACCTATGCAAGTTGAAGCAGATTTAGATTACATAGCTGACGATATGTATTTGGTCAAAACAACACGTTATGATGAGATGCCAAGTTATTTTGTCTATGGCGGATATGTCTTTTCTCCTTTAACTAGAAACCTTATCCTCTCTACAAACCGTAACCGTTTAAAGTTGAGTTATTTGGCTGGAAAATGGCAAGAAAAAGATAAAAGTGAAGTGGTGGTTCTACTGAAAGTATTGGCTTCAGATATGAGTCGAGGAGACAATGATTTTGCGATGTGGCCCATAGATAAAGTGAATGGGGAACCATTTAAAAACTTTAAAGAGTTTTATCAAAAGATGGAAGCAGCGAAGAGTCAGTATATCGTCCTAGAAGACAATGATGGTGTGAAAGTGATTATCGATAGAGAAGAAGCCCAAACGAAACAGAGTGCAATACTTAAAAAGTATAATATCGAGTTTGATAAGTCGATAGATCTTAGAGAATAGAGGGATATTTAAACTTTGTATCTCTTTAATTTATGTTTAGAATAGTAACAAGTTATAATTTAAATAGGACAAAAATTATCCTATTTTGTCCTATTCTGCTTTAAAGTGTGTTACCATGATTCAATTAAATTGAAATATAGATAAGCCTTATGGTCTATCTTAGGAGACTTTAACATGAACATAGATTTAATACTTCAAAATATTTTGAACCCGCCTATATTGTTCTTTTTGCTCGGTATGCTGGCTGTTTTTTTCAAATCAGAACTCACTATCCCTCAACCGCTACCTAAACTATTTTCTCTATATCTTTTGATAGCTATTGGACTTCATGGAGGATATGAGCTTTCGCATAGTGGGTTAAACATATATATATTCACAGCGCTTTTCTTAGCAATTCTCATGGCGATCATTGTCCCGATCTATAGTTATTTTATTTTACGTATTAAATTGGATAGCTATAATGCTATTGCTATAGCAGCAACTTATGGATCTATCAGTGCGGTGACTTTCATCACGGGTATTACTTATCTTCAAACCATTGGGGTTGAATATGGGGGATATATGGTAGCTGGAATGGCACTTATGGAGTCTCCGGCTATTGTTGTAGGACTTGTCTTTGCAGCACTGTTTACTAAAGGTTCTGACGATAAAGAGGATAAAAAGACGGACTGGAAAGAAATTTTCAGAGAGGCATTTTTAAATCCGTCTGTATTTTTATTGGTAGGGGCTTTGATCATCGGTATAGTGACTGGACAAAAAGGCTGGGATTCTATGGAGCCATTGTTTGGCACTCTGTTTAAAGGAATGCTCGCATTCTTTCTTCTTGATATGGGATTGGTTGCGGCAAAAAGGATTTATGAATTAAAGAAGGTCGGTATATTCTTAATTATGTTTGCAATTGCTATGCCTATATTTAATGCATCTGTTGGTATTCTTTTAGGGTATTTCTTTGAACTAACAAAAGGAGATACTCTTTTATTGGCATTACTTTCTGGAAGTGCTTCTTATATCGCAGTGCCTGCAGCTATGAGGTTGTCTGTACCTGAAGCCAACCCTGGTCTCTATTTGCCATTAAGTTTAGCGGTAACTTTCCCTTTTAATATATCTTTAGGGATACCGCTATACTACTACTTTATAACTATTTTGTGGGGGTAATTATGGAAAAAATGAAAAAAGTTGAAGTGATCATCGAATCTATTTATTTAAATAGACTCATTGAGCTGTTTAAAGAGGGTAATGTAACTGGTTATACTATCATTAGAGATATTGAAGGAGCTGGAGGTCACGGACTCAAAACCGCAGATGAAGCGAATGATCTCCTTAGTAATACGTATGTATTTACCCTTTGTAATGAAGAGAAGTTCAACAGAATGATAGAGAAGATCAGGGCATTTATAGACAAATATGGTGGAAAGTGTATCGTTATTGATGCAGAGGTATTGTTACATTCAAAAAAGTAAAGACGACTTTAAAAGGTTGTTTTTTATACTGCTAGTTACACTTAAAACTTTATCGATAAGTAAAAGCTGATAGAAAACTCCTGATCTTCATTAAGATAATGGTTTTTATGATAGATTGCATAAGGTGGTTTCGTTGTTTCTTTCATCTTTCTTTCCTCCGTCTCGCCGATTTG
>Ga0209013_10001509_pt1 | contig 21515 bp, 4 predicted proteins | sample Cruoilmetagenom2_FD_187291 | JGI IMG/M metagenome (GOLD analysis project Ga0209013, IMG submission 187291) | Oil polluted marine microbial communities from Coal Oil Point, Santa Barbara, California, USA - Sample 2 (SPAdes) (version 2) | ecosystem: Environmental > Aquatic > Marine > Oil seeps ...
ACATACTCCTCAGCCAAATCAGATCTTTCCATGTCCGGATCAGGAAGTAAACGTCTCTCAACCTTGCCGCTCGGGTTGATAGGGAACGCATCCAGCATCATGAAGAAAGACGGCACCATATAATCGGGTAATTTTTCCTCAAGAAAACTTCGCATTTCAGCAATTGTTGGAGGAGAGGCGCCGGATGGAATGACATATGCAGCCAGGCGCTTTATTCCATTGGCATCGTCACGAGCAAGCACCACAGCCTCTTTAACATCTTTGTATTCACCTAATACTGATTCAATTTCTCCCAACTCAATTCTGAACCCGCGCACCTTAACTTGATGATCGATTCGGCCCATAAACTCGATGTTCCCATCAACGCGGTATTTTACAAGGTCACCGGTTTTGTAAAGTCGATCGCCAGTATCCTTAGAGAATGGGTCTGGTATGAAATTTTCTGCTGTCAGTTCAGGCCGCAGTAGATAACCTCGCCCCATTCCAGCACCACCGATATACAGCTCGCCTGGTACACCGATTGGTACCGGACGCAGATGACTATCCAAAATGAATAAACGGACATTTTGATAAGGTTTTCCGATCGGGATCGTAGGACTCTCCCCGGAAATGTCCTGAGTTGAATAATATGACGCGGCTACAGTCGTTTCAGTTGGTCCATATAAATTGATAAAGCGTCTTCCTGGGATCCACTTTGCAGCTACTTCTTTTGTACTGGCTTCCCCACCCGTATAAAGTGTCTGCAGAGAAGGCAAATCGTGCGAAGGGATAATGGCCAAAATTGATGGCGTTATCAGGGTATGCGTGATCTCTTGCTCTTGTATCAACCGGCGCAAATCTGGAAATGAAACCAGGACCTCACGTGTCGTAAGCACAATTGCGGCGCCAGAAATCAACGTTGGGAAGAAATCGATAATGGAGCCATCAAAGCTGAACGACAAGAACTGCAAATATCGGCTGTCAGAGTTTAAATCGCCTATTTTACATTGAGCGATAACAAAGTTGCATAACCCACGATGCTGGATCAGCGTTCCTTTCGGTTTACCTGTCGAACCTGATGTGAATATCACATAGGCCAAATTTTCCGGTGTAACCCACCTGGCCGGGTTATCCTGACTCTCCTGGGATATCTTGTCCCAGTCAGTGTCCAAACAAATCACGTGTCGCTGTTCACCAGTTTTCGTATTGGTCTCCGGATTCGGTAGGTGATTTAACAGACCCTCCATCGTCACCAACACCGGCGTCCCAGACTCACCCAACAGGTATTCCAATCGCTCGGCAGGATACACAGGGTCCATCGGCACGTATGCGCCCCCTGCTTTGAGGATACCCAATAGACCCACGATCATCTCCAGTGATCTTTCAACACTTAATGCCACCAGTGTTTCCGGTCCGACCCCTTTACCGCGTAGATAATGGGCCAGTTGATTCGCCCTATTATTTAATTCTCCATACGTCAATGATTGATTTTGAAAAATGATCGCTGTCGCTTCGGGAGTCCTCTCAACTTGTTCTTCAATCAGTTGATGCAAGCATGTGTCATCCGGGAATGGCGTTGATGTATTGTTCCACTCGACTAATACCTGGTTCTCTTCTTCCGGCATCATTACCGGGTAAGAGGTGATTCGCTGGTCCGGATCTGCAACAATCGCTTCCAGGAGCACTTCAAAGTGTTCGATCATGCGGACGATCGACGATCTGTCGAATAAGTCGGAATTGTATTCGAATACGCCGTTGATTTCGCCATCCATCTCTACCACGGTAAGCGTTAGATCGTACTTTGATGTTCCACTATCAGCATCCATTGGACTGATCGTGAGGCCGGGAAGCTCCAATTTCTCAGCAGGAGTATTCTGCATGGCAAATGCAACCTGGAAAAGAGGCGTGTGGCTCATATTCCGCTCTGGCTGGATCTCATCCACCAACATCTCAAATGGCACATCCTGGTGAGCGTAGGCTCCTACTGCCGTCTCGTGTACTCTTTTTACTAGATCGCGATAACTGGGTTCACCGGAAAGATCTGTCCGTAAGACCAATGTATTGACGAAAAATCCAATTAATGGTTCCAAGTCGGAATTATTACGATTTGCGATTGGCGTACCAACACAGATATCCTCCTGACCAGTGTAGCGATAAAGAAGTGTCTTGAAAGCAGAGAGCAGCGTCATAAACAAAGTCCCCTCGTCCTCTTTACTGAGGGCGTTCAATGCTGTAGACAGTTCCTGGGTAAGGGAGAACAATATGTGACCACCGTTTGAGGTCAGCACGCTCGGACGCGGGCGATCTGTTGGCAGTTCCAACATTGCTGGACTAGTGGCTAATTGATTTCTCCAATAAATGAGCTGTTTCTCGAGCACTTCCCCTTGTAGCCAGCTACGCTGCCACTCTGCATAATCCACATATTGGATTGAAAGCTCTAGCAGTGGTGATGGTTTTTGATCTCTGTAGGTTTGATAGAGCGCCGCAAGCTCACGGATGATGACGCCCATTGACCAGCCATCGGAGATTATGTGATGCATCACGAGGACTGCTATGTGGTCTTCAGTGTTGACTCGTAGTAGATCTACTCGCAGCATGGGTCCGGTAGTTAAATCAAAGGGTCGTTGGGAAGACAAGCCAATCTGACGGCCTATCTCCGCCTCGAGATCTTTTTGTGTTAGATCGCTGAGATCAATTACAGACGCAGAAATCTGCATATCGGGCATGATTTTTAGTCTGGCGAAACCATCCTCGGTTGGGAATGTACTGCGCAGTGTTTCGTGTCGCCGGACGATCTCAGTAATACTTCGTTCCAACGCTGAAATATCCAATGGACCTACCAATCGGACTGCGGATGGGATGTTGTAATAGGGGCTGCCCTGTTCAAGATGGTCCAGGAACCACAATCTTTGTTGGGCAAACGAGAGCGGTAAATCACCCTTCCTTGGAATACGGTTAATCGTCGTAACAGCCTGCTCTGCGCCATTTGCGCCCTGCCCGATTAAGAATTTTTCTATTACTTCATCGCTGCGCTCAAGATCTTCTGTCCTGAGTTCTATTGTTGGTAGCTCATCCAAGAATTTGAATACACCCTCGGAATTATTTTTTTCGAGATATACAGCCAGTTCGGATATTGTAGGAGAGTCGAAAATGGCGATCATATTGATATACTCACTCAGGATATCCTGGAGTCTGTTGATTAATGTTGCTCCTAATATCGAATTACCGCCCAGTTCAAAGAAATTGTATCTGACGCCAACCTGGTCGATCCCAAGGAGGTCCTGCCACACGCTGGCCAGATAAGCTTCCAGGGCGTTGCTTGGAGCAACGTAAGCTTTCTTTGAATATGGACCTTGATTTTCCGGCGCCGGCAAAGCACGCCGGTCTATTTTTCCACTGGTGTTAAGCGGCATTTTTTCCAGCAGAATGAACACCGAAGGCAGCATGTAATCAGGCAGCTTCTCGCGTAAAAATTCACGCAGGTCACTTGCTGAGACACCTTCACTTGATGGAACCACATAAGCCACGAGGCGTTTATTTCCTGGTATGTCTTCTCGCGCCAGTACGATAACGCTCTTCACGTCATTATGTTGGTAGAGCGTGTTCTCGATTTCTCCTAATTCGATTCTAAAACCACGAATTTTGACTTGAAAATCAACCCGGCCGATAAACTCTATATTTCCATCCGGTAGATAACGTACTATGTCGCCCGTTTTATATATGCGCGATCCAGGCTTTGGATCGAATGGATCACTGACAAACCGTTCGGTCGTTAACCTGGGTCTGTTCAAGTAGCCTCGTGCAACGCCAATACCCCCAATATATAGCTCTCCAGGTATACCAATGGGCACCGGCTGATGGTGATCGTCCAGGATATAAAGTTTGAAGTTGGGCAACGGACGACCGATTGGAATTTTTGCCAATGACTCGATTGCTTCAGCATCACACAATGTTTCATAATAAGTCGTTACAATCGACGCTTCTGTCGGTCCATAAACATTGATAAAAGGTAATGGATTTTCTAAAAGTCGCGACCATGTGATCAGTTTTTCCTTATCGGCAGCTTCACCACCGATTATTAAACACTTGAGAGACACCTGGATTTGTTCATCTCTCGAAGCCAAATCTTCGACCACCTGATGCCAAACTGCTGTAGGCAATCCAAGAACGGTGATATTTTGTACCTCACAAAACTCGATCATTCTTCTTCCGATGAGTTCTTTAAGGGATCGTATCAACACCAACGTCGCGCCGCTTATCAGGGTTGGGAAAATCTCCATCCCGGCTCCGTCAAAAGTCAACGTCATAGATTGAAGTACTCTTTCACCCACACCTAAACCGAAAGGCTTCACCATCGACTGGGCGTGATTGACCAGGCCCCGGTGATTGACTAGTACGCCTTTTGAGCGTCCGGTTGATCCGGATGTGTAAATAATATTGGCCAGGTTGTCAGCCGTTATTAGGTGTTGAGGATTCCTACTGCTTTCACGCTCGATAATCTCCCAATCTGTATCGAGAAACACGATTTGAGCATTATTATCAGGCAACCTATCAATCAAACTCTGCTGAGTCAGCACCACGGGCACCTGGGTATCCTCCAACATGAATCTCAGCCGCTTTTCGGGGTGCTTTACAGAGAGCGGCAGATAAGCACCACCGGCCTTCATTATCCCAAATATCCCCACGATCATTTCCACAGATCGGTCAACGAATAATCCAACCACTGTATCCGGTCCAACGCCCATGTTTCGCAGGTAATGGGCAAGTTTGTTGGCTCGTTGATTTAACTCATGATACGTGAGCTGCTGATCATCAGGAGCATCTGGACCAAACGCCGGGAAATGAACTGCGAGAGCTCTAGGCGTTCTGTCGACCTGAGCCTCGAACAACTGCACGAGACTCTCTACCGGTGGATATTCGACATTTGTGTCATTCCACTTCTCGAGCAGCAGTTCTTTCTCTGAATTATTCAATAAGGGCAGTGTTGAGATATTTTGGTCAGGATTGGCAACAATCCCATCCAGCAGCCTCAGCAGGTGCTCAGACATTCTGATGATCGTCGTGAGATCAAAGATATCCGTGTTAAAGTGGAACGAACCGGTTAGTGCATCATCCCCTTCCTCAATCATCAATAACAGGTCATATTTCGCCGTACCGATGTCGGTCTCGATAATGCTCAGCGCCATGTCGCCCAGTTCAAGTGCGCCCATAGGAGCGTTCTGAAACACCAGAGAAACCTGGAAAAGAGGGCTGTGGCTCATGTCCCGGGGGACCTCAAGTTCATCCACCAGTACCTCAAAAGGAATATCCTGGTTTCCCTGAGCGCCCAAGGCAACATCGCGAACTCTTTGAAGCAATGTCCGGAAACTAGGATCACCTGAAAGATCTGTTCGCATCACGAGCATGTTGATAAATATGCCGATCAGTCCCTCGATCTCTTTTCGATTGCGGTTGGCTATCGGACTCCCCACGCTAACATCGGTCTGTCCTGTATAACGATAAATCAGGGTTTGAAATGCCGCCAGGATTGCCATGTATTGGGTGGCATCCTCCTGTTGACTTAATACATTGAGACCTTCAATCTGGTTTTTGGAGAATTTAAATATATGGTATGCCCCGTTATAGGTCTGAACTCGTGGTCGTGGATGGTCAGTCGGCAGTTCCAGTACAGGGGGATGGTCGCCGAGGATATCTTTCCAGTAACCCAATTGAGTGTCGAACACTTCACCAGCAAGCCATTCGCGTTGCCAGTGAGCATAGTCAGCATATTGAATGGTCAATTCAGGTAATGGGGACTGGCGTCCACTCGAGTAAGCATCATACAACGCCGCTACTTCCTGGAGCAGAACACCATTGGACCAGCCGTCAAAAACAATATGATGCATGGTCAGCAATAGGATGTGTTTATTGTAGCCCATTCGCAGCAGTCCCACTCGCAGAAGAGGACCGCGGCTCAGATCGAATGCTCGTTTAGCCTCCAGCGTAGCTAGCCTCAATGCTTCAGCTTCCCGCTCATCAGGCTGCAGATGGCGCAGATCCACGATCGGGAATCTCAACGCCATTTCCGGAGCGATAACCTGCACCGGATGACCGTTCTCAGTTGTAAATGATGCTCTCAACACTTCATGCCGTCTACCAATCTCATTCAAACTTCGTTCCAGAGCAGATACATCCAGTGGTCCCGTCAAGCGGATCGCCGTTGGTACGCTGTAAAACGGGCTATCTGGTTCAATCTGATCCAGGAACCACAAACGCTGCTGGGCATACGACATCGGGTAATCATTCGTATCCTCGCGTCTGGGAATCGCCCGTTCTTGTGCAGTCTTGGCTCTTTTTTGTTTGAGCCGCATAGCCAAAAGTGCACGTTTTTCTGGGGACAAGTCTTCTATACGGTTACTAATGTCACTCATACTCATTAATCCTAAATCTAGGGTGTCTCTTCATCCAACAAATTACGCACATCTTCCTCGGATAGACTTTCCAATTCAGCGAGTAACTCATTGAGTTCGTCTGCTTCTTCCTGCTCGACCAGGTTTTCTGTGATTATTTCTCCCAAACCTGCAATTGTGGGTTCTTCGAATACCCTTCGAACGGGTACTTCGATCTGGTAAGCTTCCCTGATTCGGGAAATGATTTGAGTGGCCAATAAGGAATGACCGCCAAGCTCAAAGAAATTATCATTTACGCCAATCGGTGAATCCTCATCTTCCCATTCGATCCCAAGCACCTCGCACCAAAGCTTTGCTAACTCTTTCTCCACCGGATCTCGAGGAGCAACATACACACTCTCAAGTTCAGGTCTTAGCGTCTCAGGCTCGGGTAAAGCTCTGCGATCCACTTTCCCACTCGGCGTCAGAGGTAAATGATCGAGCAATGTTATTGCTGCGGGCACCATGTAAGCTGGGAGGTTTTCATTCAAATACTCAAATAGTCCACTAACAGATAGTTGTTCATCCTGAGAATGAGGTACAACGTAGGCAACTAAACGCTTTTCCACTTTGCTCCCAGCCCCATCGGCATCGACTTCACTCGAATCGATATCAATGACCGCAGTTTCAGAAACCGCAGGATGCATTCCCAGGACAGCCTCTATCTCTCCCAACTCAATGCGAAAACCGCGCACCTTCACCTGGCTGTCAACGCGGCCTAAAAATTCTATACTGCCATCAGCGAGAAAACGTACCCGGTCGCCGGTCTTGTAAAAACGCGCCCCTTCTACAGAGGCATCATCCCAACCCGGGAGTTTATTTGTGAACGGATCAGGAAGGAACTGCCCGGCTGTTAGCTCATACCTGTTTAGATAACCTCTCGCCACACCTGAACCACCAAAAAAGAGTTCTCCCGGAACTCCGACCGGAACTGGATTACCGTACGGATCCAGGATATAAGCCGTCCTGTTCGGCATAGGACGACCAATTGGCACACGATAATAATTTCTATCACCGTCAGGCATAATTTCAGCATCGACCTGCTGGGTAGTGGCGGTGATGGTCGTCTCGGTGGGGCCATAAGCATTCAGCAACCGCACCTGACCATAAGTTGATTTCTGCCACAGATACAGGCTTTCCGGCAGCATAACGTCACCCCCAATAATGACCAAACGCAAAGAAAGTAATTTTTCGGTCTGGTTTGATAGTTTCTGAATGTTGTTATCAGCTGTGAATTGAGCCCACTGGTGCCAGTATGCCGGTGGGACATTGACAACCGTCAGAGCGAGATCGTTCACTATCTTGTCAAATTCCGAGCTGGACCACAGCTCGTCTCCCCGAAGGAAGAGCCTCGCACCAGCTATCAAGGCGGTGAACACCTGCTCTAATCCTGCGTCGAAGTTGAGCGAGGCAAACTGCATTACACGGTCACTTGAAGTTATTTCAAAGTGGTCTCGCATTACACCACAATGATTCGCAAACTCACCATGTGGGATCATGACACCTTTCGGCAGCCCGGTCGAGCCCGAAGTGTAAATCACATAAGCCAGGTTATCCGCTGACAGGTCGATCTGCGGTTTGGATGCGCTCTGTTCACTAATCATCGGCCAATCTCGATCAAGACATATCCGGACCAGGTGTTCGCCGTCAGAACGTTCTTCAGGCAGTCGCTCTAAGTGTCTTTCCTGTGTCAATACGACGCCAACATCAGCATCATCAATCATGTAATCCAGTCGACCCTTCGGGTATGCGGGATCTAAAGGCAGGAATGCCCCTCCTGCTTTGTGTATCCCCAACAATGCTGTGATCATTTCCATTGACCGTCCAGAGCTGACTCCAACGATAGTATCCGGACCAATCCCGATCGATTGCAGATAGTTGGCGAGCTGGTTGGCTCTAGAATCTAATTCGGTATATGAAAGTACTTGGGTTGCATTCGTGCTGTCTACCACCTGGGTCAGAGCAATAGCATCGGGAACCTCGATAGCCTGCGCTTCGATCTTCTCAACGATCACCCGGGTTGACAGTTTTGGCGCTCTATTATCGTTCCATTCAACCAGGAGCTTATCCACCTCTTCCTGTGCCAATATATCCAATTCAGATAAACGTAAATTAGGATCCGACACAATGCTGGAAAGCAAAACCTTCCAATGTTCAATTAAACGGTTGATTGTGTCTTCTTCAAAAAGGGTGGTGTTGTAATTGAAATACCCGCTCAACTGGAATTCAGACACATTGCTGGTGCTCATCTCCATTGATAAAGCCAGATCAAATTTCGCAGTTCCGCCATCAACTTTAAGTGGAGAGAGTTCGAGTCCAGGCAGTTCTAGCGTGGGCAGTGGCGCTTCTTGAAGATCAAATATGACCTGGAAAAATGGCGCCCTGCTTAAGTCTCTTTCAGGCTGCAATGCTTCGACCAGCATTTCAAATGGTACATCCTGGTGCGCATATGCCCCGAGCGCTGTGTCCCGGACACGCTCCAGTGCAATCTCAAAAGTTGGGTCTCCGCTCAAGTCTGTTCGCATGACAAGTGTGTTCAGTATAAATCCGATCAGGCTTTCGGTTTCCATTCGCGTCCGGTTTGCGATTGGCGTTCCTACGCATACATCGTCTTGTCCTGTATACCGGTACATCAGTGTCTGAAGCGCTCCCAACAGGGTCATAAATAACGTCACGCCTGATTTTTGGCTGAGTTCATCAAGCCCGCGCGCCAATTCAGCCGGCAGTTCAAACCATAGGCTTGCGCCATTGGATGTTTGGTAAGGCGGTCTGGGTTTATCGGGGAATAACTCCACATTTCCCGTCCCATCACCCCTATCAGCTAACTGGGTTTTCCAGTAATCTACCTGTCTGTCGATCACCTCACCCACCAGCCACTCTTTCTGCCAATAGGCATAATCTACATACTGGATAGGCATCTCAGGCAGAGTGATCACCTCATCCCCATCCTCAGATTGTGTAACAAAATAAGTATAATAGGCGGCTAATTCGCCGATTAATACCTTAACTGACCATCCATCAGAGATAATATGGTGCATCGTCATAAAGAGCACCTGCTGATCATCCGACAACTTAATTACAGTAATGCGGAACAGTGGTCCTTGCGAGAGATCGAATGGGAGCTTGGCCTCACCTAAAGCCAACCGCATGACCTCTCCATCTCGCTCGTCTAAAGAAAGTGCGGTGAGATCGACCTCATTGATCGGGACTGTCATCTCAGAATGAATCGCCTGGACAGGACGACCATTCGCTTCTCGAAATGTTGTGCGCAGGATTTCGTGACGTGCTACGATATTTTTCAGGCTGTACTTTAACCCTTCAACGTTTAACTCGCCGCTTATCCGAATGGCCGTGAAATTGTTGTACAGCGGGCTATCAGGATCCATTTGATCCAGAAACCACAGCCGCTGCTGGCCATAGGATAGCTCCAAGTCACCTTCCCTCGAGATGGCACCAATTGTGAGTTCACCTTCAGAAACGCTATCGGATTCAAGCGCGGGTTCAGAACCATCAGTTCTCTGGATCTTATCAGCTCCATTGGCTTCTCGGATAATCACTGCCAATCCAGCCACGGTGGGAGTGTCAAATAATCTGCGCAGAGGTAAGTGAACCTGATATGCGTCCCTGATCCGGGTTACGAGCTGTGTAGCCAGAAGAGAATGCCCCCCCAGCTCGAAGAAGTCATCGTGGATACCAATTTTCTCAATACCCAGTACGGTTTGCCATGTTTGAGCCAGCGTTTCTTCAATTTCATCCTGAGGCGCGACATACGCTGTACCCAGCTTTGGCCTGGGGAATGCTGACGTAGATTTCTGCGTTACTTCTTGCGTCGGATCATCCGCGGTCCCGTCAATAGTAACCTCCGGTCGTTTTATCCAACGATCGATTCTGGCGTCCAAATTCGCGGTAGAAATAATGACCTGATCTTGTCCTTCCACAGACATTACTCGCTCGAAAGCGCTCACACCTTCTTCCGGAGTCATCGTTAATTCGAGCAGCGTCCTTCCAGCGCCCTGCTCTTCATCAAATATCCAACCATCCCAGTTTACGCTGATCCAACGGCTATTATTGAAACGATTTTGTTGTGCAGCAAAAGTGTCCATAAAGAGATTGGCTGCCGTGTAAGCACTCAATCCCAATCCACCTAACACTGCGGACAGGGAAGATTGGAGAAAATAAAAATCGATGTCTTTCCCACGCATTACTTCTGCGAGCACCTTCGTGCCTTGGATTTTGGGTCGGAATTGTGATTCACAAACCTCTACGCCTATTTCTTGAATTGAGCTTATTGCACTCTCGCCGACAATACCGGCCGCATGGATAACGCCATGGATACTCCCAAAACGCTCTTCAGCTTGAGATACCGCCGCGTTCATTTGCTCCAAGTCAGCTACATCAGCTTTGATGATGAGAATTTCTCCACCGCTATCTTCTATTGAATGCAGCTGCCTGATTTTGCTGCTGACCGGATCATCATCAGAGTGATCGTCCAACCAGTCTTGCCATTCCGTCGAGACTTTCCCTCCTGGAAAATCGAATTGATCGACAAGCAGCAGTTTGGCATCAACCTTTTTGGCCAGATACTCGGCGAGTCTCAGCCCAATTCTGCCTAACCCTCCAGTGATTATGTACACACCGTTTTCTCTGAGTTTGAGCGGTGCACCACTAGATATTTCACTATCGTTCATTGGCAAGGGTTCGTACATCTGCACCCAACGGTGGTTTCCTCGATACGCAACGAACCGGTCTGGCGGATCGTTTACCAGTTCCTGCACAATACGATCGACCAATGTGGGTTTATTCCCCTCCTGGTGTCCGATCACTGGATGGATGTCGATACTTCGGCAGGTAAGATTTTGATACTCTTGCGAAACAACTTTACATAGACCCACTAAAGTGGACTGGTCAGGGTTTAAATTCTCCATACCTAATACATCTTGAGTATTTTCCGTCAAAACAGCAATTTGTATTGGTTTCGTGACTCCTTGCCGGGCTAATGCCTGCGTGAGATACAGCAGGCTGTAAAAACCCGATGATTGTGTCTCAGCAAAACTATCACCTGCATGATTATCCACGTTCCACAAGTGCAGTATGTAGTCCGGCAGTTGGTCCTTCGACTGCAAGTCCTCAACCAATGAATCATATTCCTGTGAATTTTGAGGGTTTATCGCATAGTGATTACCATTATGAGCGGAGCCATCCTGGCTCTTCTCAACGATAAATAAATCTTGTTCATTTTCTAAAAGTTGGCTGCTGACAAAACGATCGAGGGAACTCTCATCAATTCCATTGCCAAAAACGAGCCAGCGATATTTTTCTTTCAACTGCGAGTGAAGGGGCCGCAGGTCAGAGCGTTTCCAAGAGGGTGAATAGAACCATTTTTCGATGTCCTTTATCTTCTCCATTCCATCAGCCATCTCTGGCTTTTGGGATGTCAAGTACTGACCAAATGGAAGATCAGCGTCTATCCAGTAACGTTGCCTCTCAAATGGATAAGACGGCAAGCTGATCCGCTTACGATATTCACCTGCGTAATATTCACTCCAATCTATCTCTACACCGTTTAACCACATCCTGCCCAAAGCATCCAGAAGGAAAGCGACGTCGGATTCCACGCTGCGCGGGTGTCTCAATGTTGATATCACAGCACGTTGACCATAACTCGGATCGCTTGATATCACGGCTTTCGTTAACGTGGTTAATGTGCGCCCAGGACCAATTTCAATGAATATCCACGCCGGATCTGTTAGCAATTCCTGAATTCCATCTGAAAACCGTACGGCGTTCCTCAGGTGACTGGCCCAATAACTTGGGTCGGTGGCTTCTTCAGGTGAGATCCACCTCCCGCTAACGTTCGATATAAACGGAACTTCCGGTTCAGTCATTTCCATGCTGGCGACCAGTTCCGTAAAATCGTCTAATATTGGATCCATCATCGGAGAGTGGAAAGCATGGGAAGTATGTAATTTCCGGAACTCTACTCCATCATTTGCCAGACACTTATTAAGAATATCAATTTCCTTATGGGGTCCTGATACCACACACAATGAGGGTGCATTTACAGACGCGAGAGAGAGGTTTGGGCATTCGTCTTTATACTTGTCCAGATATGTTTGGACCTCATTTTCTCCGATAGGAATACTGATCATCGAGCCGCTGGGCAGACTCTGCATCATTCGACCACGTGCTGCTACAAGGGCCAGGGCATCTTCGAGCGAAAACACTCCTGCAATACAGGCAGCCACAAATTCACCAATACTGTGGCCGACCATCGCCTTGGGAAATATTCCCCACTCCATCAAGAGGACTGCAAGCGAGTATTCGATTACAAACAACGCCGGTTGAGTAATCGAGGTTTGTGTAAGTGCGTCAGTGGCAGCAAATGTGGTTCTGCTCACTTCAAAATCGCCCAGACCTCCATCCGGATATATTAGATCGCGGATATCGACATCGAGATGGGACAATAATATTTCTGCACAAAGGTCAACCTGGTCCCTAAAGATCGCTTCTTTTTGATAAAGTTCCTGCGCCATATTCACATACTGAGCCCCCTGTCCGGTGAACATAAATACAACCGGTGGGGAATGTTGCACACCGCCCTGGTCAAGGGAATCGGAAAATACCATACCGGGATCGTCGGACTCTAAAGCCTGGATCGCCTCTTGGAGGCTTTGGCAGATGATATATTTTCTATAGTCGAAAGACTTTCGTCCCACTTGTAAGGTATACGCTATGTCAGCGATATTTGCCTCAGGATGGTTGTTCAAATACAAGGCAAAATTATCCGTCGCCGCTTCCAACGCAGATGAACTTCTCGCAGATATCTGAATCAAATGTCTGTCACGAGAATAATTTACCGCCTGCTCGGGTGGTGCCTCCTCAACTACCACATGAGCGTTGGTTCCCCCAATCCCGAACGCGCTGACACCCGCCCGAAGTGGTCCATTATCGGATGTCCAATCCCTCAACTGTGCGTTGACAAAGAATGGGCTGTTTTTGAAATCAATTCTCGGGTTTGGAGCGTCGAAATTGATACTGGGTGGAATCTGCCGGTGGTTCATCGCTAATACTGTTTTGATCAGGCTGGTGATCCCGGCCGCTGCGTCCAGATGACCAACATTGGTCTTGACTGATCCGATCGCACAATACCCTTTTCTGTCAGTACTTAGTTCAAACACCTTATTAAGCGCAGTGATCTCAATCGGATCCCCCAATACCGTCCCTGTACCATGGGTCTCGATATAACTAATTGTGTCGGGATCAACATTGGCAAGGGCTTGGGCTGTAGCGATTACCTCGCTCTGGCCTTCGACGCTAGGAGCGGTATAGCCTACTTTTAATGAACCATCATTGTTTATGGCCGATCCCTTTATGATTGCCAGTACATTATCACCGTCTGATAATGCATCCTCCAGCCGTTTAATGACAACAATTCCTGCCCCATTGCCCCCTACCGTCCCAGCCGCACGCACATCAAACGCTCTACAATGCCCGTCAGGGGATGCGATACCGCCCTCTTGATAAAGATAGCCCTGCTTCTGCGGCAGCCGTATGGAAACACCACCTGCCATGGCAATATCGCACTGGTAGTTTAACAAACTCTGACAGGCAAGGTGCGTTGCAACGAGGGAGGTCGAGCAAGCTGTTTGAACGTTGACACTCGGTCCCCTGAGGTTTAATTTGTATGAAACCCTGGTCGGGAGGAAATCTTTATCACTGGAAATAGTTAATTGGTATGGGTGGATAGTATCCAAAACCCCCTGGTTTGCCAGCAGGTTGAACAATAGATATGTGTTCATACCCATACCAGCAAACATCCCAATCCATCCCGGATATGTCTCCGGGTTGTAACCAGCATTTTCCAGGGCTTCCCACGCGATTTCCAAAAAGACACGCTGTTGTGGATCGAGAATGGCGGCTTCTTGTGGGTAGAAGTTGAAGAATCCGGCGTCAAATAACTCTGCGCCTTCCAAAACACCACCGGCCTTAACATAATGTGGGTCTTTCGCTGAATCCGGATCTACACCCGAATTTATAACTTCTTCTTCGTTAAAGAAGGAGATTGACTCAACACCATTCTTCAAGTTCAGCCAAAATTCATCCAGGTTTCTGGCACCAGGAAAACGACCAGCCATACCGATGATGGCAATTTCCGTACCTTCATACGCATTTTGGGATTCAGAGTTGTTTTCGTTGTGATCCATATCTATCCTGTCTTAACTTTTCAACGAACGCGGTGAAGCATGATCAATTTCAGGTTACGAATTGCATCAGTTTCTGAGGTTAACCCTCAGCCCTATTGACTACTTTCGTCCTCTTCTGGATTTGAGGGGTTGCTCCCCTTGATAGGGGACATTTCTCGTGGCGTGGTTATCCGGCGTCGAGAAGTTCTTTTTTTCCTGAGAGCTTGCTTCTCGCTCTCTAACTGACTGTTAAGCATAGAACGCCCGCGAGCAATGGACTCCAATCTTCCCTTTTGGCGCTTTAATGCATCTTTTTGTTTATTTGCGCGACCAAAGCTGATTTTTACAGGTGAAAATCCTGACGCATCCTGATTAACAAACTCCGCCAATGATCGCACGGTCGGGTGGCTGAACAACTCAATTATTGAGAACTCTTGTTCCAAGACCTCTTGCAAACGTACATGTGCCTTGGTCATCAAAAGCGAATGACCTCCGAGGTCAAAGAAGTTGTCATCCATTCCCACAATTTCTACTTTCAAAACTTCCTGCCAGATTGCTGCAATATTCCTCTCAAGCCCGGTTTGCGGTGGAACATAAGCCGCTTCTCTTTCTCGCGGATCCGCATCGATATCAGGTAGTCTTCTCCGGTCTACTTTTCCACTCGCGTTGAGTGGTAAGAAATCCATAATTTTAATTCCAGAAGGCATCATGTACTCTGGCAAATATTTACGCACCTGATCGCGCAAATCATTAACGCTCAATTTAGTGTTGTCTTCAGGTACTACATATGCGGCTAATTTTTTATTCGATAAGTCATCACCTTGTGTTATAACGACGGACTGTTTTACAAATATGTGATTGTTCAGAATTGATTCGATCTCGCCCAATTCAATCCGAAATCCTCTTACTTTCACCTGGTAATCTGTCCGTCCTATAAACTCGATGTTTCCATCCGGCAAAAAGCGCCCGAGATCGCCGGTCCGATACAAACGTTCACCCTGTTTTGTGCTATATGGATTCGGTACAAACTTTTCAGATGTCATCTCAGGACGGCCTAAATAACCGCGAGCAAGGCCTATGCCCCCGATACAAATTTCACCGGGTACGCCCAAAGGAACTGGCTGCAGGTCAACATCCAAAAGATAGATCTGTGTGTTATCAATCGGCTGTCCGATCGGGATCGATGACGGTCTCGTCTGCTCTTCTAACGCATCCACGGCTGACTTGCGCTTTTTAGAGGCGGCGTTTAATTGCGAGTCGTTATATAGAAAATATGTGGGTCCGATTGTACATTCAGTTGGTCCATAAGCGTTATAAAATTTTCTTCCACGTGACCATCGTTCCCCGATCTCAGGCGGGCAGCTCTCCCCTGCTGAGATGACCGTTTCTAAGGCTGGCAGTTCTTCTGCTGGTAAAAGAGATAAGAGGGAAGGCGGTAAAGTTACCGTTGATATTTCCTGCTCATCCAACAGTTTTTGCAAATCCGGCGCCGAGAGCAATGTCTCTCTTCTGGCCAGAGAGATCCGTGCCCCATTCAATAAGGCCATAAAAATCTCTGAGACAGATGCATCGAAACTGATAGATGCGAACTGGAGAATGCGGCTTCTAGCGTTGATCTCAAATCCCTTGGTTTGTGCATTGACCAGATTACTCACACCCTTGTGTTGGACCATAACCCCTTTTGAGCGGCCAGTTGAACCTGAGGTGTAAATCACATACGCCAGGTTATCAGGTGTCACGTCGCTGGTTGGGTTCTCATTGAGGGCGACGTGGTCCATGCTCCTGTTATAGATCACCTCTACATATTTTCTGGCAGTGCTTTCCCACTCTTTGTCCAGGTACAGAACCCTGCAGGTAAGCGTCGGCAAACGATCCATAAGAGTCGTTTGGGTCAGCAATATTGGAACGCGCGCATCCTGAAGCATAAAAGCCAACCGATCCATCGGGTAGATCGGGTCCATCGGTACATAGCCTCCTCCTGCTTTGAGTACAGCTAACAGCCCCACGATCATTTCCAAGGAACGTTCCACACACAAACCCACAACTGTGTCCGGGCCAACCCCCATCGCGGAGAGGTAATGTGCCAAACGGTTCGCCCTTCGATTTAATTCCGCATAAGTGATCGAATTGGTATCAAGAGACACTGCGACAGCATCTGGCGTTTGTGCCGCCTGAGTTTCAAATAACTGGTGGATGCATTTATCTTCTGGGAAAGATTCGCTCGTGTCATTAAATTCAACCAGCAGAGTGTTTAATTCTTCGCCCGTTATTATTGGTAAATCCGAAATCGCCCTGTCGGCATCGATCACGATCTCCGATAGCAGTTTTACGTAATGTTCCCACAGTCTGGACATCGTGCTCTCATAAAATAAATCCGTATTGTAAGTAATTGTGACCCCCAATGAATCCGTCATCTCAGCCATCATCAAAGTAAGGTCAAAAGCCGCCGTGTCTTTCTCCAGGCTCAATGTCTCCATTTTGAGTCCGGCGACCTCCATTTCCAGGCCATCCATATCGAGCGCGAACTTTGAGAGTGAGTCATCATACATCGGGTGGGTCTTCTGGTATACGAACATGGTCTGAAATATTGGTAGATGGCGTGGATCTCTTTCGGGATGCAGTTTCTCGACCAGCAGACTGAACGGGTAATCGTGGTTGGAAATCGCCTCTAGTACAGTTTTTCTAATTTGTAGGAGAAGATCACTGAACTTGGTTTCTCCATTTAATTGGGTCCGCAGCGCTACCGGGTTGACAAAGTACCCCACGATGCCCGTAAAAGCGGACTTGCTGCGACCGATCATTGGCGCGCCAACTATCAAGTCCTCCTGGTTTGTGTATCGGAACAACAAAGATTTGTAGGTTGCCACCAGGATGTGAAAAAGCGTAACGCCATGCTGTTTTGCTAACTCTTTTAATTGATCTGTCAGATGTGTGCCGACCGTATACGATATAGACTTTCCATGATACGTCTGAACTGGGGGTCGAGGTCTATCCGGTTGCAGCTCAAGCACCGGTAAATCGCCAGCCAGCGTGTCACTCCAGTAGCGCCACAATTTTTCACCTTTCCGACTGTTTAACATTTTGTCCTGCCAGCGAACAAAGTCATCGTAGTGGTGCTTGTGTGGTGATGGGAACTTGTTAAGTTCGATGGTCCCATCTTGAACCCCGGGATAGAGTATGCTCAGCTCATTCAATATGATCGCCATCGACCAGAGATCGATGATGATATGATGAGCTGCAAACATCATGATATGTTCCGTCTCCGAGCGAGTAAAGACATACACCCGAAATAACGGACCGATTTCCAGATCAAACGGTCTTTCAGTTTCCTCTTTCAATCGCCTCTGGATCTCTTCATCACTCCATTCAGACGCATCTTCGTGAACGAAGAAAGATTCTTGATGTCCATGTACGCGATATACGGGTTCGCCTTCGTGCAGTTCAAAAGTCGTGTTCAGCGAATCGTGCCAATTGACTATGACTTGAAATATCTCACGTATTAGGGAAATATCCAGGGAGGACAATACCCTTACGGTGTACACCGGGTTTTGAATGCTATCTGGAGCTACCTGGTGTTGAAACCACATCGCCCGCTGGCCATGCGATAATGGGAGTAGTTTTTCTTCGGATGAGGCACCGACACCACCGGCGGGAGCCAATTGGGTCTTGATCTGCTCGCCGATTGTCGTAAATAAATTCGAAAACTTATCGCCCTCGACAGGAGCATCATCTTTATAGCTGTTTTCTTCAAGAATAATGGCTCCATGTCCGTCACCTGAATCCAGGTACTTTGATAGGGAATTAATTGTTGGGTATTCGTATATCAGCGTTGGTGAGAGACGTCGCTCTAACCACTCCTCCAGATCACCTGAAAGCATCACCGCATCCCGTGAAGAAAGCCCGAAACTTGTGAAATCCTCATTACTATCGATTTTTTCCGGTTCGATATATAAAAGATCGGCTATTTGTGTCACTAACCAGTCCTGGATAGTTTGCTGAGATGGCATAAATGGCTCCAAATCCTTTGTTCTAATAAATAGTCGTATTTTCTATCGCAGCTATTTACACTTTGTGTGACATTATGCGATGTAATTCGTTATACAGTTTAGATACACGATCATAAAACAGCAGTAATAGTTTCGTTATTGTTTGTCTATAGAGGCACTCATAGGCAATCTAAACGTGCCTGCATGCAGTGTTTTTATCTGGCACTTTTTGTTCAACCTGATCACCGCGGCGATCAGTTCTCTCTTTTCTTCCCGGATCGTACCAAACATCAAACCGAGAAAATAGTAAAACAAGTCAAGCAACTCTATAATACCTCAAAATTGCCGATTTGTTAAGACTGCGTTAAGTTGAATTATACTACATTAAATCGATTAAATCCATATTAAATCACAGACTCTGACAAAGAGTTAATTTTCGGACACCCTTTGTCAGAATTAACAATCGAGGCCGGTATTTGCACCCGGCCTCGATTTTATTTACTTGCGAACTTTATAATTCGTATACTATTGAGAATTCTTCTTTTTAGTATAAATCGCTAACCCACCAAAACCCGTCAAAACAAGTACGCCACCTAAGGCTACGTAGGCCAAATCTGCATTCCAGGCACTGCTTTTTGCATTCATATCTTCCATCGTCACTGCCGTTGCTATATCGAATCCGCCCCAAACTGTTGTATCGATATTTTCCTGAGAATTAATATTAACAGTAGCCAAATATATATTGGCAGGGATACTATCCCCAATCCTGCAATTTGATTGGTGTCCGCCTGGATCAGGCGGCAATTCGGCTATAGGTACACCCCACTCTACGTAACCATCTACGATTTGGCCAAATTCCGCATTATCTGGAAATGGATACAACTGGCTCAAATCACCAAAAAATAGAATGGTAGCTTCACCACCGGCCTGAGCATTATCCTTATCGTACACAAGAACCCTGTCCCACACTTCCATAACACCATTCGGAGGATTTCCATCCGGGTCTTCACAGTCTATGTATGCGGCGACCCCCCGTTCCGCTCCATTTACTGCTAGGCTTGCATTAACCTGGACTAGAAAATTTAAATTAACCGGACTGCCGGTATCGCTGGTCGCGACCCAGGCGTTGATGATATCTTCATCTGCTGTTGGTACATCACCTAGATCATCAGTCACAAAAACTGGGATACCCAACCAATCATCAACGGTTGGGATCGTTTCATTTAAATCAATATTATAACGAACCGCAGCCACAGTACCATAAGATAACAGTAGCAGTCCTACTACGCCTATAAATATAAAAATCGGGCGGATAAGACTTTGAAATTTGTTTCGATTAATGTTCATGCGCCACCTCACATCGGATTCATATATCTGCTGATTATTAATTATAGCACTAAAAACAAGCCACTTTCCTCAACGAGTAAAACCTTAACATTGAAAAAGGATCATTCCAAAATACTTAGACCATCTTCTCCAGCAACGATCACCAAATCGGCCATATCCAGAAACAAGCCATGCTCGACAACACCCGGTCTTTGGATAAGCTCCTGAGCTAAATGATAGGGATCCGGGATACCGCTCTCGGGTGATTTATCAAACCAACAACGGACCAGGAAATTTCCATTATCCGTTATAACGGGAGAACCATCTTCTTCCAGCCATAACTCCGCCTTACAACCCAACGTACCCAGCCAGCGTACATGAGCTAACGCTTCAAATTGGACGATCTCCACGGGTAAAGGAACTTTGCTGCCCAATCGCTCCACAACCTTAGATTCATCCACGATAACAATGAAGCGTTCGGCGTGTGTTTCAACAATCTTTTCTCGCAGCAGCGCCCGGCCTAATCCCTTAATGAGGTTGAATTTCCCGTCCACCTCATCCGCCCCATCGATCGCTAAATCAAGCCGAGGGTGATCCGCCAGTGTTGTGAGCGGGATAGCCATCTTACGAGCTCTATTTGCAACCGCTTCTGATGTGGGCACGCCTCGAATATCCTTTAAGGCGCCATTACGCAGCGCCGCTCCAAGAGCGTCGACAAATATAGCGCTTGTAGACCCCGTACCCAGGCCAAGAATCATCCCACTCCTCACATATTCGAGCGCTTTCTTCGCCGCGAGTTCCTTCAATTTCATAAATTATTCCTCTTTCCAAGCTCAGAACAAGTATACTCGCTAATTTCTGGGCGGACAAGCAAGTGGGTCGGTCCAAGAACCAGGATTTCTCACTCCAGTTAGTTTATAATAACAGAAGACATTCCCTAATTTCGATCGCCAAAGGAGGACATATGTACATTCCCAGCATGTTGCTGAAGCGCCTCTATACCTATTCAAGCTTGAAGAACACAGGCAGAGGCGTGCAGTTCGAAGTTAAGAACCGTCTCAGCGATGCCAGACTCACCCAAATTACCGGGATAGCCGTTAATCAAAAAGACATCCCCATCGAATCTATTACCCTGGTAACCGCTGAGAACGCCCAATTTAAAGCAGCAGACATCACTCATGATTCTCCGTTGGAATTTCCACTTCGCGAAACGATCATTGTCCAGACGCCGCTGGCGGATCTGCCAGCCGGGAAATATCAGATCGAACTTAAGTTCACTGTAGATCCGTTCGGAGACCTGAATTTCGATGTGGAAGATTCGATCGCTGAAACTGACGATCACCTGGTACGCATCCCTCGCAGCCCGGTTGACAATTATACAGATGAAATTATCTCTGAGCGACAAAATTTCGTAGAAGAATATAGTGGAACAGAATTGGAACACATCAAACACTATTCTTTCGACCCTCAACTTTCTAGCGGTAATATCGAAAACTTTACCGGTGTCGCTCAAGTACCGATCGGTTTTGCTGGTCCGCTGAATATAATCGGCGAACACGCCAAAGGAGAATTTCTGATACCACTGGCAACCACAGAGGGCACGCTCGTCGCAT
>Ga0209013_10001510_pt1 | contig 21514 bp, 22 predicted proteins | sample Cruoilmetagenom2_FD_187291 | JGI IMG/M metagenome (GOLD analysis project Ga0209013, IMG submission 187291) | Oil polluted marine microbial communities from Coal Oil Point, Santa Barbara, California, USA - Sample 2 (SPAdes) (version 2) | ecosystem: Environmental > Aquatic > Marine > Oil seeps ...
ACAACCCTCACGTATGGGTGAATGTTAAGTAACAGACACATAAGGTAATATGTTTTTATAGAGCAAATGTTTAGTAGTGTGTAGGGTCTGTGTATAGGTCTTTTTTTTCTGATGGACATATCAATGTATTTATTTTGGCTTTTAAATAAAATCTCAAATATTTATAAACGTAAAGATTAATCAGATGAGAAAAAGCAGTTACATTAAATTCATGCTGGCAGGAATAATTCTTGTTTTCCTTATCAGCGACAATGTTTATTCGCAGGAGAAAAACATTGTAACAGGTAAAGTCTTCCCGGCAGGTATGATTTCGCCCATGCGGGATGTTAAAGTGCAAATTAAGGGTGATGATGCGCCCGCTATCCTTACTGATGGAAACGGATCTTTTAAAATTGAGGTCCCTTCATTCCCAATTGACTTGGTGTTCAGCAAGGAAACCTATCAAACAAATATTGTTACGGTTAAAAAAGCATCAGACATTATCGTTTATATGAATGCGGGTGAGATGGCAAAGAACGATTACGGGCAGAAAGTGGGCATGCGTGTCAAATTGAATCCCGCATCGCGCGATGGTATTTTGATGTTCTCTTCCACCGATAACCGGTTCAGGTATTGGTTCGATAACCGTGTTTATTTTGACGGAGCGGTTTATTTTGGGAACAATGAGTACCAGGGAGAAGATAATGCTATCGGTAATGGTGTAAATATCCGCCGTATGCGTTTTGCCATGAAAACAATACTCTGGGGACACTGGGGTGGCGAAATTGATTTTGACTTCGGTAACAACGGAGTGGATATCAAGGATGCTTATGTACGCTACATTGGTAAGAACTGGCAGATAAAAGCAGGTAACTTCAGGGAGCCCATGTCCATAGAGACCATGACAACTTCACGTTATATAACATTCCTGGAGAGGCCTTATGCAACGGAACAGTCACCATCGCGTCACCTTGGTGTAGATTATAAGATGTGGACCAACCATTTCTTTTTCGAGGGCGGTTTGTTCTCAAGCGTTATTGCCAATGACCTGATAAGGGATCAAAATAAAAAGCAGGGTACAAACTCGGGATGGTCGGTAACGGCACGCGTTGCCTGGGCACCTATTAAAAAAGATAAAATGGTTCTTCACCTGGGTATTTCTGGCTCATACAGGGTTCCTAAAATTCCCGAATTAGGTGATCCGGTAAACAGCTTCAGATATGGTGAAAATGCGGAAACCGAGATCAACCGAAAAAAGTATATCGACACCGATTGGATTGAGCATTCAAAACACAAGGTAATTCTGGGGCTTGAAGCAGCATATGCAATTAAAAATTTCCGTGTGCAAGGCGAATACCTTCAAACAAGAATCAGTAGAGATTCTACGAAAGTGCCTCAGGATGAGAATAAAGTGAAACTCGGTGGTTTTTACATTATGGGTGCCTGGTTGATCAATAATGCCGATTATTATTACAACATGGGCGATGCCGAATTCTCCCAAGTTGATTTCAGGAACAACCAGAAAGGTGTTTTTGAAGTTGCCTTGAGGTACTCATACATGAATGCCAATACATTTAAAGAAGACCAGGTTGTTCCGTGGATGCAAGGTGGATCGGGTGAAGTGTATACAGCAGGTGTTAGCTACTATTTTAACTACAACGTTAAACTTATGCTCAACTATTCATATGCAAACCACGATCGTTGGGCTGATGGAAAAGGGAAATACAAAACCTATAATGTTGATGCCGAAGGACAGGATATTACACCAACAGGTGAGGGAGGTGTTGACTTCAGCACGATCCAAGCACGAATTTTAATTGCTTTTTAAAGAATTAAGGAATTTGTAAACAATAAACAGAAAAGAAATGAAAAAATATGTTTTTATAACGATGATAGCAGCTCTCTTTTTTACAGGCTGTGTGAAAGATGAGCAACCGCAGCCGCAACCGCCTGCACCTGAGAATTATGATTATATTGTAATTAATGAGCTGATCACCAAAGACACCACCAACCCTTATTTTCTGAGCGGAACCGGTGAAGGTGCCGACTGGATTGAGCTGTATAACAAAGGAAATAAAGCTGTCAATATAGCCGACATGTGGGTAACAGATAATCCGGGAACGGAAGGCGATTATCAGCAAATCCCCAATACGCATAGCAACATAACCACTATCCCCCCCAAGGGTTTTGTAGTGTTGATTTGCGGAGCTAAGGATGCCGGCGGTGCCGACATTCCTACTTCAATAGTTGATGGCAAAATCTTTATCGACATGGGATTAAGTTCTTCTAAAGATAATTTTGTGGCCCTTTATAATCCTGAGAAAAATGAAGTCGACAAATCAGGAGATTTCAATGGTCTGGAAGATGATAAGTCTTTTGGCCGCAGTGTTGACGGGGCCGGCGAGTGGCAGGTGATGGCAGCAAAAACACCGGGTGCGCCAAACGATGGTAGCACTCCGGTTGCCGGTTCACTGGTAATTAATGAGTTTATGGCAAGTAATGACAGTTGGAATGTACCCGGAGATAATGGCGACCAGCCTGATTGGATTGAGATTTACAATACGGGCGAAACCGCTATTGATATGGGTGGATGGTATGCTACCGATGCAATGGATGATGCAGCAAAATATCAACTGCCAACCGATAACCCGGGCTTAACAACGGTTCCTGCGCATGGATTTCTTGTATTGATCTGCGATGGTGTTGGCGAAGGATTACATGCTAATTTCAAGTTGAGTAGCGGTGGTGAAGATGTTGCAATTTCTTCTGATGGCGTTAGCATTACAGATGGTTATTCTTTTTGCGATACAGGATGTGACCTTCAAAATCCCGGAACTGATAATTCTACCGGTCGCGATGGTGACGGTAACGCCACCTGGATAGTCTTTCAGATGGGAAGCGACCGTCAGCCAACACCAGGTGAAAGCAATAATTAATAACGATTAAAAGGTGGCATTATGTTGTTTAAGAGAATACTTCTTAAATTCAATTACTGGTTAGTCATCACCCTTATCCTTCTGCTGGTTATCAACTCCTGCAAGAAGGATGAGGGGGATGACCTGCCGCCTGAAAATGAGTTCGGCCAGCTGGAAAAACTGAACGAATTCGACTTGGATGTTACTGAGCCCTCTGGACTTTCATTCGGACCGGATGGAAATACCCTGCTGATGGTTAGCGACAATACTAATAAAGTTTATGAAACCGATTTGCAGGGAAATGTTATCAGGGAACTTGCGTACACAGGCATGGATTTGGAAGGTGTAAGCTTCAACCCGTACGAACAAATTGTTGCTGTTGCCGAAGAGAGAAAACGTCAGGTAGTTTTCCTGGATTATACGGATGGTAACGAGCAGGAAAGGTTTGATATTGCTACCGGGGGTAATACCGACAATAAAGGCCTGGAAGGTATCTCCTTCAACAACAAAAACAGCGCCTATTATATAGTGAATGAGGATGTCCCGGGAGAGATGATTGTATGGAACAAAGCATTTGGAGCTATCAGTACGACTGAACTCCATTTCGCCTCCGATTATTCTGCTATCTATGTAGACACTGAAAATGCGCTGGTATATATTGTCAGTGATGAATCGCAGATGCTCTACAAATGCGACTATAATGCTAAGGTGTTGAAGAAATACCCATTGCCCGATACAAAATTTGAGGGCATAGCCTTAGACAGTGATGAACAGATGTTTTATCTTGTAAATGATAGAACTGCTAAATTATTTGTATTTAAAATTTTGAACTAATGGTTACAACTACACAACCCCGCTACGAATTCAGAATCTTTGGAAATAATCTAAAGAAATATGAAAATATTATAAACAAATTGTCTGAAAAGGAAATTACACGGGAGATGGACTCCATATATCTGTTAACACCATGGAAACGAAAAAACAATGTGAAAATCAGAGAAGGTGTAATGGATATAAAGATACTCGAACAGGAATTAGATGGTCTGGAACAGTGGAATCCGTTTCTGGTGGGTAAGTTCCCTTTGAAAGCCGATGTAATTAAATCGGTAGTGTTTCCTACACTGGGAATTGAAAGCCCGGTTTTTGAACGGAAAAAATATTCGCTGGATCAGTTTATCAATGAAGTGGTTTGTATCGATCCGGATCTGGCAGTTGCTTATGTGTGGAAAATCAGGCATGCCTATACAGTAAATGAGTGCATTACGGAAATTGCCGAAATAAAAGTAAACGGAGCTTCTATAAAAACTATCTGCGTTGAGTCGGAAGATCCGGCCAAAGTGCTGGAAGCAAAAAAAATATTAAATATGGGCAGTAAAATGGAAAATGTTAACTATCCACTGGCTCTCAAAAGGGTTATGGGATTGACAAAACTGCCTGATTACTGGAATAAAATAGATTTTTAACAAATAACAATTTTATAAAATGTCGAAAGAAAAATTAACTATTGGCGAAGTTTCAAAACCGCGCTTTGAATTCAGGACTTTTGGAAGAGAATTTGATGTTGCTGCTTATTTGATGTCGCGCCTGTCAGTGCCGGTACCTAGAAAAGTATGGGAGCGAAACTCAGAAGAGATATACATAGTTTCAAAAACCAATGATGTAAACAATACGAAGATCCGGGATGGTAAAATGGATATTAAAACATTTGTCCAGGAAGTAGATGGTTTGGAACAGTGGAATCCTTTGATGAAAGGCGAATTCCCCATTAAAGCGGAAACGCTGAAGAATAACGTGTTCCCGGCTTTTAAAGTGGAAGGCTTGCCCACTCTGGACAAAAGCGAGTACACGCTCAAAGAATTCCTTGAGATGGTAAGCAGTCATCCTGACCTTCAGGCTGTCAATGTGGAAAAAGAGCGTTATGGCTACATGGTGCACGATACTATTTGTGAGTATGCTGTGGTTCACATCAACGGAGCTTCAGTAGTTACCGTTAATTCCGAATCAACCGAAGTGGAAGATATTAAAGAAACCATAAAGGATATGGAACTCGAAGGAGTTGAGAATATCAACTACCTGCAGGCCATTAAGCGTGTGATTGGAATGATTGATAAAAAATTAGCTAACTAAAATCAATATGGTTTTTGTGCGTAAATGAGATGATGCCATCTGTATTTAAGCATTCAACCATTAAATTATTTAAGAAATGGGAAAAGAAATAGAAAGGAAATTTTTAGTCAAAGGCGATTTTAAACCTTTTGTAACCAAACAAACAAGGATAACCCAAGGGTATTTGTCGTCTGTTCCTGAAAGAACTGTTCGCGTCAGGGTTAAAGGCGACAAAGGGTTCATCACTATTAAAGGTATTGGTAACGAATCGGGAGCCAGTCGTTTCGAATGGGAAAAAGAGATTCCGGTAGATGAAGTAAATGAGTTGCTGAAACTTTGTGAGCCGGGAATTATTGACAAAACCCGATTTATCGTACCTGAAGAGTCAGGCTTAAAATATGAAGTGGACGAATTTTACGGCGATAATGAGGGATTGACCGTAGCCGAGATTGAGTTGCCATCAGAAAATCATCCGTTTGAGAAACCTGATTGGCTCGGAGAAGAAGTAACCGGAGATGTAAAGTATTTCAATTCCATGCTGATGAAAAATCCCTATAAAAACTGGTAGATTTTATAAGATAATGAACCTGGACAGACGTTTCAGGTTCTATTTATTTGTACAAAGAGACGGATTTCCAATTAGATTAATTTCCAGTAATTTATTGCAACAAATACTATGAGCGACAATAAATTTAATGAACAAGCCGGTAATGATTTTACGAATGAGCAGAGTGTAGAGTTGGAAGAGGAGAATGGGTTTGACCCGTTGGATATGTCCAACTACCGAATTGAAAAATTACCCAAACGTTCGAAATCGAAGGTTGAATCATTTTTGGCTGCTATCGGAGGTCCGCTGGCAATTATCAGTTTTATACTCATCTATTTTATTTTTAAACCGGGCTACTTGCTGGACATAGATGCCGAATCTCTTAGCGAACATGCCAGGGCTATTTACGATAGAATTGGCGACGTTGAGTTTTCGCGGATCAACATAGCCATGCTGGGTATTTTTGTAGTAGGCATCGTGCTGTGGATAACCGAAGCTATTCCTAACTACCTTACCTCTCTCATCATCATTATCAGTCTTGTTCTGTCGGGTGTTCTGCCTGAAAAAGATGCTTACGCACAATTGGGGCATAAAGTAATGTGGCTGAATATTATGTCGTTTGTGCTGGCCAGTATGCTGGTGAAAACCGGCCTGGCGAAGCGTTTTGCTCTTTGGTTTATTGTTCATTTCGGAAAACGTTCATCTTCTATTTTCCTAAGCTTCCTGGTGATTAATGTGGTGCTGTCTGCTTTTATTTCGGCAACAACCGCAAAAGCTGCCATCTTGCTTCCGATTTTTATGGTTATTGCTGCCATATACGGTGCCAGGGGAGGAGATAAAAAAAACAATTTCGGAAGGAACATTGTACTTCAGAATTTGTTCTATATCAACATAGGAGCCAGTGGCTTTCTTACCGGCTCGGGCGCAAACCTGCTGGCTGCCGCCCTGATCACAGGAGCAACCGGTGTGGATATTTTCTTCACCGACTGGATGAAAGGTAATTTTATGGTAGCCATTCTGCTGATGGTCGTTGGCTATTTTGTAGCTACAAGAATATTTTTCCCCTTGAAGAAAGAGGAACGATTGCCGCAAATACCCGGAGGTATGGAAAGGTTGCGGGAAGAATTGAATAAATTAGGGAAAATGAACTTCCAGGAGATAAAATCAGCGGTTCTTTTTCTCACGATCCTGGCTTTGTGGTCAACGGATAAATATCATGGGATCAGCCCTACCGCCATTGCTTTTTTAGGAGCTGTGATCGCCCTGCTGCCGCGCATCGGTATTCTGAAATGGAATGATGTCGACATCCCGTGGCATCTGATGCTGTTCTCGGCCGGTGCCTATACGCTTGGAGCTGGTTTTAAAGCAACTGATCTCCCCGCTATTTCTGTGAATGCCATATTTGACGGATTAGGGTTTGGCGCCAGTACCCCTTTTTGGGTACTTTACTTAGCCCTTACTTTCTCGATGGCTTTCAGCGCTTTGTTCTTCCAGTCAAAAACTATGCGCACGATGATCTTTGTGCCAATTGCTATCGGAGTTGCCAACCGTTTTGGTTTTGATGTGATCAGTCTGGCGTTGCCGGTGGCTTTTCTTATAGAGCATGTATATATGTTACCTTTCAACAGCAAGCCAGCGGCACTGCTGTATGAGACAGATCAGTACAGCATGACAGACACCTTTAAATATGGTTTTACGATGCTGGTTATCGGTTGGTTCACAAATATTCTGATGGGAGAAACATGGTACCGCTATCTGGGAATTACACCAGACGGTGTATTCGGTATTTTCTAAATGGAAGCTTGTTATATTCCGGATACTTTTGGTATAGTTTGTGCAATGTGTGACGCATAATGAAATTCCGGTGATTTTTTATCATCGGGTTGAATAATTATTAATTTTGTGCCATTCTAAAAAAATTACAAAAAATGAAAAAGATAGTTTTATTAGCAACTTTTGTTTTTGCAATCATGATTGCTGTTGCACAGGAAAAAAAGTCAGAGGTGAGTAATGCAAATGAAGTTAAAAAAGAAATGAAGTCCGAAAACGGTCCGAAAATTTCGTTTGAAACGACATTGCATGAATACGGTGATATTGAATTGAATTCTGATGGTTCATTTGATTTTGTATTTACAAACACCGGCAACGAACCGTTGATCCTTTCCAAACCGCGTTCTTCTTGTGGATGTACTATTCCTTCGTGGCCTAAAGAGCCAATTCTTCCAGGTGAATCAAATGTGATTAAGGTGACGTACAACACAAAGAAAGCAGGTCCCTTTAACAAAACGGTAACTGTTTATTCAAATGCAAAAGGAAAAAGTTCGGTTGTATTAAGAATTAAGGGTAAAGTTATCAGTAAGCCTGCCGAAGCATTACCTGAAAAAGAGAGTAGTGTAGGGACAGCCCCCGTCAATAAATAACATGAGTTAACATATGAAAATGGTTAATCGTGAAAATAGTTGATCGCGGTTAACCATTTTTTATTTTAGTCATTTAAAAATATCAAGTTATGCCAGCTATATCACAAAAAGGGCGCATGATGCCTGAGTCGCCTATTCGTAAGTTAGTTCCTTATGCCGAAGCGGCCAGAGCAAGAGGACTAAAAATATACCCGCTGAATATCGGCCAACCAGATATTGAAACCCCGGAAGTTGCTTTAAATGCTGTCCATAATTTTCAGGATAAAGTGATTGCTTATAGTCATTCTGCTGGTGTCATTTCTTTGCGCCAGAAATTAGTTGCGTACTATAAAACAGTGAATATTAATCTAACAGCCGAGGAGATCATTGTTGCGGCCGGTGCTTCCGAAGCTTTATTGTTTGCATTTCAGTCGATCATGGACCCTGAGGATGAGGTGATCATTCCAGAACCTTTTTATGCTAACTACAATGGTTTCGCAACTAATGCCGGTATTAATATTAAACCGATTATCTCATCTATTGAATCGGGTTTTGCACTGCCACCAATAGAGGAGTTTGAAAAAAATATTACAGATAAAACCAAAGCTATCCTTGTTTGCAATCCAAACAATCCCACCGGATATTTATATTCCAGGGAAGAAATGGAGACCCTCAGGGATATAGTTAAGAAATACAACCTGTTTTTAATTGCTGATGAGGTGTACCGTGAATTTACATATGATGGAAAGACTCATTATTCGGCCATGTACCTGGATGGTATCGAAGAGAATGTGATCCTGATTGATTCTGTGTCAAAAAGATACAGCGCTTGTGGTGCCCGCCTCGGATGGATGGCATCAAAAAATAAAGAGCTGATGGCTACCGCTATGAAATTTGCCCAGGCGCGTTTAAGTCCGCCAACTTTCGGACAAGTACTGGCCGAAGCTGCTGTAGACACACCTGCTTCTTATTTTGCAGAAGTGGTAAAAGAATATCTTGCCCGCCGAAATGCTGTTGTTAAAGGAATCAATAATATCGAAGGAGCTTATTGTCCCAGGCCTGAAGGCGCTTTTTATGTTGTTGCCCGCTTGCCAATTGATGATTCCGACATATTCTGCCAGTGGCTTCTTGAGGATTTTAATTATGAAGGACAAACGGTTATGTTTGCTCCGGCCTCAGGTTTCTATTCTACACCCGGGAAAGGTAAAGATGAAGTACGGATAAGTTACGTGCTCAAGGTTGGCGACCTGAATGCTTCGATAAAAGTGCTTGAGGAGGCTTTGAAGGTTTATCCGGGAAGGAAGTAGGTAAGCAGAGTTGCTTCCTTGCCCTTTATTCTTGTAAATTAATTGAATAATGCACGAATTTTCCATAGCTGTAAGTATAGTTGAAATCGCCGAAGATGAAGCTAGAAAGGCACATGCTGTGGCTGTGAAGGAACTTATTCTGGATGTCGGAACAATGTCGGGAATTGAATTTTACGCTTTGGATACAGCCTTGGAAATGGCTGTGAAACAGACGATGCTTGAAAAAGCAAAGCTGACAATCAATAAAATCCAGGCAAAGGCGAAATGCAATGAATGTGGCCATGTGTTTGATATTGATCAGGTATTCGATCCCTGCCCGAAATGTACCAGTTTATTCCATGAATTATTGTCTGGAAAAGAATTGAAGATCAAGTCAATTGTTGTTGACGTAGACGAATAATCCCTTCTTTCTCCTGTTGATCCTCCAGATGATCTTTATTTATCTGATGATTTGCTCAACCTTCCGGATGATCTCCGGTATCTTATACTCAATTTCACGAGATAGTTGAATGTTCATTTTCTGTTGGGGATGTATCGTACAGGTGACCAGGTGGATTTCAGGCATTTTGTTGAGGAGGATAGCTGTTTCGATCAAGTCCTTTAAGCCTAATTCGTGTGTGCTTAATGATTTAGGAAAGTCTTTAGCGAACTTAGGTTTGATCACATGAACAGTCCCTGGCAACTCATTACTTATGGCAGCGTCTATAATAATAATCGTGCTGTACTCCTGGAACAAAGAAAGCAATACGAAGCCTCCTGTGCCGCCATCTAAAAGATCGACATGATCCGGCCACTGCAATTTCCCCATCTCTTTAAGAGCATGTACACCAACTCCTTCATCCTGCAACAGGAAGTTTCCAAGTCCGAGTATTAAAGTTTTATTGAAAGGCATGGCCTTTTATCGTTTCTTATTTTTCTGTTCCCGACTTCAAATTTGCGTAAGCTAACATTCAAAGATATAATTTTCGCTGCCACCGGAGGCATATGTATCTGATAATTCCCTCATGGCAGAGTAAAAATTCATGTACATTTGTTTCTTTATCACAGATTATGCCCGAGTTTCTAAAAATATTGTCTGTATTTATGATGGCAACGGTAAAGTATTTTTATGCGCCGCTATTTGCTTTCTTTTCAGGTCTTGGTTTTTGGGAATCAATGACAGCAATGGTTGCGGGTGGGGCTTCCGGCTTTATATTTTTTTATTATATCAGTCATTTTATCGTCATTTCGGCAAAGTATGTGAAACCAACTGCGCGCAGGATTATTCCTGAATCGTGGCTGCATAAGTATCGTTTCAGGAAAGAGCGCAGAACTTTGAAGAAAAAGCAAGCTAAAAAGTTTACGCGACGGAACCGTATGCTGATCCGCATGAGACAAGTTGGTATGTGGGCGATTATTTTAACTACACCTGTATTGCTGTCCATACCTCTGGGTGCCTTCCTGCTGCGAAAATATTATCATCCCCGCAGGGGAGTTGTTGTTTTCACGGTATTTGTCATTATTTTAGAAGGAGCACTCCTGTGTTATCTTATATGGAATGTGCCTTCCATAAGGCCGTAAGCATTCTACATGAAAGTTATTGGCTGGAGAATTCAACTACTCCTGTCGTGTGGTCGTACATGGCGCCAACAATATCGATTTTTTCTTTTTCATACATTTTTGAAAGAACCGGACTTTGACGTTTAATATCATTGATAGCCAATTCCACATTGACAGTAGCTACTGCGTTAACAAAAGCAGGATTCTTCGAGGTGCGCATCTTAAACTGGCTGATACTTACCTCCTTAATTGCCTTTTTAATTGGCCTCAGTGCGTCCGTCAGGTTCCCCAATTGAACATTGTCAACTGCACCTTTTACCGCCCCGCAGGAGGTGTGTCCTAAAACAACGACTAGTTTAGAACCGGTTACTGCACAGGCATATTCCATACTTCCTAAAATGTTCCGGTTAATAATATTGCCGGCAATGCGTGTAATGAACAGGTCACCGATTCCCTGGTCAAAAATAAATTCGGGTACTACACGCGAATCAATACAACTTAAGATTACAGCAAAAGGGTGTTGTCCGTCAATAGTATTACGGACATGTTCCTTGTGATCCCGTTTTATCATTTGCTGCGTAACAAATCTTTTATTTCCCTCTTTTAACAATTCGAGTGCCATCTCAGGAGTGATGATACTCAGGGTGTCGGCGGTTTTAATGGTTCCGTGTATATTCATAATTAATTCTGATTAGGCTAGCTCTTTTTCCAGATATGATTCAATCTGGCTAGCTACATGAAAACACTCGTTATAGCTTATGAGGTCAGGAATGATATCGATCTTTTCAAACATGGCCTTGGGCTGCTTCCGGACTCCCCATAAAAGAACTTTGATATTTTTTTGCCTTAGTTCAAGTACGGCGTCTTCCAATGCATATAACCCGCTTTGATCCACATAAGGCACCTTGTCCATTCTAATGATTACCGTTTTAATGGAAGAAGGGCCGGTTTTAATCATATTACGGAATCCCGAGACCATCCCAAAAAATAATGGTCCTTCAATATGCTTGATATAAACTTTGTTGCCGAGGTGTTTTACAAGGCCTTTTTCATCTTCCCATACTTCTTCATCGCGAAAATCTTTCAGCGATTGCATTCTACTGCTGCCTTCGACAATATCGGCTGTTTTTTTCATAAATACGAACACGGCAAGTACCATGCCTACAGAAACGGCCACTAACAGGTCAACAAACACAGTTAACCCCAACACAATAAACATAATGACAGCATCGGATAGTGGGATGGACTTCAGGTGTTTCATCCCTTTGTAATCAATAATGCCAATACCTACAGTTACAAGTATTCCGGCCAGGACGGCATTGGGTATATGCCCGACAAGTTGCCCTAGTCCCAGCAAAATACCGGCCAGTAATAGCCCTGCGATAACGCCTGAGAAACGGGTTTTTCCTCCCGAATTGATGTTGATGACTGTTCGCATAGTAGCTCCGGCTCCTGGTAACCCGCCAATAATACCTGCACATAGATTCCCCATGCCCTGCCCAATTAATTCGCGGTTGCTGTTGTGTTTTGTTTTTGTAATATTATCCGCAACAACCGATGTTAGCAAGGAGTCGATAGCACCCAATGCGGCCAGTGTGAAGGCATATTCGAATATTCGGAGAAACACGCTCCAACTGGCAAAGGCTTTGAAAAAATCAAAATGTATATTTGGTAATCCTGTGGGAATAGGACCGTTCGAATTGATCTTTAAAATCAAATTATCCGGTATAAAGAAATAAACGACAAGGGAGATAGCTAAGAGTGCAACTAGTGTGGCAGGAAGTTTCTTTGTAACAAGAGAAACAGTATAAATAATAGCAATAGTGATCAGAGCAGTAGCTACAGAATAGAAATTAATCAGCTCCGGTATCCTATGTATGTTGCTTAACGTACCAAAAGCACCACCTGAGGGACTCTCTACACCGATAAATGGAAATATTTGTGTAATCACAATGATCACGCCGATTCCGCTCATAAAACCAGATACTACCGGGTATGGTATATATTTAATGTACTTTCCCAGTTTTAACAACCCCAATATTACTTGTATTATACCCGTGAGAATAAAGGTGGCAACAATAAAGGGCATCGCAGTCTCCAGACTACCTGCTTCCTGAATGGCTTCCATAATCATGACTGCAGCAACAACGGTCATGGGGGCTGTCGGGCCACTGATTTGGGTTTTAGTGCCACCCAGTAGTGCAGCTACTACGCCAAGAGCTATTGCTCCGTAAAGACCGGCTACAGCTCCCAGTTCCGTTTGTTCACCAAAAGCCAGCGCCAGGGGCAACGCAACGACCCCTGCAGTTATGCCGCCAAAGAGATCTCCTTTGACATTGGAAAAGAATCCTGATTTATTGCTCATTTATCTGAGATTAATTAGATTGGCCATTCTATTAGCTTAAGTGCTCAGGCATCAAAAGTATATAATTTTTTTGCAATCGTTTCCGATAGGTAGTTCAGCAGTCTTCGTGTATTGCGGGTAAGTATAGGGTAATGTTTAACTTTTATTTAACTTTTCCGCAGGCTGGGGCAATAGTACTTTTCTATTTTTGCAGTTCATTTTAACCAAAAAACATTAGTATGATGAACACAGAAAAAATAAGAAATGCATGTGAAGCTGCAGCCCAGGCGTTTGCCAGATTAAATAGAGATGCTTATACAGATATTCAATCAAAACTTGAATACTGCATAGGAAGCTATGACCACGATAAAAATCCATCAGGATTGATTGAGTATGGTAAAGTAGCATTAAATGAATTGAAAGCCTTTAAGTCACAGAATCCCAGAAAAGTTAATCAGAAGATCATTAAAGATCTTGAAAAGCAATTATCTTAAACAGTATTAAGGAAGATTCCACTGTATTAACGAAGGGGCTCTTCAGCAAAAAAGCCCGGTTATGTAACCGGGCTTTTTAGATGGTAAATAAGTTACTTTTATTTGTCCAATTCCATCTCACGTTCTTCTTTTCCTTCTTCCTGGAATTTCCATCCGCCAATCATGGAGGAAGTTACCCCGTTTCTTTCTATGTAATCGTGGTAGAAGACGAGATAAATATGAACCATGGCAAAAAGGATAAAGAACCACATAAGGATATGATGGATCTCGCGTGTTAGTAAATCGCCTCCCTGATCGATATCCTTTTTGTTTGTGACAATTTCGAGTAACCAAAGCGACAATAAATTAACAATGATTAAGGAAATAGCAAGCAGATACAGTATGTTTTCACGCATGTCGACATCAAATATGTTTTTTCCAAGCCAGGTAAATGCAGCCAGCGTAAAAATAGCCAGCCAGCGATGACTCACCATCCAGTAAGCGCGTTGTACAAGCCGTTGGTCGCGTGTAATGATCTTCATTCTACTTCTTTTAAGAGTAAGTTATCGATAGCTTCTGTTAATTCTTCAACGTTTACCGGCTTCTCAAGAAAAAGGTCAGCCTAGTTTTGGTTGTCTTCGGAAATGTCAGCCGATATGTTGTCAACAAGGGTTAGGGATATAACCGGAATTTCAGGTTTTACCCTTTTAATGCTATCTGTAGCTTCATGCCAACTGTATGCGTTTTCTGTGGTGATATCAATTACAGCAATCTTGTATGATGATAGCTTAAGTTGTTTTTCAATTTCCGAAGCACTTTGTGCAGTTGATACAGCATAGCCTCTGCACGACAGCATAGTCTCATAAGCAAATAGCAGGTCGGGATCATCCGTTATGAGAAGTGTCTTTTTTTTGTCCATTTTGACATATTGACGTCTTAAAGATACTACATAGTTCCTCCGTTGTCAACATCGCACCATTTTGAAACGAATTCCTTATCATCGGAATCATTCATAAATAAGATACTTTTGCCTTATGTTTTCAAATGTTTTTAGCCCGCTTTCCCATGATTTTCTGATATCTTCTTCTGTCAATCCATTTATGATTTGTTTTCTAAGCTTATCGGTACCCGCTAATTTGTCAAAGTAAGTAGTGAAGAATTCATGGTTCGGGCTAAGCGATTTGTAAGATTCTATGAGCCATGTTAGATTGAGTAGGGGAGGGTTACCTGCAAAGTTATCGGCGTATGTTATGAGGTTTTGGCCGTAACATGTGACTCCTTCGTATTTGGAGTTTGTAGCACCCGGCAAGGGTTTGGGCGTAAATGCAAAGTTTCCGGCAGTAAAGTCAGGGTGTCCGTAAATCTGAAAAGGTAAATCGGTTCCTCTGCCAACACTCATAACAGTGCCTTCGAACAGGCAGAGCGATGGATATAAATAAACAGCTTGCCAGTCGGGAAGGTTAGGGGACGGTTTTACCGGCAACTTCACAATCATGTTCCGGTTGTAGTTGCGCATTTTAATTACCGTAAGTTTACATTCCTGCTTAGTACGCAACCATCCTTCTCCGTTGACCATCAGTGCATATTCACCAATCGTCATTCCATAAACTATGGGGACTTTATGCATCCCGACAAAAGAGCTAAATTCTTCTTCCAGCAGGGGGCCGTCTACATAAAAACTATTTGGGTTTGGCCTGTCGAGTACAATCACCGGGATGCCGTGTTCTGCACAAGCTTCCATCACATACGTAAGTGTTGAAACATAAGTGTAAAATCTGACACCTGCATCCTGAAGGTCAAACAGCACGACATCAGTCCCTTCCAGATCTTCCTGGTTTGGTTTTTTATGTTTACCATAAAGCGAGATAATCCGAATACCTGTTACCGAATCTGTGCTTCCTCCAATTAAAGTTCCTGCATCTTGGTTTCCTCTGAAGCCGTGTTCAGGGCTGAATATCTTTACTATATGAACATTGCTATGTAAAAGAGTGTCAACTATATGTGTGTTCCCGATAACAGATGACTGGTTAGCAACTATACCTACTTTTTTATCATTGATAAGTGGAAGATATTCATTTAGTCTTTGATCGCCGGCTATAATTTCACTGTATTCAGCCAGTTGTGGTGCTTCTTTTTGGGCGCAGGCCTGTAAAATGAATAAAAAGATTGTTGTGAATAAAATAGTTCTGTTCACGCTCATGCTGTTTTTTGAATTGCTAATTTTGTACAAAAGAACAAAAATTGAACCTGGAATATTTCATAGCGCATAAAATATCTTCAAAAGCATCCGATGAATTTTCACGGCCTGTCATTAGAATATCGTATATAAGCATTGCCTTCGGCCTGGCTCTGATGATCATTTCTGTAGCCATCGTTATTGGTTTCAAGAGTTCAATCAGCAATAAAATTATTGGTTTTGCAGCTCATATGCAAATCGAAGGGTTCTCCAACAACGAATCAATCATCGAAAAACCTTTACAAAAGAATGATGAATTCATTGTTCGTATGGGTAAAAGGAAGGATGTCAGACATGTGCAATTTACAGCCCATAAAGCTGGGGTATTAAAAACGGAAGACCAGATACAGGGAGTTTTACTGAAAGGTGTGGGCACAAATTACGACACAACCTTTTTACATGGATGTATGGTAGAGGGTTATTTGCCCCGGATTTCGGATAAAAGTATAACTAATGAAGTGGCTATTTCTTCTTTGTTAGCACAAAAAATGCAGCTTAAAACCGGCGACCCTATACGTGTGTGGTTTATTGCAGAAGATGATAAAAATGCCAGGGGAAGAAAGTTTGTTATTTCAGGCATTTACAGTACGAGTATAGAAGAATTTGATGATGCCTATCTGATTGGTGATATCAAACAGGTTCAGAAATTAAATAACTGGACGGAAAGCCAGGTGGGGAAAGTGGAATTAATAATCAATAATTTTAAAAATGTGGATCAGGTAGCCCGGTCAATTTATAAACAGATACCCTATAATCTTACAGTCTCAACGGTTAAGGACAAGTATCCTCAGATATTTAACTGGCTTGATCTGCTGGACATGAATGTGATCGTCATCCTGACATTGCTTATTCTTGTAGCAGGAATTACCATGATATCTACTTTGTTGATCATCATTATTGAGCGAACCAATATGGTAGGTGTGTTAAAAGCTTTGGGAATGCGAAATAGATCCGTCCGGAAGATATTCCTATACAAAGCCTCATATATAATTATAAGGGGTATGGTCTGGGGTAATGTCCTCGGATTATTGTTTTATTATTTTCAGGATAAGTTTCAGTTAATTAAGCTTAATCCTGAAAATTATTATGTTAATTATGTCCCTGTTGAGTTAACTCCTTATTATGTGCTTGCTTTAAATGCAGGTACGTTTTTCATTTGTTTCCTCATGCTGATCATCCCGTCTTATTATATCGCTCGAATACAACCTTCAAAGGCTCTCAGGTTTGATTAAGTGAGTTGTTTCTGGTAAAGAGTGAAGTGATTTGTGTAAAAAAATAAATTTTATCAAAATAAATGTAACTTTTATAGATGTGAGTATCAGGTATTTACAAGAGAAGAGTAAAAATATTTAATTTTTTTTTCAGACAGGGGGTATGATTTCTGTTTTTTAGGGTACTAATAAGTGAAAAACAAACAAAAACAGGTCAGAGGAAACAATTAGTGATCCGTCAATGTTTTGACGAGAACAACAAGCAAGCGGAGACGCGTAAGAACCAAAAAGGTACTTACGCGTCTTTAAATTTTAGACCTGCCTGAGTGCTCAACGACCAGCAAATTTTCTTAATCGACAGCATAAGTTTTAATCCGAAATCTCAATAGAAATTTGAGATGTGTAAAAAGTCAGTAATTTAGTATGCCTGAAAAAGCAACTTAACAGAAAAAGTTACGTATGTGTTCGATGAATTTTTTATAAAATGGAAACCAAATTCGAATAATTGAGTATAAAGCATTGACAACAGGATTATTCCTACCTATTACCACTGTTTCAAAAAGGCGAGAAGGTATTGAACATACCCTAACGCTTGCTCTGTTGTTAGAGGGTCAGATTGAAAAATCCTGACCCTTTTTTTTAGTGCTGTCTGATTGGAAAAGATAGAAAAAAAAGTGACTTATTACACACATGAGGAATGAGGACGGAGATTATTTATTTTATGAACAATTTATGTTTAATTAAGGATGAGAAACAGTATTATGATAAACCTATTATTTAATTAAATTTGCGCAACAAAAATCTGATCCTGTGATAAAAGGGAATAATCCAATAAATAACGCATAATGGAGAAACTGGCAAAGGTGATATTGAAGTTCAGGTGGCTCATTACAGTTACAGTAATTCTCATTACCGTTTTTCTAGCGTATCAGATCAAATCTATCGAAATAAATTCCGATGTTGTGAGTGCACTTCCTGACGATGATCAGGATGTTGCCCTGTTTAAGAAGATTGGTGAAGATTTTGGCGGTAACAAAATCGGGATGATCATCCTTGAAGCAGAGAATATTTATGATAATGAAGTCCTGCTGGATGTTCAGAAACTTACCGATACACTTTCATTGCTCGACGGCATAGCTTCCGTAACAAGTATTACGAACATTATTGATATTAAAAACGATGAATTTGGTTTTGAGGTGGGTTCTCTTGTTGATGTTTACCAATTACCTTACTCGAACGATCAGTTGACACAACTGGAAGAGCGGGTTATGTCTAAAGATATGTTCAACGGGGTAATTGTGTCGGAAGATGGCACGGCAACCCTGATCCTTGTTACACTGACAAATGATGCGGATATTCAAGAGGCTGGACGCTTGCTGATTGATAAAGCGGAATCGTTACACTTAAAAGAGAAGTTGTATTATGCAGGCATGCCGATGATGGTGACGGCTATTTCGGAGCTGATTGCCAGTGACCTGATCAAATTATTACCTCTGGCATTTTTAGTAATAGCTATAGTTTTGTTTTTCAGTTTCAGGAGCTTAAGGGGAGTGTTGTTGCCCCTGCTTTCAGCTGCGGTTGCCATTATCTGGACGTTGGGAATTATGGCGCTTACAGGTTATGCAATGTCAATGGTGACAAACAATATACCCATCCTTCTGTTGGCAGTCGGAAGTGCGTATTCCATCCACGTGATCAATAAAATAAACCAGGTTAAGGAAACTGATTCGCGAAGAGCTATTATTACTGCTCTGACATATATCTTTGTTCCGGTGACACTTGCGGCAGTAACAACCATCATAGGATTTATTTCTTTTGTGTTCGGTGCCTATCTGACAATGATCAGGGATTTTGGTATTTTTACTGCTGCCGGAACATTCTTTTCGGCTTTTATGGCTTTGTTTTTCGTCCCTGCTGTAATTGACACTTTCTCTTTTAAAGGAAGAAAGGTTAGAGAAAATAGATCGGAAGGACGTGATTCGTTGCTTCCAAAATACCTACTCATTCCATTAAAAAATCTGCTTTTCAAACATCCTAAGTATACATTGATTACATGGGGAGTGCTACTTGTTGTCAGTGCCGCTTCTATTCTACTGATTCAAAGAAGCGTTGATGTAAAGGAGTATTTTAAACGCAGTAATCCTGCCTGGCAGGCCGAAGAGATTATGATGCAAAAGTTTGGCGGGTCAAAACCAATCTTTGTTTCCTTTAAAGGGGACTTGCAGAGTCCGGAAGTGCTGAATGCCATGCTGGGAACGGAAAAAATGCTGAAAGAAAACCCGCACATTTTCACTACCCAATCTATTGCCGATTTGATTGTGGAAATGAGTGATGCCTTAGGGGAGGGGAGGAAAATTCCGGATGACAGGGATAAAATTGAGCAGATGTGGTTTTTACTGGACGGGAATCCCGCCCTGAAACAAATGGTTAGTGATGACCTGGAAGAAGGGCTGATCATTACTAAGTTTGCATCTTCCGATCTTTCTGAGAAAAAGGAATTTGTCAAAGAGATGAAGCAATTCATCGAAAAAAACTCAAATGGAGATTATAATATAACATACACAGGAATGCCTTTCATTGAAATGAAGATGGACAAAAGCCTTATACAGAGCCAGATCAGGAGTCTGTTGATAGCCATACTCGCCATGATTTTTGTCGTAGGCGCTATACTTAGGTCTATTCCTACGGGTGTTTACGCAACAGCACCTATAATTGCAGCCATTGTGGTATTGTTTGGCGTAATGGGTTTAACAGGAATCCCTTTGAATATAGTAACTGTATTGGTAGCCAGTATTGCCCTGGGGATTGGCATTGATTATTCTATCCATGTAATTTCGCAATTTAACTATTCATACCGGAATGGCAAATCCCTGCATGATGCACTTGACGATACGATAACGATTAGTGGAAAGTCCATTTTTATTAATGTTGTATCGGTCTCGGCAGGATTTTTAGTGCTTATTTTTTCTGAAATGGTGCCTTTGCAATATTTTGGCATACTAATGGCACTAAGTATGGTTGGGTCGGGCCTGGCGGCTCTTACATTATTACCTGTAATTTTAATTTTAGTTCACAGAAAAAGGCTTTCATAAGCCTGACAAGAAACTTAAGTCTGAAATGAAACAATTTACCATATTATTTTTGAGTGTTCTGTTTTTTGTAATATGCGGAACGGGTACTTACGCGCAGGATGCGCAAACCTTACTCAGTAAGATGGATGAGGTAATGTACTCTCCAAAAGATAAGCAGGGGACGGTGCAAATAATTCTTACTAACCGGCAAGGAAAAGAGAAGGAGAGAGAGGCTATTTTTAAACAGAAAACGAATAAAAGTTTATACAGATATACACAGCCGGAATCGCAAGCAGGTATTGCCACATTATCGTTGCCAGATGGTGTGATGTGGTTGTATATGCCGGCATTTGGTAAACCTAAAAAGATTTCATTGCTTGCCAAGAGCCAGGCTTTTACAGGTACTGACTTTTCTTACGAAGACATGGCCACCACACCCTATGCTGAACGTTATACCCCAAAGCTTCTGGAAGCAAATACTGAAGCCTATTTGTTGGAACTGACACCGAAATCAGATAAATCCAAATATTCGAAAGTGGTTGTTACCCTTAATAATAAGAATTATTATCCCATCAAAATGGAATATTACGATAGGGGTAACCGAAAGTTTAAAGAGGCCACTTATGTATATGAGAAAATAGGGAAGTACTGGAATGCCAAACAGGTGGTAATGGCCGACCTGAGCAAGCAACACATGACTAAAATATTGCTAACCAACGTTAAATTCGACCAGGGAATTCCTGACAGTGTCTTTACGGTTGAAAACCTGGTGCCGAAGAAAGAAAAAAAATAGAAGGAGTAGTTTTCTTAGCATATTAAATTAACCCGCATCTAAATGAAAAACCACCCTGATTTCGGGTGGTTTTTTAAAATGTGGCTGATTGCTGTGAACCCAACGGGACTGATGTCGAACCAATTTAGTGATGATCTATTACTATTGTTTATGAGTATCCAATAATTAACGTTAGTGTAGTAGTATAAATAATACGATTAGCGGATCTAAGCTGTTTTTTTCAATACCGTTTAGGGTACAGGCTAAAATGGTAATTAGATTAAAATCTTTAAGAAACTTCCAATATTTAATGGGACTATTAATGAGATGGTCTTAAGCACAAGTCCTGCCAAGTTCACCACTGTCCATCAGTATTTGACGATTTACATCAAATATAAAAGTGATTGCATTTATGCATTTTACTGTAAAATACTGTAATTATCTTGATTTAGCATATATCAAGTAATACTTTTACGATATCATTTGCTCATGAAAAATCTAATCTTACAGTTTATTATTTTTAAATAAAAACAAAATGAAAAAAGAAAATCTAAAGCTATTTATTTCATTGTTGTTTGTTTCAATGCTATCAAGTATAATGATAGGACAGACCTC
>Ga0209013_10001511_pt1 | contig 21509 bp, 17 predicted proteins | sample Cruoilmetagenom2_FD_187291 | JGI IMG/M metagenome (GOLD analysis project Ga0209013, IMG submission 187291) | Oil polluted marine microbial communities from Coal Oil Point, Santa Barbara, California, USA - Sample 2 (SPAdes) (version 2) | ecosystem: Environmental > Aquatic > Marine > Oil seeps ...
TTGTGGATAATAAGTTCATAGAGTTCTGAGTACGAACTAAAGCTGATCTTTTGCTGTTGCTCTAACATTAACGTGTTATTAAATACTAATACAAAGAAAACAGTAAAAATAGATTCTTATCTGATTTTTACTGCTTTTAATTAGTTTAGAGACTTTTTCAGTGGCCTCCAAAACAGGGAGCTTTTTTTTTGTCATTTTTATGATTTATAACACATTTGCAAAATAATATTGTAAGCAGAAAAACCATATGTTTGTCATCTAAATAATGAATTTTTTCGCTATTCAAATAACGATCAAACAAAAGAAAAACAAACAATTTCAACTTAAAATGTTAGCAAAATACTTAAAGCACGAAGAGGCCAGAAATACCAAAGGAATTCCAGCCTTAGCCTTAAACGAAAATCAAACTATCGAGCTTTGCAAATTAATTGCAGAACCTGCAAATGAACAGGAAGATCTACTACTATATCTTTTTAATGAAAGAATAGCTCCTGGTGTTGATGATTCAAGCAAAATAAAGGCAAGATTTCTTAATCAAATTATTAAAGATGAAATTTCTACATCATTAATCGATAAAAAAGAAGCTGTTAAAATATTAGGTAGTATGATGGGAGGATATAATGTTCCCGTTTTATTAGAAACCTTGAATCATCCAGAATTAGCCGATATTGCTGCAGCAGAACTATCTCACACTATTTTAGTTTACGACGCTTTTGAAACAGTATTAGAAATGTCGAAAACAAATAAAGCGGCACAAAAAGTATTAGAATCCTGGGCACATGCAGACTGGTTCACTCGAAAAGAAAAATTACCTGAACTGATAAAAGTAAAAGTATTCAAAGTCGAAGGGGAAATTAATACAGATGATTTCTCCCCTGCTTCGGAAGCATTTACGCGTCCTGATATTCCTTTACATGCTCTATCTATGGGACGCGGACGCTTTGATGGAGGTATTGAAACGATAGCAAAATGGAGAAAAGAAGGACATAAGGTTGCCTTTGTTGGTGATGTTGTAGGTACGGGATCTTCCCGTAAATCAGCATGTAATTCAATGATGTGGCACATTGGAGAAGACATTTCTGCGGTTCCAAATAAACGTACAGCAGGTATTGTTATTGGGGAATCCATCGCTCCTATTTTTTATAATACAACACAAGATTCCGGAGGTTTACCAATAATTGTTGATGTTTCCAATTTAAAAATGGGTGATGAAATAGAAATCAATACCAAAAAAGGAGAAATCAGCAAAAATGGAAAACTTATTACCACCTTCGAAATTAAACCAAATACAGTACCCGATGAATTTAGAGCCGGTGGTCGTATTCCTTTAATCATAGGAAAAACACTTACCGAAAAAGCAAGAAAAGCCTTAAATCTAGGTTATATTAACACTTTTACAGAAGCAAATAATCCTACGCCAAAGGCAAGTCAGGCTTATACTATGGCACAAAAAATTGTTGGTAAAGCTTGTGGTTTAGCAGGGGTATTACCAGGAACTGCCTGTGCTCCAATAATGACTACCGTAGGATCTCAAGATACTACAGGTCCGATGACTGCAGATGAAATTAAGGAATTGGCATGCTTAAAATTTGAAGCACCGATGTTTATGCAATCCTTTTGCCATACAGCAGCCTATCCAAAACCATCCGATGTAAATATGCATCGTACATTACCTCAATTTATCTCTGACAGAAAAGGGGTTCCTTTGAAGCAAGGTGATGGGGTTATCCATTCCTGGCTGAATCGCTTATTATTACCCGACACCGTTGGTACTGGTGGAGATTCGCACACTCGTTTCCCAATGGGGATTTCTTTCCCTGCAGGATCTGGCTTGGTAGCATTTGCAGGTGCACTTGGTTTTATGCCTCTAGATATGCCAGAATCTGTCTTGGTTAAATTCAAAGGAAAATTAAATGCCGGAATTACTTTACGTGATGTAGTCAACGCCATTCCTTATTTTGCTATTCAAAAGGGAATGCTTACAGTTCCCAAAAAGAATAAAATCAACATTTTCAGCGGTAAGATTATCGAGATGGAAGGTCTGGATGATATTTCTGTGGAACAAGCATTCGAATTAACAGATGCAACTGCGGAGCGTTCGGCTGCTGCCGGATGCATCAAACTATCCAAAAAAAGAGTGTCCGAATTTGTTCGTTCAAATATTGCATTAATGAAATCGATGATTAAAATGGGATATCAAGATACAGTTACCATTCAAAATAGAATTGATGCTTGTAAGGAATGGCTGGCAAATCCCAAATTGATTGAGCGGGATGAGCATGCAGAATATGCTGCTACGCTTGAGATAGATTTAAATGAAATTACGGAACCAATTCTCTGTTGTCCTAATGATCCGGATGACGTTAAACTTCTCTCTGAAGTTGCAAACACTCCTATCCAAGATGTTTTTATTGGCTCATGCATGACGAATATTGGTCATTTCAGAGCTGCTGAAAAAATATGGGCAGGAAGCACGCCCAGCGATAAGGTAAGAACCTATATTGCTCCTCCAACGCGCATGGATCAAGCAATTCTAAAAAATGAAGCAACTTTCTCAACTTTCAGTCAGATTGGGGCACGAATAGAAACCCCTGGATGCTCCCTTTGCATGGGAAATCAGTTAAGAGTTCCAGATAAATCTACGGCATTTTCTACTTCTACCAGAAATTTCAACAACAGGATGGGAACCGGAGCACAGGTTTATCTCGGATCTGCAGAATTAGGAGCCATGGTTTCCATTTTAGGAAAACTCCCAAGCAAAGCTGAATATTTGAACTTATATCAGGACAAAATAAGTGCTCACAAGGAAGAAATATACCAATATATGCAATTCGATCAATTGAATATGGAGGATACCCTTTACCAGCGCAGAGATCTTTAAAGAAAGAAAATCTACTAAAACCGATGTGAAAGCATCGGTTTTTTTTATGATACAATTTTCCTAACTTCCACGGTATTGACATTAAAAACTTATTTAAAGACAATAAAACAACAATTGAAAAGTATCTAAAGAAAAATAAATTAAAGCTTAGACGAGAAAAAGACTTGATTAAGATTTTTCAATATGACAATTCAATTTCCAAATTATAATCTCACGAACATCTATTTGGGAGAATTCCGATTATGTGGCACCAATTTATACAATGGCTCGAGCAAAACAGTTTAACATGTACTTTTCAAAAGCATTTTGGATTTTCGTGTCCGGGCTGCGGTTTTCAACGAGCAATAGTATACTTACTACAAGGAAAAATTTGGGAATCCATCCAAAGCTTTCCAGCCTTAACACCAATATTATTGCTTGTTTTGTTATTCTTTTTAGATCTGAAATACCGTTTTACATGGGGAAGTAAAGCGCTGAAAATATTACTAATACTAGCCTTATTCAGTCTTCTTATACCATACCTGTTTCATATATTAAACACCTCCTCTTTTCCTGCAATCTAATTCTTATATTTTGTTCTTATTTATATCTTTGTCGGAATTTATTTAACACAAAAACCTCATCGAATTTTCAGAGATCAAAACTTTCTGAAAATTGTAATTAATAGGAGCAAACGAATCTTGTATGTAGCTCTAATAAGAAAAAAAACATGAAACGAGCATGTAAATTTAATCGATAAAATTACACCTTGTGGAAGACTTAAATTTACTTGTGGCTTCCATGTAGCCTTTATAAGAAAATTATAACACATGAAACTGAATGAAAGAATCCATGCATTTGTAGAATTAGGAAATTTTCTACAACAATTTTCGACTGCTGAAGCTACTCGAAAAAAACATGCCTTAAATGCATCTTTTTACGACAATTTTAAAAGCTTATTAGAAAATATTTCAAAGGAGAATCTTTGGTTCACAACAGAAAATGTTCATTTTTCTATAAACGGAATTATAGAATTTCTACGAGAAGATAAGATTCATGAATGGATCAACAAATATTCGATTTCTGATAAAAACACCAACCTGAAAGTAGCTGTAGTGATGGCTGGAAATATCCCTATGGTAGGATTCCACGATATGCTTTGCGTACTGACGGCTGGACATCATTTTATTGGAAAATTATCTTCCAAGGACAATCAACTGCTCAATTTTTTAGCAGACTTATTAATTGCTATCCACCCGGAATTTAAACAACTCGTTCACTTTGAAACAGAGCGTTTAACTGGCAAAAACCAATTCGATGCTATCATTGCAACCGGCAGCAATAATTCAGCAAGATATTTCGAAACCTATTTTCAAAAATATCCAAATATAATTCGCAAGAATCGTAATTCCATAGCAGTACTAAACGGCACGGAAAGTGATACTGAATTAAAAGCACTGGGAAAAGACATATTCCTTTATTTTGGTTTAGGATGTCGAAATGTTTCTAAAATCTATGTACCCGAAGAATATGATTTCACCAAAATGCTTGATACCTGGAACACCTATTCCTACGTAAACAATCACAGCAAATATGCCAACAATTACGATTATCAGCGTTCCTTATTATTAATGAATCAGGTAGAGCATCTGGATAATGGCTTTTTACTACTCCGTGAACAGCAGGAAATTGCATCTCCAATTGGTATTGTATACTATGAATATTATTCCGAAATTAGCGCGTTAGAAGAGAAACTAAGTCTTCAATCAGAACAAATTCAATGTATTGTTGGCTCTACGCTTAAAAATTCTGTTCCATTCGGTAAAGCGCAAGAACCCGAACTTTGGGATTATGCAGATGATGTAGATAGTATGCTATTTTTAACACAATTAAATTCAAAATAAAACAATGATTTATAAGTTTAAAGTTACCTCACCGGAGGTTAAGGATTTTGTGAGAGAGATTGAAATAGGTCATGAGCAAACATTTTTGGATTTTCACAATGCGATACAAAAATCAATTGATTATGACAATTCGCAAATGGCATCTTTTTACCAGATAAACACAGATGGTGAAAGAGGATTGGAAGTAGCATTATTCGAGATGAACACAGAAGAAGACGACAATATGAACGTTTATGCAATGGATGTTGCCATGATTCGGGAATTTGCAACTAAAAAACAAGCTCATCTTGTTTATGTGTTTGATTTTTTCTCTGATCGCTTCTTCGATATTCAACTAACAGAAAAAGGAATTGCCAAATCCAATGCAAAATATCCAATTTGCACACATTCAGAGGGTGATGCTCCTGCTCAAATTCTAATGGATGCAGAAAACTTTGAAGGAATGGATTTTGAAGGTTTGGAAACAAAAAAAGAAAAGACAGCAGATGATTATCTGGCAGATTTCGATGATGAATTTGATAATGGACCAGAACTTGAAAATCTCGACGATTACGAAGATCTGATATAAATCGGTTTTTCTGAATTAAAGTATATTCCAAATTATAGCATGTCTAAAACCCTGATCGTTCTATTAGGCCCTACCGGTGTTGGCAAAACAGATTTAAGTATCAATATTGCCAAACATTTTAACACCGTAATAAGCTCTTCTGATAGTCGGCAAGTATATCGGGAAATGAGCATCGGAACCGCTGTTCCCGATAAGGAACAATTAAAAGCAGTAAAACATCATTTTATCCATACGCACTCCATTCACGACTACTTTAGTTGTTGGGAATGCGAAAAGCAAACGCTGGCCTTATTATCCGATCTTTTCCGGGAAAAAGATCAGGTATTACTTGTTGGCGGCAGCATGATGTATATCGATGCTGTTTGCAATGGAATTGACGAAATCCCAACCATAGATCCCGACCTTAGAAAAGACATTTTTTCTCGCTACGAAACGGAAGGAATAGAATCAATCCGCATGCAATTAAAGCAACTCGACCCTGTGTTTTACAATCAAGTTGATTTAAAAAATGACAAGCGAGTGATTCATGCCGTTGAAATCTGTTTGATGGCCGGAAAACCCTATTCTGAGTTAAGAACCAACTCCCGTAAGCAGCGCGATTTTAAGATTATAAAAATCGGTTTGAATCGTGATCGACAAGAATTATACGATCGCATTAATTTACGTGTGGATCAAATGATAGCAGAAGGTTTGGTTGATGAAGCCAGAGCTGTGTACCAATATCGCCATTACAACTCACTCAACACCGTTGGCTATAAAGAATTATTTGAATACTTCGATGAAAATATTGATCTGGAAAAAGCAATTGAATTAATTAAACGCAACTCCCGAAGATACGCCAAGCGTCAACTTTCCTGGTTTAACAGAGACAAAGAGATCGAATGGTTTCATCCCGATCAAGAGAACGAAATATTGGAATATCTGAATGATAAATTAGAATAGAACACGGATGACACAGATATAACAGATAATTAATTAGTAAAGTCCGTATAATTAGGGTTATTCGCGTTCCATTTATCCTTTCAAACAATCTTATTAATTGAGGCAAAATATACGGCTTCCATAGCGTTCTTTACATTCAACTTTTTCACAATATTCCGTTTATGAAACTTGACTGTTTCATCTGAGATAAACAATTTCTTAGCAATCTCACAAGCAGAATTTCCTTGAATCATTAAAAGAAGAACACTTTTTTCCCTCTCTGATAAAAGTTTAATTTCAGCAAGTTTGAATTGTTTACTTGCAAAGTCATAATTAAACTTCTCCCCTTTATCATGAAGCATGATAAAAACATTACCAGGCTTTTCCAATACAGAAAGAGATACCAAGCACAAAGCAAACCATATATTTCCCGTTTCGGTTAGAATCATTGGTGTTAGTTTCTGGTTAACAAAGATCTCACCCCCCCTATCCTTTCGCCTCAATCTAAAATCGTAAGATATAAATCCTTTATCCCGCCGTTTGACTGGTAGATTATAAAAAAACTCAAATCCCTTTTCATTCATCTCCAACAGCATATTTAAATCACTTTTGGGAACTGTTTTTTCGTAAAATTCATAACCCATATTTAACACCTCTTCCTGCTCATATCCAGATAAAAATAAAGGATCATCAGAAACATACAGAAATTTCTGTTTGTGATAATCGATAATATAAAAACCCAGATTAATTAATTTCGAGACTACTTGAAGTGCCATTATATATTGCTTAATCAATACATACTTTTCCTCTTCTAAATAACCATCCTTTCTAACAGGATCAAAAAACCGTTCAATATAATCCATACCTACTTTTTGACCAACATCAATTTTTCATATATAAACAAACATTAAAACTACACTTTCGGGGAGTTGTATGCAACAATAAGAAGTACAAACTTAGTATCCTTAAACAAATTTATAATCATTATGGATACACTCTTAAACGATTTTCAGAATTTTTCATTATGGCTTATTTCAAAAGAAAATCTTCAAAAAGTTAGTAGTTTCATACTACGAGTCAACAATCAAGTACACATGAATTCCAATATTATTATTTACAAAGATTTCGTAAAAACAAGGGAAATTGATAATGATAGTTTTTCAACATCTCATTTCTATGCTATAAAAAACAGAAAACATGAGATTGTAGGCACTATAAAAGCTCAAAAATGGGATAGACAAAGTCCACTACCAATTGAGCATGATTTTAATATTAAGGTTGCTGATATTGTAAGTAATCTAAATTGTTATCCTAATGAAATATGGCACATTGGAAGGTTTGCCATTGATCAGGAAAAAGTAAAAAAAGATCAGTTTTTACGAAAGAATAGGCTTACGTTATTAAAACTTTTACTTGCAAATGCCTTTCAACATATTTATACCAATCCTAGCAATATTGCGCTTGCAGAATGCGATAAAAAACTGTTTGAAAAACTAAAACTATTACAAATAAACTCTACACCTATTGGAGAATCTAAAACCTACCTAGGATCGGAAACTGTACCAATTTATAATACATCCAGTGGTGTAGAAAAGAACAAACACCTATGCTACACACCAGAACAACAAGATTTACACTCCGCTTAAAATAAAAAACAAATAGAACACTGATTACGCGGATATAACGGATAAACGCAAATAAAAAAAGACTCGCTAAAATCCGTACAATCAGTTTTATTCGTGTTCTACCCCTAAACCAAAATGCTATGTTCCAAAGAAACAGAATTTACATTCAACCAGAAGAACAGGAAAAAATAAAAAACTGCAAACTTCTTATTGCTGGAGCCGGACTTGGCAGCAATATTGCAGAATGTGCCCTAAGAATTGGCTTCGAAAACATAACCATTTGTGATATGGATAATGTGGAACAATCCAATTTAAACCGCCAAAATTATACAAATGCCGACATTGGTACATCGAAGTCGGAATCTCTGTTTCAACGCCTCAAGGCAGTCAATCCCGAAGCACAAATGCAATGTAATAATGTATTTTTAACCCAAAACAATAGCGAAGAGTACATAAAAAACTGCAACATTGCAATCAACACAATAGACTTCACTTCCGAAATTCCATTTATTTTCGATGACATTTGCATAAAGCATAATGTTCCGGTACTCCATCCTTTTAACTTAGGTTGGGCAGGATGCCTTTTTGTAATTAACAAAAATAGTAGAAACTTACAAGATATTGTTGCTGATTACCAAACTGCAGAACAAAAAATTGTAGAGCACATTATTAATAATTGTAACAAGAACGAAAACATCGATTGGTTAACACAGGCACTGCAAACTTTCAAACTGGAAAACGGAAAAATGCCTCCTCCTCAATTGGCTCCTGCATCATGGCTTACAGCAGGTATCTGTACCAATTTATTATATCAGCTAACTACAAACAAACCAATTAAAGTATTTCCTGACTTCTACTTTCTAACAACACTCTAAACAAAAAACCACCCTTTTGGGTAGTTGCCTTGCGTTTTTATTACTCCTACATTTATCACTTAGTTTTTCATTCTAAACTATAGCAATGAACCATTCATCAATTTATATTCTTGGCAAGAACAATTTAGGAAAGTAGCCGCCCCGGATTAAGCATGAAAATAAATCCACCCTCTACCGGAGGCGGCTAAAGTAGCTAAAGCTACCTATATACAAGGACAAAGCTACTAGAAAGAGGTGAATTTTGCAATTGCAAAAGGAAGGAAAATTTAAAACAATATAAATTAATAGTTATGAAAATTAAAAGATCATTTAAACAATTTACATCTGAAATCGAGAAAATATCAAAATCAGAAAAAGGCAAACTTAAAGGTGGGTTCAATTCAATGTCTTTACCAGAGCAAACAGATCCTCCTGTTACTAACAATGGAAAGATCTGCCATTGTGAAGATAAATAAGCTAGTGCGAATCACAATCACTCTAAGTTTATATTAATTAGTGAAGGGGGAAATTCTCCTTCACTTTGTAATAATTCGAAATATGAAAGTAAGTAAATACAATATATTCTTCAATTATCAAAATAAAGTAATAGGCTTTAATGGAATATCGAAAGATTATATTATCCTAGAAAAAGAACTATACAATCTATACATAACTTGTCTTAATAGTAATGTGGATGATATTAATATAGTTCATCCTGAATTTTATGAATATTTAAAAAGTAAATTATTTATAATTGATAATAGTATTGATGAATTTGAAGAATTCAAAGAAGAAATTAAAAAAATTGATTTTGACGACACAAAATATGAATTACATATAAATCCGACAATGAATTGCAATTTTAAATGTTGGTATTGCTATGAAACTCATATAGAGAACTCAAGCATGGATTCAAAAATGATAGAGAGGGTAAAACTTTTCATTAGTAACACGATTAATAATAATAATTCAAAATTAAAAATATTCTCAATCAATTGGTTTGGAGGTGAACCTCTACTAGCATTTAATAAATCTATAATACCCATCTTGACATATGCAAATGACTTATGTATGAAGAAAGGGATAAAGTTTTATACTTTGTTTACAACGAATGGCCTACTTTTAAATGAAAGAAAACTTAAAGAGCTAAAAAAATTTAATGTAAATGAATTTCAAATTACACTTGACGGTCATAGAGAACGACATGATAAAGTTCGATTTTGTTCGGATAAAAGAGGTTCTTATGATACGATTGTTAAAAATATTATTCTTGCTGCAAGCTTGGGATTTAAGGTTAGTGTAAGAATAAATTTCACAAAAGAAACATTTGACGGACTAGAAAATATAATAACAGATTTTACAAATATAGATGAACAAGCTAAAGAAAATATAGTATTTGATTTTCATCAAATTTGGCAGGATAAAACAGATTTAAACAAAGAACAAAAAGCTGCGATAGATAAATTCGCACAAAATGGTTTTAATGTGATTACGTCCTTAGATTATTCTTTTTATCCTTCTTATTTTACATGTTATGCCGATAAAAAGAATAACGCAAACATTAATCATAATGGTGATATATATAAATGTACAGCACGTGATTATACCAAATCTAACCGAGAGGGGATTCTGAATAAAAATGGTTTAATTGATTGGAATGATAAATATTATGAGAGACTAGATTCAAAATTTAAAAATAAAGCTTGTTTTGAGTGCTCAATCCTACCTATTTGTAGAGGAGGATGTTCACAACATGCTATAGAAAAAAAAGATACGAATATTTGCATACATCACTTTAATGAATAAAATAGATATGGTAAAAAATTATTTTATTAGCTTATTTAATGATATCTAAAAGATAAAATTATTTGTAATTAAAAGAAGAACCACAATTAAACATACAAATTTTAACTTATCTAGTGAAATCTTTTTATATTTCAGACATAATATTTGGTTTTAAAACTTTTTTATTAAAAAAGATCTTGCTGTAACTTTAAAATTCCTCTAGTGTCCTTTAATAAACTCCGTAAATGATAAAAAAAACAACACTTAGCCTTCTAATAATAATTTTAAGCATTGTTGTAAATGCAGCAAGTTTAAAAGGCAAAATACAGAACCACAACCAAGCTCTCGAATACTTCACCGCAGCCATTCTTTCATCTCAAGATTCCAGCATCCTAACCGGAGGAGCTTTTATGGATGGTTATTTCGAATTCCCCAATCTTAAAGTGGATAAATGTTTATTGCAAATCTCTTGCGTGGGTTATCAGACTATAACGAAACCAATTGATTTCAGGAAAAACTCATCAATTGATATTGGTACAATTCAAATGAAAAACCTGGAATTGGACGAAGTGATTATAAGGGCTAAACGCCCTACTTTTAGGCAGGTTGAAGGACTCTTAGTCATAAATGTAAAAGGAACATCGCTAAGTCAGGCCGGCGACCTTTTTGATGCTCTGAAAAGATCTCCGGGATTAATTGTAGATAATAATAATAATAACATTTCTGTGCTAGGGAAAGGCACTCCCATTGTATTTATAAACAATCGAGAAGTTAAAAACAAAGCAGAAATTGAAAGTCTTCAGTCTGATGATATTGCCAGCATAGAAATTGATCGCAATCCTTCGGCAGAGTACAGTGCATCGGGGAAAGCGGTTGTGCGGATTAAAACAAAGAAAATCACAAAAGATAAAATTAATCTCCAACTGTACCATCGTTCCTATTTTGCCAGAAAGTATCGTACTTCCAATGGAATTCAATTGGGGAGTAAAATAGGCAAAACAACAAGTTTCATTAATTATTCTTATACCGATTACAAATATAAAAGCTACAAGGATGCATACGAAATCAATACTCAGGAAAACTATACCATCGAAAATAGAAAACACTCAATAATACAAGCCCACTCTTTAAGTCATAACCTGTTTGCAAGTGTCAACCAAGAGATTAGTGTCAAACACAACCTTGGCTTTCAGTATTCCTACTTTTCGAAGGAAGATGATTTAGATTCTGACGCTGATCAGAGCATTACTAAAACAAACGAAGAGGAACGCTTGCGTAACATACTTGCAAGCACCCTTGGAAATAATGATTTAGAAACCTACAATCTAAATTATGAATTTAAAATTGATAGTCTTCGTTCCCTATCGTTTGTGGCAGATTATTCCAAAAACAAGGATAAATCAAGGGAAGATATTAATGAAAAAAATCTCACAACCAATTCTGATTTAAAAACATTACTCAACAACAGGAATGATTACGATATTTATAGCGGAAAAGTAGATTACCAAACACCTATTTTCAAATCTGTGAATTTACAATCAGGAATAAAATTATCAAAAGTAAAAAATAATGGAAAATCCATTTCAACAGATAAAGATTCAAATTCGGAAAATTACAATACCGAAGATATAATTAATGACCGAATAACAGCGGCTTATTTTACATTAAACCGAAAATTTAAACGGGCAAACCTAAAAGGAGGACTTCGCTACGAATACACCAACACAGACATAAGTTCTAGTGGAACAAGCGTTTTAGATTCCACTTATGGCAATTGGTTTCCTTCTTTTTTAATCAATAAAAAATTCTCGGATCAATTGGATCTTACACTCAGCTACTCTAAAAAAATAGATCGCCCGAGATTTAACGAATTGAGTACAGATGTCACCTATTTAGATTCTTTGTCCTATAGCGTTGGGAATCCAGGCCTAAAACCAACAATTAGCCATAACCTGGACCTTTCGTTAAACTTGTTTCGTCGATTATCAGTAAACCTGACTTACTCGAATGAAAAAAATGCTCGCATCATGGGTGCTATTAATGATAAAGGTAACCCGGATATCGTGAAATACACACCTGTAAACATTAATAAAGCGGAATATCTTTCTGCAAATATTGATTACAGTTATTCCGGAAAAAAGTTTAACAGCACCCTTAGTTTGGGAGGAGAAAAACCCTTTATTGATATTCCTTACTTGGGAGAGATAAGAAAAATCAGAAAAGCATCTTGGTATTTCCAAGTCAACAATGATTATTCTATTACTAACAGAACAACTGTTTTTATGAATTTTTGGTATATGAGTAGCAAGAAAGATTTAATGACAAATTGGGATAATGTGTACAAACTATCAGTAGGAATGAATACTTCGTTCTTTGATAAAAAACTGAATGTAGGACTATTGGCAAATGACATTCTAAATTCATCGGATAGTGCATATAAAGACAGATACGGCAATATAATGTCTGGAGCAATTTACGACTTTGACAGCACCTGGGTAAGAATTTCAATCAAATACAATTTCAACCATTTTAAAGGTGGCATGAGAAAAAAATCAGCTAGCAGTAGTGAGCTAAACAGATTATAAATATCAACCCTAAAAAATAATATTTATGAGTACATTAAAAAATCTAAATGACACCCATTTAAGTACAGAACAAATTGAGAGTGTAAATACTGCTTTGTCAGCTTTGGAAACAGCATTGTCAGCTAAGGTGAGCAACCTCAGTAGTGAGGAACGTCGCAAGTATGGCAGCATTAGCGAGCAAAACAAGCTGTTTGTAAATAAGGTGAACGACTATGCCACCGGGCAGCCTGTCTTACGAAGTCCTGATGTAGATTGGGACGAGTTTGCCAAAGATTTCAATAGCCGAACTGTTTTGGAAGCCACTATTGCACGTTTGGAAAACCTGCTTACAGGTATTGGTAATGCCAAAACCCTGCACGACTACGACAACTACCAAGCTGCCCTCGACGATTACGCCTATACCAATTACAAAACAGGAACATCTGCTCCGGGCTACGAAGCCAAACGCAATGAGTTGAAACAATTTTTTAACCGTGCAAAAAGGGTGAGCGAAAAGGAGACAGTTGATAAGGAGTAATTAATCTGAATTCAATTTAAACGACTCTAAAAGCTGACAGGTTTAATTTACATCTTGCAAATTTAACCTGTCAGTTTGTATTTTGTTGTTAGCAATTAGAGCTTTATTTTTGCAGGTATTGGCTTTGTAATAGAAATCGTATGGTTCTGTATCGAAATGCTTCGCTTATTTACCAAAGCATTTGACTTAGTTAACCGAAATTTTGGACTCAGAAAGCGAAATTATGCAGTTCTTAACCTACTCAGAGTGGTTGATAAACGTAAAATTTTAGGTTCCGAACCTCAAAATTAGACTAGCAAACCACAACGAAAGGTTCGGGAACGGAAACGGAAGCATAACGAACCGAAACAGAATGGTCGGCAACCGATAATTTGGGGTTCAGAACCTCAACGGAAGCCTTAGGGAACGTAAAATTTTAGGTTCCGAACCTCAAATTTAGGGTAATAAACCACAAAGGAACAATACATCAAGACTAAGCAATTGAAACAAAATCACATAAAACAAAAAAAAGAACACTGATTTTACGGGTAGGACAGATAACACTTATTTAAAAGATTTGTGTAAATCTATTATATCCGTCAGATTTTTATTCGATTAAAATGGTACTGGGATGAAATATACTTTTTACAAACAATTCGATGCCATGGACTGTGGTCCTACCTGTGTAAGGATGATTGCCAAGTACTATGGCAGGCACTATTCATTAGAACAACTCAGGAAACAGAGTTTTGTTACCCGTGAAGGTGTTTCCATGCTAGGTATTAGCGATTGTGCTGAAAGCATTGGTTTTCGTACCTTGGCAGGTCGTTTCACATTCAATAAATTGGCTGAGCAAGCTCCCCTGCCCTGTATTATTCACTGGCGACAAGATCATTTTGTAGTGGTTTACGCAATCAAAAAGAAAAAATATCTTTTTAAGAAAGCAAGTATTCAAATCATTGTTGCCGATCCTGGTAAAAACATCATAAAATATAGTAAAGATGAGTTCCTGGAAAACTGGATTAGTACCAAAACCAATGGGGAAGATAAAGGAGTTGCCCTACTGTTAGAGCCAACCCCAGGGTTTTATGAACAGAAAGGAGAGAGAAATGAAGCAGGAAGTTTTGCTCTTCTTTTCTCCTATTTTGGACGGTATAAAAAGTATTTTACTCAATTACTACTGGGCTTACTTTTGGGCAGTATATTGCAACTCATCTTTCCTTTTTTAACTCAGGCCATTGTCGATGTTGGCATATCCGATCAAAATTTGAGTTTTATTTATTTAATTCTACTTGCTCAATTAGTGCTTTTTATTAGTCGCATGTCAGTCGATTTTATTCGTCGATGGATACTATTGCATATCAGTACACGCATAAACGTTTCTCTTATTTCAGATTTCCTAATAAAGTTGATGAAACTCCCCATGAGTTTTTTCGACACCAAATTAGTAGGTGATATTTTACAACGAATAGAAGATCATCGGCGCATTGAACGTTTTCTTACAGCACAATCTTTAGGTGTGATTTTCTCCCTCTTCAATTTTATTATATTCGGTATTGTTCTGCTAGTTTACAGCCTTAAAATATTTTTAATATTCTTAGCAGGCAGTATCTTATATGTTTTATGGATTTTTATTTTTCTGAAAAAACGCCGAACCCTCGATTATCAGTTTTTTGAACAACAAGCTTTAAATCAAAGTAAAACTTACCAGCTAATTAATGGGATGCAGGAGATTAAACTTCAGAACTGTGAAAAGCGCAAAAGATGGGAATGGGAAGATATTCAAGCCGATTTATTTCATGTAAATGTAGCATCCCTATCATTACAACAATCGCAGGAAGGTGGAACAGTATTTATAAATGAACTAAAAAATATTCTGATTACCATTGTTGCTGCTACGGCTGTTATCAGCGGTTCACTTACCTTAGGAATGATGCTTGCCATACAGTATATTATTGGACAATTAAACAGTCCTTTGGAACAGATGGTTGGTTTTATTCACAACATGCAGGATGTGAAGATCAGTCTCGATCGTTTGTCCGAAATCCACAAAAAAGAGAATGAAGATGAACAAAACGAAACAAAATTTCAGGATTTTTCTCATGGTGATCGAAGCATCGAAATCGAAAATCTATGCTTTCAGTACGAAGGTCCTCACTCTCCTAAAGTACTCAATAACATCAATCTAAATATTCCCAAAGGCAAGGTAACTGCCATCGTTGGAGCCAGTGGAAGTGGTAAAACTACATTAGTAAAATTATTACTAGGATATTACCAGCCAACAAATGGCCATATAAGGATAGATCAAAATCAACTTTCTGAATATGATTTGCGGTGGTGGCGAAACCAATGTGGTGCAGTAATGCAGGATGGATTTATCTTTTCAGAATCAATTGCCAAAAACATAGCTGTGTCAGACGAAGAAATAGATAAGGAGAAATTATTGCATGCGGCTAAAGTTGCTAACAGTCATAATTTTATTAGTGAATTACCCTTAGCATACAACACTGTTATAGGACAAGAAGGACAAGGCGTTAGTCAGGGGCAAAGACAGCGCATATTAATCGCAAGAGCTGTGTATAAAAATCCTGATTTTCTTTTTCTGGATGAAGCTACAAATGCTTTAGATGCGAACAATGAAAAAGAAATCAGTAAAAATTTAGATCGTTTTTTTGAAGGAAAAACTGTTGTTGTGGTCGCTCATCGCTTAAGCACCGTTAAAAATGCAGATCAAATAATTGTTTTAGATAAAGGAAAAATCGTAGAAAGAGGAACTCATACAGATTTAACCAGAAATAGAAATCATTATTATGAGTTAGTCAAAAATCAACTGGAGTTAGGAAATTAAACCATAGAACACGGGTTTAACGGATATTTATAGATAAAAAACGATTTGTGTAAATTAGTTTTATCCATAAGATTTGTATTCCCTAATGTAAATAAAAGATATGCCAGAAAAAACTGAAAATATAGAACTTAGAAGTGAAAAAGTAAGAAATATCATAGGGCAAATCCCTTCCCGAATAGTACGTAGTGGGATTACTGTTCTTTTCATTGTAGTGATGTTACTTTTAATAGGAAGTTATTTTTTTCATTATCCTGAAACTGTACAAGGAACAGCACACTTGCACTCTGACACTACAAATTTATACTTTGCAAAGGTAAGTTTACCTTACCGTATTATTGGGAAAATAGAAAAAGGACAAAAAGTGAACATTGAGATGGAAGGTTATGCTGTAAATAATTTTGGCTTACTAAAAGGGGAACTAACTCAAGTGTTTCCATCCCCAATAGAAATAAATGATGAAAGTCTTTTCATGGTAAAAGTAAGTTTATCCAATGGAATGACAAGTACTCAGAACAAAAGCATTCCATTTTATCCAAATCTAAAAGGGAATGCAAAAATAACTGTTGGAGAACACCGATTGCTTGAAAAATTACTCTCTCCAATTGTCAGTGTTTTTAAATCAAAATAACACCGATGACGCAGATATGAAGAGTAAACTCTAATTAAAAAATTCAGGTAAATCCGTACAATCCGTGTTATTCGCGTTCCATAACGCTATTCGTAAAATCCTTTGCCAAAAACACCAAACTCATCTTTACCTAACACTTTATGCTTCCACACGGCATTCATAAAACCAATTCCATAGGCAAATAATTGAACAAAACTGGACAGTAAAGCAAGGAATGCAACTTTAAGCGATTTGTACTTTGTTAATGCATCGGCGAATACCAAAAATGCAAAGAGAAAAACAGGATAGGCAAATAAGGATTCCATAGCAACACCCAAGATTAATGCTCCTATTGTTCCTATAGAAAATAAGGATGGAAACAAAAAGAAGATCTTAAATGTCTCCGGGTAATGTTTTGATATGATGTATCTGGTTTTGCCAAAACCAAAAACCTGCTTGTAAAATTTTTTGAAGGAGATTCTTCGCTTATGAAAAACATAAGCATCACGAACCAAACGAGTCTCAAATCCCCGTTTGATAACCTCAATCGCAAACACCATATCTTCGCCCGGATGCATTCGGGTAACAGGAAATCCACCTGTATTGTCGTAAACTTTCTTAGAAAACCCCAAATTGAAACTCCTGGGATGAAATTGATGCACCTGCTTCTTCCCTCCCCGAATTCCTCCTGTGGTAAAAAAAGAAGTCATAGCATAGGAAACAGCCTTCTGAAAATCAGAAAAATCGTCCATCGCCCCGTCAGGACCACCATAACAATCCACAAAATTGGCGGAGAGTTCTTTATGAATAGTTTCCATATATTGTGGTGGTAGAATGCAATCGGAATCGAAAAACAGGTAATAATTACCTTTTGCTCTGGCCAATCCATAATTTCGACCAATACTTGGGCCTTCATTTTCTTTATAATAATAGGAGATATTTATACGATCCTCGTAAGATTTACAAAGCTCCTCACTGCTAATTGCAGAACCATCTTCCACCACAACCAATTCAAAATCCTTGTAAGTTTGTTGGCTCAAACTATCCAACAATTCCTTCATTTCATCCGGACGATTATAAACCGGAATGATAATCGAAAACTCTAATTCTTCGGTCATCTTATAATTTTTGATTGTAATAGAAGATTTCATTCATTGGTAAACGATACTTATTTGCCAAATCAGCATTTAATTCCTCGGCATATACGCTAGCATTCACAGTAAAGCCGACAGCTTTCAATCGATCAGCATAATCCAAACCATACAAACGCACATGATCTTTTTGGCGATAGAGTCTTTCCCTTTCCTTTGGATCGGTAACCGATGGATCTTCCATCGTATTCGGATTATCGGTATCCATAGGAACTTGTAAAATTGCGAATCCATTTGACTTTAATACCCTATAAATCTCACTCATAGCTTTTTTATCATCAGCCACATGTTCCAATACATGATTACAGATAACTACATCGTAGGATTCCTTTTTAAATGGGATTTCCTGAACATCGAAATGGACGTCAGCGATAGGAGATTCCAAATCGGCAGTAGTATAATCCAAATTACTTAATGCTTTGAAGCGTTTGTAGAAACACTGTTCCGGAGCAATATGCAGAACTTTCAATTTATTCTTAAAAAAATCAGTCTTATCATTCAAGAACAACCACATTAATCGATGGCGTTCCAAAGAAAGACATTTGGGACAAAGAGCGTTTTCTCTTCCTGTTTGTTTGGTATATCCGTAAGGAAGAAATTTGCGAAAATATCCACCACAAACCGGGCATTCCACTTTATTTCCAATTAAAAATATAGCTACAAAACGATTCATTAATAAACTCATCCGGATCAGAAACGGACGAGGAAATATTTGCAGTAAAAATCTGATTATACTTTTAATCATGAAGTCAATTATCAATAAACAGTTGGCAGTAAATGATCCTAAATCTCTTTTTCTATTTGGTAGGTATTGCGTTCGATAGAACTTCGGCTCACCAATTCGGCAACAAAACCCGTTAAAAACAGTTGTGTTCCTATTATCATAGTTGCTAAAGCAATATAAAAATATGGGCTATCGGTTACCAAAGGAGGCATATTTCCCTGACTCATACTGTAAATTTTCTGAAGTCCGATCCATGCCGAAGCAAAGAAACCAATCAGAAACATGAAAGTACCCAATAAGCCAAAGAAATGCATTGGTTTTTTTCCAAACTTACTGATAAAAGTAATGGAGAGTAAATCGAGAAATCCATTAATAAATCGGCTCAAGCCAAATTTAGTAACCCCGTACTTCCGCTCCTGATGCTGCACCACTTTCTCGGTAATTTTCAAGAATCCGGCTTGCTTTGCCAGAATCGGAATATAGCGATGCATTTCGCCATAAACTTCAATACTTTTCACCACTTTCCCTTTGTAAGCCTTTAATCCGCAATTAAAGTCGTGCAATTTAATTCCCGACATGGCTCTTGCGGATCTGTTGAAAAATTTACTGGGAATGGTTTTGGATATAGGATCGTAGCGTTTCCTTTTCCATCCCGAAACCAAATCGTATCCTTCTACCTTTATCATCCGGTATAATTCCGGAATTTCATCCGGTGAATCCTGAAGATCGGCATCCATGGTAATTACCACCTCTCCTTTTGTGGCTTCGAAACCACTAAAAAGGGCGGCAGATTTACCGTAATTTCTACGAAATTTAATTCCCCGAATGCTGGCATATTTATTTTGCAAATCCTCAATTACCTGCCATGATGTATCATTACTTCCATCATCTACCAGCAGAATTTCATGACTAAATTGGTGCTTGCTCATCACCCGATCAATCCAGGCAACTAGTTCGGGAATAGATTCTTCCTCATTATACAAAGGAACTACAACAGAGATATCCATAAGGTAAGTTTACTGATTATTTGATTGCTTAAATTTATCAACAGACTGCTTATTAAGCAAATTTCTCTTTTGTCGGAAAAAGAAAGCCACAATTAAAGAAAACAGTGCTCCTCCAAAAACTTTACTAAACCAGATGCTAAAAGCAAATATACCTGGTGTGATATGCTTATAAACGCTCATAATCAAATCCACATCTTTTTGCTCGTACCCGGATTCAACCAAACCTTTCTGTGCAAAATTAATAGCCTCCTGAATGATAGAAGCATCAAAAAACTTGGTTAGAATATATATAAACATTGCATAATAGCATGCAGCAAAACCAATAATCAATATCCCGGCAGTAAAAGCTCTCTTATAATTAATTACTCCAAATAAAATTTCATCGCGATATTTTTTTACACCTAAGAATATTCCAGTAACCATTAAAAATTGATTTACCAAAGTAAGATTAGGATTGTAGTTTACGGATAAACCTTTAAAATAGAACACCAAAGCTGCCAATATCAGCACACCTCCCATTAAACTTCCAAACAAAAAAGCATGTCGCAATAAAGGATTCTTATTCATCACCAAAAACAATTTTAAATTTTCACAATTATTATTCTAACAAAAACCACCTCCATTCCCGTTAGACAAAGCACAAAGATACCTGTTTTAATGGAATGCGACTCTTAAAAATATTTAATTCTAAAGCATTTTGAGAGTATATTGATGCTTTCGAGATTGTTTTATTTCGAAAATCCGATACAACCAATATTCCACCATCGATAGAAATAGAATGTCAAAATAATGGATTTTAAAGCAGCTCTGCATCTTAAAACACAATTATCAGAAAAAAATACACCTCCGTGTAAAAATTATTCATCTGAAAATAAATCCATTGAGATATTCGGATCTATAAAAGGCACAAGAAGTTTTCTTTTTTGTTTGCGGGGAATCAAGATTTTTCTACTTTTGTCGTCGGGTAAGCACTATGCGACCAGCTCCTACTGAATCCCCCCAGGGTCGGAAGGCAGCAAGGGTAGGTGGTCGAAGCGGTGCGACGTAGTTCGCTTACCCACTTTTTTATGCCTTGTAAGGAATAAAAAATGCCGATGTAGCTCAGCTGGCTAGAGCAGCTGATTTGTAATCAGCAGGTCGTGGGTTCGAGTCCCTCTATCGGCTCTATAATTTAAAAGAAAGTTTAACCGCTTTCTTTCGTTCTTTACAAGATGAATTACAAGTATTAAACGCCGATGTAGCTCAGCTGGCTAGAGCAGCTGATTTGTAATCAGCAGGTCGTGGGTTCGAGTCCCTCTATCGGCTCTATAATTTAAAAGAAAGTTTAATCGCTTTCTTTCATTCTTTGTAAGATTAAATACAAGTAATAAATCGCCGATGTAGCTCAGCTGGCTAGAGCAGCTGATTTGTAATCAGCAGGTCGTGGGTTCGAGTCCCTCTATCGGCTCTATATCGAAGTTTTGTCACTTATGCCGTTGTAGCTCAGGGGTAGAGCGCTTCCTTGGTAAGGAAGAGGTCATGAGTTCAATTCTCATCAATGGCTCTATAATTTTGCCATTTTTTTGAAAAGTATT
>Ga0209013_10001512_pt1 | contig 21501 bp, 21 predicted proteins | sample Cruoilmetagenom2_FD_187291 | JGI IMG/M metagenome (GOLD analysis project Ga0209013, IMG submission 187291) | Oil polluted marine microbial communities from Coal Oil Point, Santa Barbara, California, USA - Sample 2 (SPAdes) (version 2) | ecosystem: Environmental > Aquatic > Marine > Oil seeps ...
AAAACTCATGCCATATTTTGTGATAAATGGTAAAAAACACCTACATAAAACGTGAGGATATTCAGAAAACACATTGCAATTTCGTGGAAATCGGGGTTCGCTTTGATCAAAACCACGGATAGTATTGTCAAATGCTTCCTTAAAATCAATGAGCAAGACCTGTCTCTCACTAATAATCTTTTCCTCCCAGTGCCTAAAACAACCCAAAAAGTTTTCCAAACATCCCAATTACCGCAACAAGAGAAAAAGAGAGGGCAAAGGTGAAAAGTCTTACAGTCAGATTTCGGTTCTCTTTAAAGCCTTTATCAACCTTAACATCAATACGTTCAATGAGATTGTCTATTTTGTCTTCAAGCCGCTGAAACCTGTGATCCACCTGCTCAAAACGCTTATCTACCTGCTCAAAGCGCTTATCTACCTGCTCAAAACGCTTATCATTATCATCTTTAAAATCCTTAAGCTGATCCTTGGCCTGCTCAAAACGCCTATCAGTATCGCCTTTAAAATCCTTAAGCTGATCCTTGGCATGCTCAAAGCGCTTATCAGTATCGCCTTTAAAATCCCTAAGCTGCTCCTTGATCTGCTCCTGGTTTCTTCTTGATTCATCAATTTGAACCTGTAAAAGATCAAACCGGCTGTCAAAATATTTTGTGGTAGGAAAAAAACCGGCGATAAGAGCCTGAAAATCCTGTGGCGGTTTTATCTGCTCTTGTTGTTTTACTTCATTTTCCATAATTAATTCTCTCCCTCTGACCTCAAACGTCCTGTCTTCCATTCATTCATCTTAATCATCCAGTTTTTACCATCCATCCATTCATCCCTTATATTTATTCTTTTTCCTATCTTCTCTCCCTTTGTGGGCAACGGCATTAACAATGGCTTCACGCAAAACCTCAGGGGGATAAGCATATTCAGTCACACGTCTTGTGCCTTCAATTTTTTCTTTTGACCTTACCCTTAAAACAAAATTTACAGCCTGGTCAATTATGCCTTCTTCAGCAATAACTCCCGCGTTTTCACGCAACAAAATCAGGGAGCCGTTGATCTCTTTACGAAAACGACCCGCCACATCCGCATCAGGAGAGTCATATTCTACAGCGGTAATACCGCTTTGAGGAATTAATTTCTTAACTCTATTCTTTTTGCCGAATAAAATAAGCCCCGCCAGAGTGCAAGTAACAGCGCCAAGTTCTTCAGAAAGTATCTGATTGTCAATCAAAAGCCGAAGTCATTTTGACTTATCGTCATAACCGATATCTCTGAACCGCCTGAAATACTCAACAAGCAACGTTTCATTCAAATCTTCCGGTTTTGACCTTGGCACAGGAGTTACCTGTTTCGCCCCTTTGGAAAACAGCCAGAGTTTGCGACGACATACAAAATAGTAGTTTATCCGGGTGCCGGTAAAATTCAGGTTTTGCATAAACTAATGCTCCGGGAATATTTTTTTATCAGCAATTTGCTCTTTAATATCTGCTATAACATCATCAAATGGCGGCACACTCTTCAGATGATGATTTAATGAGTTAGCCCATTCTCTTTTGCTGCTAATTATTTTGTTTTTATCAAAAAAATCTTTTGTAGATTTATAGGTTATATTTTTGTGGTCACATTTTTCTTTAAAAGCTACCGCCACTTTTTCCCATTTAATTGAAGCTATATTTTTTGTTATATACCATAAATCATAATAATCTCGTGGTGCAGCATAATTGCGTTGCAAAAGAGCTCTGAATTTTTCAGAAATAATCTCTTCTATGGAATAGCTATTGATAAAATGGCTTGATAACATATCAGAATAAGGATGAATAATTTTCTTCTTTTCTTTTTTTAAGCATATGACTTCGTGCATAGTAAAATCAATTTTTATAGAGGACATCCATTTCTCTTCCGGTGGCAGTTTCTTATTTTTTCGATGATTCGCGCCCCAAAATGGTATTGAGCATTCATAAGCGGCCAAGTTGTCTTCAAACTTTTTATCTGTGATTTTTATTTTTCCAAACAGAATTCCAGTTTCAGAATCAACTTTCTGTGTAACTTTTTTAAAGTTTGATCGGATTTCTTTTTTTTCTATATGGATAGATGTAAAATCCAGGTCCTCTGAAAATCGATAATTTTCAAAATAGCATTTTTTCAAACAAGTTCCGCCTTTAAAAATCAAATGTTCTTGAAAATAAGAATTGTTAAAAATTCCGGCAAGAAGATGTCCAAGCACCCAATCTTTATCAATTGTTGCTGTTGGAACTCCGAGTTTTTCTGAAAAACTATTTATCTCTTTTGCAGTAATCATTTTTAATATTTTTTTTGAATAATAGAAAATAAAGTTTTTTCATCCACATTTAAACACAGTTTCCAGCGCGATATGTACTTGCCGGTTTTTTCGCTAAATTGTGAAAGATAAGTATATTTGCTTTTCAATCTTTTTTCAGTCTCTTTTTGAAATGTCTTAAATCCTTTCATTTTAAAAAGTTCAGACAAATAAGAAATCCTTTTAAAAATTGATACATTATCAACGGCAATTGCATAATCCAGCATTTTTTTCTTGTTTAGTCCGGCATTATAAAAAGCGCGAACAAGCTCTGCAAACCCTCCTGAATATTGAGGAAGGTCAAAACAGTCAATAATGGTTTTTTCGATATCTGTAATTCTGAATTTATAGCTGCCTCTTCCCTCAGTTGTTATACCTGTGATTTTTTTTGGATGTACTTTTATAAACTTATAATCGACATTCAAAACTTTTTTTGAGCGTTTCAATTTGTTTGTTTGAACAAAAATGGTATTTGGAATTTGTTCTGTAAGACCATAATGGTTTAGTGCTGACCAATAGGCAATTGCTGAATTTTTGCAAAGATAATTTGCTATAACAAAATTATTGCTAAAATTGGGTCGGCAATATTTATCTTTTTCAAACTTAACTAAAAAACCATAATGAATCAGATTAGCCAAAATATTGGAAAGATTTTGATTTGGGATGCCAAGCCTGCTCTCAATATCTGAAAATATGAATATTTCTATTTCTTCATTATCAAGATAAATCAAGAAATCTTTTTGTTCTTGATTTAGATTTTTCTTTAAATATTTTGCCATAATATTGATTACCTTTTGTTATATCTTACCATACCAAAAAGGGGGTTTATGTTATATCAAAAGGTAATCAAAGCCCCTTTGTTAAATTTATATAAAACTGTCATAGTTAATCTCTTCTTGCTCATCAATTATTAAACCAATCTCATCAGTATATTTACATTTAACAATCGGAATTATGCTTGATGACATTTTTTCATTATTTTTTAGAACTGAAAAACGTTCCATTCCAATCCATTCCTGATGGCATAGCCTTGCATAAATGTTTGCGGAGATGCTTACAAGGAGTTGAGCTGCTTTAATAAATTCAAATTGTTCAAAATAGTTTCTGTATTTTTCTAAAAACCGTGCTGGAAGGACTTGTATATTTGAAAACTGTTCATAAAATGATTCCTCTATCTCTTGGTGAGGTAAAAAGGGTTGCAAAGATGAAAGAGATTGCTCAAAGATCTGCGTTATTGTTTCAAATTTCTCTTTTTCCTTTTCATCCCACTGGGGATAAACTTCATCCAGCAGGGATTGCGTTAAACTTTCATCAATTATGTCAATTTGTTTTAAAACCTTTAAAGTTCGGGTTACAAATTGCTCTTTATAGATATACTTGTCCGCCTTCCCGCCTTCCATGCAAATTATCACCTTACAAGGCGGTTTGTTCCCTTTTCTGTTAACCCTTCCGAACCGCTGCAATAATGCATCAATAGGAGCCGGCTCCGTAAATATAATATCGTAATCTATGTCAAGACTAACTTCAATCGCCTGTGTGCCGATCAGCAAAAAGGTTCCTGCATCTATTGCTCCTTTTTCCTTTTCCGACCGGTCAAATCCATTGAATCGGCTATGCAAAAGAACCATTTCAGATGGGTCTAATATGTTTTTATCTCTGATTTTTTTAAAAATGCCCTGGGCCGCAATCACTGTGTTGCATACAACAATAACCCTTTGAGTCTTTTGTTTTATAATCGAAATAATATCATTGAGTTGCTCGGCAATTGTGCCTTGTTTTAAGATGACTTTATGACGTTTTAATTTATCAAGTATTTTTCTGTCCGCCCTGATAGGTTTTTCGACTCCTGATACTTTTGATATTTTTTCGAGCATAAAAGAAGGAAGGGTAGCTGTCATGATAAAAACTTCGCATTTCAAATGCATTATTAAATATTTCAGCATAACCATAATCTGTGCAAATGTTATGACATCATAAGCATGGATCTCATCAAAGATCAGTTTGGCGCCTGAAAGCCCCACAAACCCCATTTCATAATTTTTCACCCCAAAGCAGAATTTTAAAATTTGAAATGGGGTTACCACTTTAACTGCAGGAAGAATTTTTTTATAACATTCCCGCATTTCATTGATATGAACCGGTATGTTATCATTGTTCTCATAAATGTCCGAAAGATATTGCATCATTTTCCCATGCTGAATACCAACAATTTCTGAAATGCCAAGCTCTTGGCTCATGGGGTCCATTGCTATTGACAGACGTTGATGCATGGCATTGATTGAGGCAGTGTAGGGTAGGATATAAAAAGTTCTTCCCTGGGTTTTGGAAATATTATTTTCCAACCATCCCATGGCCGCCTCTGTTTTTCCTGTTCCTGTGGGAGCAATTAAAATGCAATGACACTTAGTTTTGAAACATTTTTTCTGATGGGAATACAAATCGTTACATTCATTATTTAACCTTTCCATTAAATCATTCAGAAATTTAAAGTGAATGTTTCTATTAAGCGTGGGGATATTGGTTATTTTTGCAGAACCATAATGGTCGCATATTTTCAAGGCGCCCCACAAAAGAAGATTTTGCCAATAGCTTTGAATAGCTGGTTCCTCATCAAGGATTGTGTTTTCGTTTTCTATAGTTCTCCTCGCAATAGAAATATATGGATGATCAAGAGATGCAATATCAACCTGATTGTTGAAATTGATATCATATTTAATATTATGCTCTTCCATTTTTTGTGAAAAACTGTGAATCAAAGCGTTGATATCATCTGTCAGTATTTTTCCATGTTTAAAATTTTCGATGAAATTGTCCGGATGAAATTTTTCACAAGAAAACCATTTACTTTGGTACTCAAATTCTAACTCTTCTTTACTCTTATATTTTTTTGCAAGGGTTTTAAAATCTTTGTGATGAGCAAGAACAATCTTTTTAATTAGATTTTTTTCACTGTCATTAATATTAAGTTTGTCAACAAAAGGGATTGAGTAAAGCTCATGACGCTGGTTATTCCAACAGTTTCTTTTCTTTTTAAGGAGATTCTGAAATTCAACATGGCACTTGCCAAAATCGTGGATGTAAATTGCAACAAATAATAAATCCCACACATTCGCAAGGCCTGTAACATTGCTTAACATTGGTATGGCGACTTTTAAGGCTGTAACTACCTTTAAACAGTCGTCAATGTGCTCCTGCAGGGTAGTCCCATCAGATTTTGCAAGCGCCGCATCATTCATATTACACCGGCACCTCCTGCCAATAAACATCCCATTCTTTTTCTTCCTTATAATCGGAAAAACCACTAAGCATTATCTCCGGGCATTGATAGTCGCCATCTAAAATATAATAAGGTCTTGTCGATATATTTTCTCTGGGAATTGTATTGGAAAAAGAAACAGGCAATGCCTGAATAGGAGCCGGCATGTAACAAGCTCCAAAGGGAACAATAGTGCCTTTGAGATTTGTCAGAAGGGTTTTCTTATCCCTGCTGATCTCATCTATATGTTCCACAAAGGCAAGATCACCGGAACGTCCCAGAAGCAATTGATAACAGGCATGGTTAAAACATTCGGCAATTTTTTTGCTGTCTGTATACAGGAATAGATCAACGTCGTATAAAAATTCACGTTTGATCACATTAGATTTTATCCCTTTAAGCGATTTCCCCATCTGATAAATCGTTTCCAGATCAGTATTCTTGCTATGGTAAAAAAAACTATATCCGATTTTTTCATTTGTTATGACAAAATATGACCCCATGGCGGCGGATATCAGACCATTGATGGTTGATAATGGCGGAACCGGCAAAGTAGGCTGATACCCGCTGATCATGTTGGGATACCGGAACGAAGATGTCCAGCTTGATATATGAATTCTGTATATTTTCATTTTTTCAACTCAATGTAATGGATTTCACAAACTCGTCGATGACCGCATTGACCGGACCATATAGTACTCTTTCCCCTGCAAGATTGCCCAGATGTTCATCAATCTCATCCATAAAGCCTTTACGCTTTCCAATGTAAATTTTTCCAATAAATTGTTCCCTGTAATCTTCCATTATTTCGGTCAATGCATCCATTGAAAATACAGGCTTACCCAATTCTTCCTTTCCCAAATGAGAAAAAGGGTGATTGCCACTTTTAAATCGGGCCAACACGATCAGTTTGGGTGTTACATCTGCCATGTTTGTTGTTTGTTTTGCACCGCCAGATAATGTTTTTAAGGCGAGAAGTGTTTCTTTAATCCTTTTTTCCCTTATCTCTTTGGGTAATCGAATGAGCTTAACAGAATTATTTGAACTGTCCTTTGCAAATGGATCATTAATCTCCACACAGTTGCTCTCCAGAGCTGTTTTCTTCATTTCTTCACTTATATTCATGAATCCTGTCCTGTTAACGTTTGAGAAAGCGCCCACCTGCTCCAAATCCAGGGAAAACATTCCCTTTAATACAGCGCAGTATTCGTCAACACCAAAGGGTACTGCATCTCCATCCTGACGTGTCATGGATGCCCAGTTCTGGACAACCGGGTTGTAACTCATGGCAATAAGAGCGGAATTTTTCAGTGGTGACACCCGTGTCAACGTGAGTTTCTTTTCAGCCCTCATGTACCCAAAAATATCATCATCAGGATAGGTTAAAGGATTAGCCTGGGTAAAAGCAATTTTTTTTTCTCTGACCACAGGAGACATCTCCCAGCCAAAGGATTTTACCAGGGTATCCCGCCACCAATATCTCCATGCCTGCCCTGAAACATAAGGGTATTCTTTGCCATTTTTCCTGATTTTTTTTGTTACTACCGCATTATCAAGGTTGGAAGATTTGTCAGACCCTGCGTTGTTTAAAGCTGCTACATCCACTTCCATTAATACAAAACCCTGTACAGTCTCCATGAGTGCCTCCTATATACTTGTAAGTGTAATATTTTCTGTTTCCGTTATTTCAAGTTCTTTGTCATCTACTTCAATTTTAATGTTTTCGTCATGCATTTTTTCATAGAGATATATAATCAGCATATCCCTAACTTCACCCCAGTACTGTCCATCAGGGAAAAGATAGTCAACATACTCATCCAGACGGCAGACAGGTTCTTTATTCCCCTTCATATAATTTTGCTTTATGACTTTTAATAAAGCATGACGTAATTGATAGGCTTTGGAAGCTCCCTCAAACATGGTCAAATATTTTTTCAGGTTTCCCTCATTGTGCGTAATTTCATAAACAACATCAGCAATTTTTTTTATCAGACCGACTTGCTCTTTCTTCATTTTTAAAACCTCCATGACATATCTGTCTGCCAATAATATGTTAAAACTTTGTTTATGGTTGCTACTCAATTCTTTAAAAAAGCGACACAACAACGGTAGAATGGTTTTGTTTGCGATCAATCGCTCAAATACAATATTAGGATTGTTTAAGTAGTCATTTTTTTCTATTTTTTCAGGACGTTTTCCTGATTTTAACCAATATTGATTTACACCATCCCATTCTGATTTTTTGATCCTATAATACCGATTTATAAATATATACCAATCCTTGCCACAAAGATTGATAACATAATTCATGTATTTGAAAACCGGATTAGGAATTGAATGGATATTGCAGTCAGGTGAAGCACCATAGTTTGTAAAATGGTATAATAACAGGCTTTCATCCTTTATCAAACCATTGTTTGCGGTAATAATATCAGAAGCCATGTTAAAAATGGCATTAACCGGATTGCCATACTTATATTTTAAAATTCCTTCAGAAATGTTCTTCCCTTTCTTATCTAAATTCTTGTTTAATGTTTCTTTTAACCAAAAATTTTTAAGCCCGTCGCTGTTACAATCAAGAATGGCAAGGTTGCTGCCAAGATAAATCACAACCAGGGGAAGAAAGAATAATTTTGTTAAACAGAATGCGCATAATTGTACGCCTTCTTCATGGGAGTGATGGAAATTTACAAATTTTCCAGAACCGGAAAGACATAAAAAATTTCTTCCTGATTTAATGAGGACACCTTTGTTTCCGCATATTCGACAAATTTGTTTTGGCAGTTGTTCATCACTGTTGCACAAACATTTTTTATAAAGTTTCAGTGTTTCTTTTTTTTTTCTCTCAGGCCCTCTGATACTTGGATTTGTAATCTTTGATCCATGAAAAACAGAATGTAATTTCCCGTTCCAATCATCGACATAAATTTTACTGACAAACTTTATGAGATCAAAGATATTTTTATCTGGAAATCTTTTTGCTAATGCTTGTAGAGCTAAGTTCCCAGCGTCAACAAAAGGGTCTCCTGTCGTATAGTCAGGTATTATAATATCCTTTTCTTTTAATAGGTTCACTTGATCCTCCTATACCCATTATATTTCTTGCACACCCCAACCCCATACTACCACTATTCCCAAAACCCGCATCATACCCAATTCCAATAAGCGCGGGAGCAGCAACAATTTTAAAAGGCGCTTCAAAGCCTTTTATTTTGGTTTTTATATTATTATCAATTTTTTTAAAATGAATCAGCTTGCTGATTTTGCCTTGCCGTTTAGCGATGTAGTTTACATCAAAACTGAATTTGAATTCATGTTCATAGTCAGCATAATCCGTTTTGTAAAATGTCTGGTATTTATTGATCAGATTTTTCTTTATGTTTTCAATGAAATGTTCCCTTTCTTCGGGATTCATATAATCAAGGTAGTGTTGTTCAAGCCCGCCATTTGCTTTTTCTCTTTGGGTTGAGACTGCAATTGGAGACAGGCAAAGGAATTTACATTCGTTATCAAATTGAGGCTCAGGCATGGCTTCAACCTGTGTGACTGAAAAGTTTATTTTTTCATTGGAAAAATTCAGGTGGAAGGTCTGATCGGAAAACAGGCCCAGGATAAGGTGTTCGTAACTTTGTTCAATAGGTGTTGAAAAAATGAAGCTGATCTCCTTGACCCCGCTGAATCCGCTTTTTTGAATCTTTGTTGGCGTGAAAAAAAGCTTTGAAAAGGTGAATAATTTGAATCGTTTTTTTACTGTTTCATTAATAAAGCCTTTATCATGAAGATATCTGGAATACTTGCCGGAGGATTTTTCTATGAGACCATAGATGGCAGAGTGAAGGGCATAATTGTAATTAAACGGGATAGCAGCAGGTGGTTCGGTTAAGGCTGTAATTTTAACTCTCAAAATATCTCCTTTTTTCCACTGCATCGGTTTTGTATTTGAAATAATTGCTTTTAATTAAACATCGGGCTATGCCAGAGTGACCCTATATTTTTTTACAACCAGAGCGCTGTTTTGTCCCCCAAAACCGAAATTTTCTAATAATATATTATCTATTGAGCATCTTCGTTCCTCACGAACAAAGTTAAGCCCCGCATGGCACGGTTCATTAAAATTTCTTATTTTTGGGAGATAATTGTACTTCATGCAGACAAGACATATTGCAAGCTCAACAGCACCGCATGCCGCAGCTATGTGTCCAATCCACGATTTAAGTGCGATGATAAATGGAGACCTTTTTACGCAAACCCGATCCATTAAATCAGCCTCCATTGAATCATTTAAAATCGTTCCAGTTCCATGAGATGAAATAACATCAATATCGGAAGGAGCAAGCCCTGCTTCCTGTAAAGCCGCATTCACTGCCCTTTCCGCCCATATGCCATCTGGTTCAGGAGCGGTCATTGAATATCCATCAATAGAAGCACCATAGCCACAAATTTCGCCATAAATCACAGCGCCGCGACTTTTTGCATGTTCGAGCTCTTCCAGCAGAAAAAAAGCTCCCCCTTCACCGGGAACGAATCCATTTCTGCTTCTATCAAAAGGCCGGCTCGCTCTTTCAGGTTTACCAGTTCCGTCACAAAGGGCATGAGCTTTTTTATAAGCTAAAATACTGCTTTTGCTTAACCTTGAATCGCCTCCGCCTGCAAATGCAAGGTCAATGTATCCATCCCTGATTTTTCGAAAAGCCTCACCAATGGCTTGCAATGAAGCTGAACATGCCGTAGTTAGCGTCTGATTCTCTCCGTGGATTCCTGTCAATTTAGAGATAACTGAGGCAGCAGTATTTGGCAGGAATTTCAACATCCAGAGAGCCATAAGATCTCTTCTATCTATTTCTCCGCCTTTGACATCAGGAAATTCCCCTCCGATATCCAGATTGGGGCCTGCCCCAAGGAAAAGACCTGCTTCTGCCAATAACTGTTTGTCAAGCCTTGCTTTTTTTACGGCTTCCATAGCTGAGGCAACACAAAACTGCGCCCCTCTGTTTAGATAGCGCCTGTTTTTAAAATGACCTGCAAAATCTTTTACATCAAAGCCGTTAATGGGACTTACAACTACTTCGCTATCAAAATGGGACATCTCAAACAAAGCATTTCCATTTTTCAAATTACCGATTATCTCTTCTATAGTAAAACCTAATGAGGATATAACTCCAATGGAAGTAATGACGACTCTTCTATGCATGTTATCCATAATCTTTATAAAAGTTCACCACGGAACGACACGGAGTTTCACTGAAAATTGAAAACAATGAGTAACTTAAACAGTTACGATAATTCAGTGTAATTCCGTGAAAATCCGTGGTGAACTATTATTTATATCTCACTGAGAATTTCTGAAATAGATTTTCTTGGCGGCATACCGGGTTTTTCATTTGGAAATCCTGCTGTAATAAAACATTTTATTCTAACATCATTTATCCCAAGGATTTCTTCAACATTCGGAATAAATACCAGGGGACCGGTAAGTATGCATGTTCCCAGCCCCAATTCTTCTCCTTTAAGAATAAATCCTTTCAACGCAAGTCCCACAGTAATGTCAAGGCTTGCATCTTCTCTCTTATTGTGCGTGAGTATACCCTCCTCAAGCAATTTTTTTGAAAAACCTGCATAGGATGCGATTGTACCAACAGCGAAGAGAATAGGCGCGTTAAACATGAATTCAGAATATCGGTAATAGGTATTTATCCAGCTCTTAAGCTTCTTTGCTTCTTCCTTGGGCTGTATGGCCTTCAGGAATTCCTGTTTGCCTGAATTCAATGCCTGATAAAGATTCTCTCTTTTTCCGGCAGAGCTGATCCTGAAAAATCGGACAGGCTGACTGTTTGAAGGAGAAGGAGCCATTAAAGCACAGCGCAGCATGCTGTTAATCCATTCTTCCGGCGGCATGTCCGGTTTATACTTTCTTATGCTTCTTCTTTTATTTATAATATCTTCTAAAGATGAAGCCTTGAGTTTAAGTTCCATGATTTTTGCCTTTCGAGGTATATATATAACTTATAAGATCTTTAACCTTAAGAGCTGGACCGCCTTCGAGATCTGTTACTATTTCTTCCAGCCTTTTACGGGAGAGGAAAGGAAATTTTTCAACCAGATACTGCAGTAGATCATTGTTTTGTTGTTTTGCTTCAGTTACATATTGTCTTAGTTTTCTTAAAAATATTTTATCATCATTTACATCTATATTAAATCCGGAGTTTATTGCCACTGCAAGCTCCAGAAGGTCGATGGACTCAGCTCCCAATTCCCTTACAAGATAAGTTTCAGGAGTAATAATACGATTTTCAATATCAAGAATTTCCGCCAGAATGTTTTTTATTTCTTCTAAGATATCCATAAGTTCACTTGCCGGACGTCAGCCCGCCGTCCATTGGAATTTCAGTGGCATTAAAGCCGGTAGCGCTGTTTGAAAGATAAAAAAGTATTGCTTCAGCTACTTCTTTTTTTGTCAAAACTCTTTTTATAGGTACCTTATCAATAACTTCTTTACTATGGCCTTGAATAAACTTTTTGCCCCGTCCTGAATCAATATAACCAGGACGCAATGTTACAGTTGTAATTCCATGACCGCCAAGTTCAAGACCCAGATTTTTATATATGGCTTCCGATGCAAGCTTTGCTGCTGCATAAAATCCCTGCCCGGGATTTGGCCTTTTTGCTGCTGCTGAAGAAATAAAAACAAGCCGTCCTTTTTTCCTTTTTATCATTATTCTTGCAACTTTTTTTACAATCTCTGCGCGAAAGGAAATGTTTTCGGCAAAATAACTGTAAACATGCTCTGCATCTACAGATGCGACAAGACTTTCAAGGTTTCCTTGAACGAAATCTACCATAAAGTCTATGTCATCACCTGTTTGATGCAATAGCGAATCTATTGAATCACGGTTGCCGAATTCAAGATAAAGTGACCTGTATTTTTTTTGGCAATCCTTAAAATTTTCTGATATATACTTCCGGCCTTTTTTGTTTCTGTATGTCAATATCGGGAACAGCTCTGCTTCAATCATGCATTTCGCAAAAGTAATTGCGAGATCACAACTGCCGCCTAAAATAAGGGCTCGATTACCTGTAAATTTCATTTTGTAATTATTCCTGTTACAACAGGTTTCATTGCATCTGAACTGCTTTTAAAAAGCCTGCATTTCATCTGATCTTTGCAGATTTCAATATCAAAATTGTATTCACCAGGAGAAATAAATTCTTTAAACCTGAAATTTTCTATTATGTATCCTTTGCTACAACTTTCTTCTTTCAATGCTTTTAGAAAAGCATGAATTATCAGGCTGCCCGGAACAACCGGCTTGCCAGGAAAATGTTCTGTATAAATTCTGTCAGATGGATCAAAATAAAATACGCCTTTTATGTTCATAAAATTAAATAGTCAGGTAGATAGATTCGTATGTAATATCACAAAGTCTGTCGAGTTCATCAATTGAAATGCTGAGCGGAGGCATAAGCACAATGACATCGCCCAGAGGCCTTATTATAAGACCACGCTTACGTGCTTCTTTTATTACCCTGTGCCCTATCCTTTTTCCGGGAGAAAAAGGTTTTTTTGTATCCTTATCTGCAACCAGTTCTATGCCAACCATAATTCCGCATTGACGAACATCTCCTACATTATCCAAGGCTTTGAAGGATTGCAGTTTTTGTTTGAAATGATCAATTTTCGCCTGAAGTTTATCAAGAACTTTTTCTTCCTCAAAAATTTCAAGGCTGGCTAACGCTGCCGCACAGGCCAGGGGATTTCCGGTATATGTATGGCCGTGAAAAAATGTTTTAAACTCCTCATGTTTCCCCAAAAAACCCTTATAAATTTTCTCGGTTGTCAGCGTGGCTGCAAGCGGCAGATATCCTCCTGAAATGCCCTTGGCAAGGGTCATAATGTCCGGCGTGACATCTTCATGCTCACAGGCAAACATCTTCCCTGTCTTTCCAAACCCCACTGCAACCTCATCTGCTATCATAAATATGTTGTATTTATCGCAGAGTTCTCTGACTTTTTTTAAATAGCCGGGAGGTTGAAGCAGCATCCCTGAAGCTCCCTGAACCAGGGGCTCAATCACCATTGCTGTAGCTTCATTTGCATGAGAGCTCATAATTTCTTCCAGTCTGCTTAAGCATTCAAGGTTGCAGCCGGGATAAGATTTTCCGAACGTACATCTATAACAATAAGGTGACTCGGCTTTTATTGATTCAAAGAGAAGATGTTTATACATTGAATGAAAAAGATCAATACCACCGACGCTAATAGAACCGATGGTATCTCCATGATATGAGTTGTACAGGGATATGAATTTCTTTTTTTCCGGATTTCCACTTTCAGCCTGCTGTTGATATTGAAAGGCTATCTTGAGTGCTATCTCAACAGCAGTTGAACCACTATCTGAGTAAAATACTCTTGTTAAATCTTTGGGTGCAATTTCGACAATTTTTTTTGCGTATTTGATAGCAGGAACATTGGAAAGCCCCAGCAGAGTTGAATGCGCTATTTTGTTCAGTTGTTTTTTAACAGCGCTATCCAGTGCTTTTTTTCTGTGTCCGTGAACATTCGTCCATAAAGAAGAAACCCCATCAATATATTCATTTCCGTAGATATCCGTTAAAATACATCCATCTCCGCTCTCAATTATAAGGGGCTCTTCTTTTTCATAATCCTGCATCTGCGTAAATGGATGCCACACATATTTTCGATCATCTATCTCCAACTGTTGATTTTGCCCTTCAATTACTTTCAATTTAAACTCCCATTTGCCTGATCATATCCATATCCATTTCACTACTTCGACCTTTTGTGGTAAGATAATTGCCTATCATAAGCCCGTTAGCACCTGCCATAAAAATCCATGACTGAAAATCGCCAAGAGTTTTTTCCCTGCCACCGCATATGGTTATATCCTTATCAGGATTAATAACTCTGAAAAGAGCTATACATTTGAGCGCTTCCATAGATGGAAGCAAGGATCTGTTTTCCATTCTTGTGCCCTGGATTTGATTTAAAAAATTTATTGGTATTGAATCTACCTCAAGTTCTTTAAGAAAAAAAGCCAGTTCCACACGCTGCGCCCAGGTCTCGCCCAGCCCCAAAATTCCTCCGCTGCAAATCTTAAGTCCTGCTGATTTCACTATTTTGATTGTGCGAATATCTTCATCATATTCATGAGTTGTGCATATTTGATCAAAATAGCTTCTGGCTGTTTCCAGATTGTGATGATAAGTGGTAATTCCTTTTTTTTTAAGCTTTATTGCCATTGTTTCAGTCAACTGCCCCAATGATGCGCAAACTGAAAGATCTGTTTTCTTGTTTATTTCTTCTGCTGCCTGCCCAATAGAATCAATCTCGCGGCCCGAAAGTGAATGGCCGCTTGTTACCATTGAATATTTTGTTGCCCCTGCTTCTTCCATTAGTATGGAATTATTTAGTATTTTTGCTTTTTCTAATAATGGATAAGTTTCAATTCCTGTTTTATGGTGAGCCGATTGAGCACAAAAGGCACAGTCCTCTGAACAGCGACCAGACTTGGCATTAATAATTGAACACGTGAAAATATTGTTTTTTTTGTATTTATCTCTGATCTTATTGGCGCACATTATCAAATCAACTGTATTATCCTGAGAAGCAGCAAACTTGCAGGCATCTTCATAAGAAATAGAGTAGTTTGGATCTTTAATAATCTTTTCAGTTATGCTAATTAATGTTTTATCGAACATTGGTGTTTTCCTAACTATTTTGACAGGATTTTTTAGTGTCCGAACGAAAACTAAAAAATTTTTTCAGGTTCAAGGGCTGATGAAATTTGCTATATACAGTGGAAAATTAATTGTCAACCTTTGTTTATTGCCAAGGTTTACAATTAAAATATCTTTATCGTGAACGCTTGGCTTTTTTCAACCTTTACCATCATGACCTTATTGTGATATTAACTACAATCCGATCGTTTTCCTGCTAAAATCACGAAAATCACGGTGAACAGTTCTGAATTATCTTTTTATAGAAACATATTGTATAGGTTCGCATTCACTTTTTGTAAACGGACTATCTGCACATTCCTCGCATGATTTTGATATTGTGGCCATGCCTGGCGAAAACTGGCGCTGGCGTATGCTTGGCGCGGCGCTTCATATTGTAGATAACATCCCGCGGCTTGAAAAATATGATGGTATTATTGTGACCGATCTTTTCAACCTGGCTGATTTTAAGGCACTTGTCGGTTCACGGTGCCCGCCTGTTCTGGTATATTTTCATGAAAACCAGATGACTTATCCGCAGCCGCCAGGAGACAAGGGCGTGTTTCAGTTGGGGATAATAAATATTACTAGTGCGCTTGTGGCTGACAAAATTGTATTTAATTCAAAAATGCATAAGGATGCTTTTTTAAATGCCGTGCCAAAGTTTCTGAAAAGGGGAAGTGACTATAAGCCAAAAGGAATTGCAGATAAAATACGTGAAAAAGCAGATGTGTTTTATCCTGGTATAACTGTACCGTTTGACAGGGATGTTGATGTTGAAAAACAGACAAATCCCCCTCTTATTATTTGGAACCACAGATGGGGGTTTGACAAAAACTGTGAAATGTTTTTCAGTGCTCTTGAAGAGATAAACAACATAGGGCTTGATTTTAATTTGGCGCTTATGGGAGAAAATTTCGGCAAGATTCCTGAAGAGTTTAATGAAGCAAAAAAGAAGTTTAAGGACAGAATACTTCAGTTCGGATATGTGCCTTTAAGGGAGGAGTATGAAAAATGGCTTAAACGGGGTGCAATTGTTATAAGCACTGCAATACAGGAGAATTTCGGCATTTCCGTGATAGAAGCAATGCTGATGGGATGTGTGCCACTTTTGCCTGACAGACTTTCATATCCGGAAATACTTCCTGAAGAGTTTCATGAGTACTTTTTGTATAAAAGCAAACAGGATCTTATTGAAAAACTTTTTCTGATAATTTCGGATTATAAACAGTATGAAGAAATTCAGAGCAGGCTGGCAAAGAAAATGAGGCTCTTTTTATGGGAAAATGTTATCAGCGGATATGACAGAACGCTTGAACGGCTTGCGGGGTTTTAAAATTTATGGATAGTTTTAATCAAAAAGAGATTAACCGGAGACGAACATTTGGAATTATCAGCCATCCTGATGCAGGCAAAACCACTCTGACGGAAAAGCTTCTCCTGTTTGGCGGGGCGATCCAGCAGGCTGGGGCTGTTAAGGCAAGGAAAGCTGCCAGACATGCTACAAGTGACTGGATGTCGATTGAAAAGGAAAGAGGTATTTCAGTTACAACTTCTGTAATGAAGTTTAATTACAGGGATTTTGAGATTAATCTGTTAGACACACCTGGCCACCAGGACTTTTCAGAAGATACGTACAGGGTGTTGACTGCCGTAGATAGCGCCCTGATGGTGATTGACAGCGCCAAGGGGGTGGAACCCCAGACCGAAAAGCTTATGGAGGTCTGCAGGATGCGCAATACCCCAATCATTACATTCATAAACAAGCTTGACCGTGAAGGCCTGGCGCCTCTTGATATCCTTGATGACATTGAGGATAAACTGCAGATCGAATGTACGCCACTTTCCTGGCCTGTTGGTATGGGCAAGCGCTTTAAAGGTGTATATAATCTTTTTCACAAACAATTGCATATTTTTGAACCGGGCAGAGAAACCCTTGGGCAGGAAGGGATAGTTATTCATGATCTGGATGATCCTGTTCTGGATGAACTTTTAAAGGAGCAGGCTGATGAATTGCGGGAAGATATTGCACTGCTTGAAGGCGCGGTCGATCCGTTTGAACGCCAACATTTTTTAAAAGGAAGCCAGACGCCGGTCTTTTTCGGAAGCGCCATTAATAATTTCGGTGTTAAAGAGATGCTGGATGCATTTGTGGAACTGGCCCCCCATCCAGGTGTGCGACCGGCTGTTACCCGTGAGGTTTCGCCATACGAAAAAGAGTTTTCAGGCTTTGCTTTTAAAATACAGGCCAATATGGACCCTGCCCACCGGGACAGGATTGCATTTGTCAGGATCTGTTCAGGGAAATTTACAAGAGGAATGAAAGTTGTCCACCACAGAATTGGAAAAGAGGTAACTTTCTCTAACGCTACAATCTTCATGGCACAGGACAGGGAGAATGTGGAAGAGGCTTTCCCTGGAGATATTATTGGTATCCATAACCACGGAACCATAAAGATCGGCGATACATTTACCGAAAAAGAACCTTTGAAATTCAGCGGGATCCCCAATTTTGCACCTGAGCATTTCAGGCGTGTGCGCCTGAAGAACCCGTTAAAGTCCAAGCAACTTCAGAAAGGATTGACCCAGCTCGCAGAGGAGGGGGCTGTCCAGGTTTTCAGGCCTGTTACGGGCAGAGACTATATCCTGGGGGCGGTCGGTGTCCTCCAGTTTGAAGTGACCATGGCCCGTCTCAAGGCAGAATATGGTGCGGATGCCATATATGAACCTGTGAATTTTAATGTGGCACGCTGGGTCAGGTGTGATGATCCCAAAAAAATGGCTGAATTTGAGAAAAAGAATACAGCCAACATGGCAAGAGATGCTGAAGACTGCCTCTCCTTTCTGACAACCAGTGAATGGCAGCTCGGTTACTGTGTGGAAGAATGGCCGGAGATAGAGTTTTTTAAGACACGGGAGATTAACTAGTGCTCGAACGAAAAGTAATGTTCAGGTAAAATCCGAATATCGAAATCAGAAATCAGAAACAAATCCGAATAACAAATGACAAAATAACCAAAACTAACACATTGGAAATACGATATTTTTGTCATTGTTTCGTATTTCGTGCTTCGAATTTTTGACCGAAAACAGGGGGTTTCGGTCAGGCAGGGCTGGGTCCTTTTAATAGAGATAACCCATTCGATATTTATGCAAAAATTTAATGATAAAATAATATATAACGGTGAAATTGTCGCTGGTTCTCTTCTTATCAGGGAAAGCCGAAAAATTGCCCGTCTGCTCCTTAATAATACTGATTCGGCTGAATGGCATCAAGCTATTGTAATTGAAAATGTTTTGCAAAAGAACAGACCTGATACGGCAATGCGCCAGGCAAGGCTGATAAAGAATCGTTTGTCTCTCATGACACCCAAATTGTGGGAGATTGTTGATAAAAGTTCTACGGATGTTGCTGTTCAGGCCATCCTTGCAGCCAGCATCAAACACAGCCGTTTAGTCGGTGATTTTATGAATAAAACACTCAGGGAGCACTGGCGGACATTTACGAAAAATATTTTTATTAAAGATTGGAAAGACTTCCTTGAAACATGCGCTCAAGTTGATCCAAAAGTCGATAAATGGACAGATTCAACCAAAGTTAAGCTAAGGCAGGTGGTTTTCAGGATCCTGACTGAAGCAAAATATTTTGAAAGCACTCGAACTCTTAAGTTATTACCAGTTTCAATTATTCCTGATATAAGAAAATATCTTATTGAAAACTCTGAAGATTATGTATTGCTTTGCATGGAAGTAACCCAATAAGGATAATTTATGATTTCCTTAAAAAAACGTATGGATAAAATTATTGGGCGTCTGACATCTGATGAGCTTCTTAGTATCACAGGGCTTGGTAATGAAATCGGATTTTATATCTTCGATTATCCTCCCGAATATGAAATGGAAATGAGAGATCATATCCGATTTATCCTTCGTCAACTCCCTAAAAAGAAACCTGGTCTCAAATTTAAACACATTAATCTGTTTGATCTTATTATTAGTTACCTGAAAAAACGGCAACTTTTAGACCGTGTCCTGAAAATTCAGAAGCAAAAAGGGGATCGGGAAGTTATGAAAGCTCTCAAGGGGCCATTGGGGGCGGATAAAATCGCAAAAATTTTTGTGGATGAGGCAAAACCTCAAAGCCATGACCTTGTTTTAGTTTCAGGCGTTGGCAGCGCTTATCCTTTATTGAGAAGTCATAATCTTCTGAACAATCTCCATCCGCTTATGCAGGATACTCCCCTGGTCATGTTTTTCCCTGGTGTCTATACAGGGCAGGGGCTCATATTATTCGGGAAGCTTAAAGAAAAGAACTATTACAGGGCCTTTCAGCTAATTGTTTAGACTAAATCTTCAAACAATTTCGAGCTGTGCGGTTTTAGGATTGAGTTTTAAACAAGCTTCCCATTTGGGAATATACTGCCTGTAGGAGGGGTTTTTAACCCCGACCATATATGAGTAAATTTCCATTTGTTAGTGATCTGCATCAACAGGTCGCGGTTAAAACCGCTCCTACATTATTTCTGATTATAACAAATTTTGGAGAAATGACGATTGACAGCTAATGGCTAACCGCACAGGTCGAACAATTTTGCTTAATTTGGTTTCCAATCCAGTCATTATTAAAGATTAGCAAGGAACTTGCCATGCAGATAAAAAACATTTTCAAAAAGGATGTTTCACGCCCAATAAATGGTGTGGTTAAGGCAGATCAGTTGAATGAATCGGTTGTATGGCAGGAATTGGATGAATATGTTGTAACCCGTGAGCTGGATCAATATTTAAGAAAATTTATCTCTGTTTATCTTTCAGCGGTTGATATGTCGAATGACCCCACAACAACGGGGCGTATAGGCGTATGGGTCTCAGGTTTCTTCGGATCAGGCAAATCTCATTTCATTAAAATCCTATCTTATCTGCTTGGCAACAGGAACACTATCAATCCTGAAACAAATGCTGAAAAACGAGCTATTGACTTTTTCTATGACAAAATCGAAGACCCTATGCTGCTGGCCGATCTGAAACGGATTGCAGGGATTAATGCTGATATTATGCTGTTTAATATTGACAGCCGGGCGGATGCCAGTGATGGAAGGTCAACGATTCTTTCTGTGTTCTGGCGAGTTTTCAATGAAAGCCAGGGGTTTTGTGGTGAATATCTGCATCTTGCTGAAATTGAAAGATATCTTGTAAAAAAAGGCAAATATGATGAATTTAAAAATAAATTTTATGCAATACACGGTTTACAATGGGAAGATGAACGTGATGCATACGCGCTTTACCATGATGAAATCGTTGAAGCTCTGTCAAGCGCGCTGGGGAAAAGCAAACAGTCGGCATCTGACTGGCTTGAAAAGTCTGAACAGGATTTCAACCTGACCGTGGAAAGCTTTGCCAAACGGGTTAAAGAATATCTGGATACTAAACCAAAAAGCAACAGAATAGTGTTTCTTGTTGATGAAATTGGACAGTTTATTGGAAATGACACCCACTTGATGCTGAATCTTCAAACCATTGTTGAAGATTTGGGACGTGTTTGCGGCGGTCAAGTCTGGGTTGTGGTAACCTCTCAGGAAGATATCGACGCAGTACTCGGAGATATCAAAGCATCAAAAGCAAATGACTTTTCAAAAATTCAGGGAAGATTTTACACCCGCCTTTCTTTATCAAGCTCCAATACAGATGAGATTATTCAAACGCGGCTCCTTGAAAAGACTGAAAATGCTGAAGTTGAACTTGAAAATTTGTTTATAGAAAAAGGTGATATTCTAAAGAACCAGCTTAGTTTCTCTCGTGACAGCACAACATTGAAAAATTTCAATGACGCTAAAGGATTCATAACGAACTATCCATTTGCGCCGTTTCACTTCCAACTCGTACAGAATATTTTTGAGTCAATTCGTAAACGTGGAGCTTCAGGTTTGCATTTAGCCCGTGGTGAACGATCCATGCTGGATGCCTTTCAATCTGCCGCCATAAGCCTTTCATCAAAGAACACCGGCGCACTGGTTCCGCTATATGCATTTTTCCCATGCATTGAGAATTTCTTGGATACAGCCGTAATGCTGAGTATCAATAATGCAAAAGACAATCCAAGTTTAGAAATGCCTTTTGATATTCAGTTGCTTCAAACACTTTTCCTTATTCGTTATGTGGAAATTATTAAACCAAACGTCAATAACCTGGTTACCTTTTGTATTGATGA